>Ga0315322_10002952_pt1 | contig 13200 bp, 6 predicted proteins | sample M110021515metaG_FD_203461 | JGI IMG/M metagenome (GOLD analysis project Ga0315322, IMG submission 203461) | Ammonia-oxidizing marine archaeal communities from Monterey Bay, California, United States - M1 100m 21515 | ecosystem: Environmental > Aquatic > Marine > Intertidal zone | place: USA... | reverse complement strand
GGAATATTTATCTTCCGGAAGGTGATGTAACTCAGCGAACCCAGGATGGCAAAAGCAATAAACATCCGGGCAGAGCGATGGTACCAACTTTCAATACTTACAGGATCCTGACTGCTGATGCCTGCCCATAACAAAATCGCCAGAGATACCAACGGTAAGTGAAGAGTAAATTGTTGGCGATATCGGCCAAGCGATGTATTACGCAGGGACTCCAGTCCAATGATGACCAGTAGCGGAGCAATCGACGCCAGATATCGATAGGTGGTAACTTCTTCTGAGCCACTGAGATAAAAAGTACTTAACAAGGCAACCGCGGAAACAACCAGCCCAAACCAGAACTGAAGTCTTGCAACCAGTTGACGATTAACCTCAAGCAATTTGTCTGCATACGATAAGCCAAGGACCCTCAGGACCGTGATCGAAATTGCTTCAAACCGGTAAATCAAACCCCAAATTGCCAGATAAGCAGAAAAAGCAATCCAAACATAAAAGAAATGAATTTGCCTGTTTAAATCTTCCTCCACTGGATACCAAGCAGTCAGAAATGTTGCAACGACTCCTATTCCCATCGTGTAAAGCAGGGGAACGACGCCATCAAATCGGGAATCGCGACCACTCAGACCAATCGCAATCAAAACAGCCGGAATAATACCCCATTCCAGTGGGAACTGAATCCACTGAAACTCACTGGAGTCCGGAACCTTAATAACAGCAATGATTGAATGCAGGGTGAATAACGTTACAGATACGGAAACTAAGCCACGAATTGTCTTTGTGAAAAGTTGATCCGGGTGTGCCACCAAACCCACAAATCGCTGACAGACTGAATGTAAAAGAGAACTTATAATCGCATAGACTGCAAAACCGGCAATCACTATTCGGATGATGGAAAGATTTTCTTGTTCAATGATAGCTGGAATACTTTCGATCAACCCTGACGCATCCGCAATGTCGAAACTACTGAGTTTAAAGCCGACCAAAATCACAAACGGCGTTGTCAGTAGAAGACTGATGAAGATTGAGACACCATCTTGGGTTAGGCTGGCAAAGATGAGATACAGTAATATCACTAAGCCCATCATGCTCAGCAAAAAACCATCGTCAAAGGTGATGATATAGCTGCTAGCGGGCTCTAGCCAGAAAATAGCGAAAGCGATATAGCTGATGAAGGCAAGAGCCGAAATCCAGCCAACCCAACGCCCCTGGACTCGGCGCACTGTCAGCCAGTGAGATTCCTCAGAGTCAGCCTTAAACTTTCCAAGTTTGAGGCAAGTAGCAAAACTGACGACGCAGGCAAACATGGCGACTATCCATCCAATCGTCTGGAAGAACAGAACACTCGTACCTGGCGAAGATGCTCCAGAAACTGCTAAGTGAGCGATGGTTGCATTCAAAGCTACTGTACCGATTAGTACAAAGGACACTCCACGATCGCCATTACTCACGCAATTAAACATCCAGCATACCGCCGGCAACAACACCACGCACACAAAGGCAGACGGATTCGCAAATGCCAGCCTCCAGCCTTCCCATTCAGCAGCAGACCGGACTTCTTCAATCACCACGAATGCATCCAGATTGACAACCAGGGCATATAAACAAACACCGCAAGCCGTGATGAAGTAAACAAAGTTTGACGCGGTAGACGTTTGAAACAGCTGTTGACGTCTCTGGCCATCAGCTTTGAGACCCGCTGCAGACCAGGCAAAACCGTAAATCCCAAGTCCGATTAATGCCCATTTTACACTTTCAAAAGCGGTGGGAAAGTTGAGATCCGCTCCATCCGTCCAAAGAGGGACCAGGCTGAAAAACATCCAACCGAGGACCCACATCGGAAAGGCTGCCATTAAATAAAGCGGGCGGAGCGAACGAACGGCACAGATCCAGGCTGAGATGACTAGTAAGAAGAATGGGCCGCCAAAATTCCACATCGCGGCCAACGTATTCTGTTCTGACTGCAGTAGTACCGTTAGATTATCTTCCTTACCAATTCCTGACACCGAAGAGGTATAAGCAAAGTGTGCTGCCGTTAATATCACTACTGGCAAGGAAGCTGCAATGAAGGAAACAATCCTCAGAGCCATCCATGTATATTCAGCATGGTCACCTGCAGACTTCTGATCCTGATTGGCCATCAAGCGGGGGAATCTATCTTCTAAGGCCCGCCACCAATAACGATCCGTACAAACCAACGAAGTGACAATCACTCCAAAGATTCCATAACCCCATTTAAGGTAATGGATTAAATCCATCCCGTTGATTTCATTCGCCGAATCATATGCCAGATTTGTGCTGGCAAGAATCGGTAAAGCGCTCAGTGTCAGTAAACCACAGAAACTGGAAATCCGTCGATGCCTGTCCGGAATCACGCAAATCCAGGCCAGCAGATTAAGCGCCCATAGTATCCAATCCTGAGGCTGAGAAACCGAAGAGGATCCGTAAAACTGTAAAGCACTTTCAAGAAATGCCGAATTCTTGTAGACACTTTGCAGCGGGCTAACCAGCATAATTACCCAAATCACATAAACGATCATCGTGGCAAGGGCGTGGAGAAAGAAATCAACGTACATCAAGTCGGTCACAACAATATCTTTTAAGTGTTGTGATTGCTGGCTTACTTTCCTCACGGCTGTCCAGCCAAGCATTCCAACCGCCAGAACAATCATCTGCCAACGGAGATGCCCCCATCCCCAGAACTCAAATTTGTCTTCAGCCCAACCGGTGTGAATCATCGTCGTCATACAGGCAATAGCGCAAATCGTCTGGATCTGAACAAACATCCAGGTCCAGTCAGTCCGATGCCGAATCGCCAGAATCACTGCCACGCCAAGCAGCAAAAGACTTTGTCCCACAGCCACCTGATAAGACTGCTGTTCGAGATAGATATAGAAGAAATTTAGTGCCGTGACGACAAAATAGGAAAGTGTCGTCATCGTCAATGGCCAGCTGGATTCAAAATCAGAAATCAATTGACCGGACTTCGCCAATTTCTCGGCGCGGGACTTTTGCTGTGTCCACTGAGCAATCACCGTCAGGACGTAAGCCGTCAGGAAAGCCCAGCCCATGACCGTCAGCCGGCCCAGCCAGTTTTCTTCCGGCAACCAACCCCAGCTTTCAACAAAATCCGCGTTGGCCAGCTTAAGTGACGTGACGATTACCAAACCAGTTGCTACATAATGAACCAATTTTTTTGAAGTGAATAAGGAGGCAATGAGAGCAGCGACCGCATAAATCAAAAAGACAGCTAAGGTCAGGTCTGGATTTTCAGAAGTGAAGAAAGGCAAATTGGATCCAAAAGCACTCAACAAACCGACACCGGCTAACAGTAAGACGCCCAGATAACCAGCCTTGCTAAACTCTGGTCTTTCACGATTTTCCACCCTCTCAAAGATGTAATGTAAGCCGCCGGTCAACAGGGCAGTAATTGTAAAAATAATCGACGTCATACCGTTGATTAGTGAATCACGTAATTCTACGATCTCAAGCGCGTCTTTCTCATAATGTCCACGTAGATACAGACTCCAAATCCCCAGACCAATACAAAGCGTACCGGCAGCCGTCAGGAAAGTAATTCTTGTTACATATCCGAAAACCAAAGCCAGAACGGCGCCCACAAAACTAACCGTAATCATGCTGTTAAGATGCGGTACGGCGAGCATCATCATGATCACAATTCCCATCGTGCCGGTTACGGCCATCCACATGCCTGCCATTTGTAGCTTCAGGCTAACGTCGCTATCGATTCTCCTATAAATCAACATGCCTGATGAAACGACGATGAAGCAGAGAATCATTAATGGGTTGGAAAGAGTTTGTGAAAGATCAATGGCTCCCTGTTGCGTTTCAATACGCGAAAACAGAAGTGCGATACAGGCACCTAAAGAGAATATTCCGATCCCCAAAACTCGTAGCAAAGAGAATGCATCATCCGGTGAGACGTCTTTCGTTTTTCGAAAATAACGGTGTTCGCTGAGAATAGCGAAGCTAATGAAGGCGAGTGGCAACAAAATCAATGCATTGGTATTAAACACCTCTGGCTCAAAACCGGCACCCGTTACATAGAGTTTTATGATCAGTTGACACAAACAGGGCCCCATCAAGGCGATGATTAAAGGCCAGGGACGCCGCGGTGATAATAATTTTGCCGAGTAAAAACTCATTGATCCAAAACTAAGACCTGCAATCAGCACCGCCAAAATGAAGACAATTCCATTGTTCTGAATGGAAGTATTCCCCATGGTCGTCATCAGCACATTTAAGGGAACCAATAAATTACCAATGATCAATATGACTCGACTTGATGAAACCAAATTCCATTTTTTGAACGAGTAAATCCCGACAACATGGAACAACGTAACCACCGTCAGAAACACCACCGAAGAGAGATAGGGAATCTCATCTTTAAATGTGGCATTCAACGCAGTCACCAGCCCAATCGAACCAATCACGATCAACAAACCGGCAACGAACTCACCCAGTTTGATGTTGGTTTCATCCATAAATGCACGCAATACATCAGATAATCTGCCAGGTGGCTTTGGCGGAGGCGCAGGGACAACCGCAACAGGCTTCGCTTCTTTAATCGGTGGCTCAGACGGGGCAGCGTCTATCGGGCGGGAAATCGTCGGCTTTACCGGTGACTTCGTAGGTTTCGGAGAAGGAGATAAAGGCTTCGAAGATTTGGATTTAACTCGAGGAAGTGATGGTTTGGGCAGTGCTGCGGCTGGCTTGGGTACCAATGGGTTCATTGGCTCAGTCTGGGAGGCTTCAGAGTCGCTGGGCTTAACCACCGGATTTTCCTGATCCACTACCGAATCTTCCGCAGGTGTGTCAGTATGACTGACAGTGGAGGAAGCATCAGCGGTCTTAGTAGTCCCCTCATCATCGATAGATTCCACGGGGGCTTGGCTCGGAGCGACCCCAGACTGGGACACCATATAAGAAAGAGTCTCAGGCTTACGACCTAGAAAGACTAACTCATCTGCTTCGTTTAACTCTTGAAGCCGTTGATGAGAGTCTTCTGAAATCCAACCCCATTTCTTCCAGTTCGCAATCCGCAATTTAAGGTTTGGGTAGAACGATTTAGGAGTCTTTGCAGTGCCTAATGGGTCTCCACATTTTGAACAGAAACGTGCGTCTCTTTCATTCCCGTGACCGCATTCAGAGCAGGGTTTATCGGTAGCTGCTTTGGCTCGACTAGCCAGTATCGCAATAATCACAATCACAATGACGACTAAGAAAAAACAACATCCGCCATCATCAAATAAAAATTCAAGAAGATCCAGAATCGCGATCGGTCCGAAGTGAGTAGAAAGTTGCATAACCTCTTTTCTTTCATTCAGTCCGCCTAATGCCATCAATATCATCAGAAGCCGGAACATAGAAGACTTTACTTATTTTATCGGCAGCAGGATTTTGTAGCCAATCGACAAAGTAATACAATGCAATGTGGTGATGTATTAAATACGCTACAAAAACTCTTGATGGCGGAAAAAGATGAAAAAAACAGTGTTGATAACCGGTGGCACAAGCGGGATTGGCTTAGGAATTGGCTTAGGATTTCAGTCAGCCGGATACGATGTCATCGCAACTGGTGTGAACGCGGAGGAAACAGAGGCAACGCGTAATCTTTATCCTGATTTAGATTGCCGGGTACTAGATGTGACCTGTCAGGAACAAATCACCACCCTACTCAATGACCTAAGTCATTTAGATGTACTGATAAACTGTGCTGGGGTCATTTTGCGTGACAATCAGGAACATACCGCCGAAGGTTTTGAAAAAGCACTCGATGTTAACCTGAATGGTACGATGCGAATGTGCTACGCAGCTAAGCAACTGCTAACCGCCAGTCAGGGCTGTGTCATTAATACCGCTTCCATGCTCAGTTTCTTCGGCAGCGGATATGTCCCCGCTTACAGCGCCAGTAAAGGGGGAGTTGTGCAGTTCACAAAAAGTCTGGCCATTGCCTGGGCACCGGAACACATACGAGTCAACGCAATTGCCCCGGGCTGGATTAAGACCACATTAACACAGCCGCTCTATGAAGATGAAGCTCGAAGTCGAGAGATCACTGCTCGAACGCCACTTAATCGATGGGGAATACCCGCCGATGTTGTCGGCCCGGCACTATTCCTGTCATCAGAGCAGGCTCAGTTTGTTACAGGCGTCGTACTTCCTGTAGACGGTGGCTACAGCATTATGTAACGCCAATTCGGCTTAGCGAATAAACTGCTCAACATAGCTGGCACCTAAACCAACTTTTTCGAAATGTTCCATACACATTTCGATCTTCTTATGCACATCATCATAGCCAACCGTCTCGAGGTTCTCGTCCAGATAAATTAACGCACCACTAATATGAAACAGGGTGATCATTTCTTCGACACCTTCATCACATACAAGCGTATGGACATCTCCCGGAGGTTCATAAACATAACTTCCCGGTGTCGCTACCCAGTCATGCTCAAGATAACGCCAGCTACCACGAATCACATAACCGTGTACAGGAGCCGGATGGCGGTGACGACTGAGCACGCCAGACTTACGCACCTTCAATAGGTTCACCCATTGTCCCGATGTGCGATTCAGATGGAGAGGACGAAACCACACATTCTCAGCCTGAGGCACCCACAGGCGATCATCGTCTGGTTCAACCTGCGTCGTAAAGTCAGCAATTCCGTAAGGAAGTGATTCAAAATAGGCCATCTGCTGATCCTTCTAACTTATCCCGTTGCCGCCACCGCACTCTTTAGCTCAATGCGACAGAGGCTCCTTTAATAACGGCTCCGATACGGACTGCCTCATGGACATGATTTTCACTGAGTTCTGCAGTCAATTTGGCTTCGTGAGATTGGATACACAATTCACAACCTTCCAAAGCAGCACAGGCGATGGAGCAAAGTTCGAACAAAGCAATCGACGTGGCAGGACGACTCATACGATTCATACGTAAGCCCGCTGGCATCTTTGAATAACTTTCTTTGCCAACCATATGGCGGAAACGATAGTAAACCGTATTCATCGCCATGATTGCTGCGGCCGCCTTAGCGTCTTCTCGGGCCTCGGCACTCAATTCATCTCCTGCATCAGCTTCTATTGCTGATGCCAGGTTTGCATCCTGAATAAAGTAAGCTGAACAAAGAGCAACCGCCCAGGTTTCCTCGGATGATAGTGCCTGACTTTGAGTCAGTACCGATGAAAGGTTGAGTTTGAGATCTTTCACAGGTTCCGACATCTGGCTGCGTAATTCGTTAATTCTTTCCATGGATTATCTATCTCTTTCGGGTATCGTCGCCTAAGCCAAATGAATCCGTCAGGGTCTTGGCAAACACGGATCGGGTATAAGCATTTTCTGAATCGCAAACAATCTGTTACTTGAGACTTCAATTTAACACGTTCATTGGCCCTTTGAAACGGTGAGATTCCATCGCCTAAGATAACGGACAACCTTGACAAAATAGGTGGCCTGGGTTTTCTGGGTGCTTAAATGGAGCGTTGGTCATTGCGTTTGAATGTCAAAATGTGCTGCTTATGTCAGTTATATCGGTTTTTCTAAAGATTCCGTTTAGACCGGTCGAAAAACGCATATAGCGGAAAATAGGTTTGCGCGTGAAATCACGTTTTAAACCACCATTGCACACTAACAGAATGATGCTCGTCAAAGACGAGAAACAACACTGTATTTGGTAAATCAAACCATGAAAAAGCATCCCTTTTGCTACCTACTCACTCTAGTTTCCATCCTCTTTACCGGATGCGTTGGTACACCAACCATTCCTTTTGAAGATGTGCTAACAACAGCACCGCTGTTCAGAACATTGGACAAACACAAGATTGAAAAAGCGTTCGATGAAGTTGGCTCTAGCTCACTTTCTCAGGAGGCTCAACAGGAACTGAAAGCTGTTGCCAAATCCTCCGCGAACGAGAAACGAGTGCTTCTCGAAATTGAAAAGGGTGATGCTTTCTTTGAAAAGAACGATCTCGATACCGCGATTGCATGTTATAGCCATGCAATCCGGCTGGACCCCATCCATGTTGATGCCTATTACAAACGAGCGATCGCTCATGGAAAACTAAAGAACATCGCGAATGAAATAGCCGACTACGGCACCGTCATCCAATTAGATATCGATCACGCCGAAGCTCACAATCGACTAGGAGTCTCGTACGCCAACCAGGGTAATATTAATATCGCCATTACGAACTTCAGTGAAGCTATTCGCATCAACCCTGCATTCGTCGAAGCTTATAATAATCGGGCCGTTGCTTTCGCCAATCAAGGGGAAATAAACAAGACGATTACAGATTTAACACAGGCCATCAAGCTGAATCCTGACAATCCGGACGCCTACTTCAATCGGGCCATCATCTATAACAACACACAACAATTCGATGCGGCGGTAAACGATTTCACCGAGACAATTCGCGCTAATCCGGAACACGCTCGAGCCTACATGAGTCGGGCAGACATCTTTGCCAGCCAAAACAAGAATGAAAAAGCAATCGCTGATTATTCGATCGCGATCGAACTAAAGCCTAAATGGGCACAAGCATTTTACAACCGTGGGCTGGCCTACAAAGCAAACGGGAAGCAAGATGAAGCTGTGGCTGATTTCACGGAGGCCATTAAGCTGAATCCTAAGCCGGAGACTCAGACGCAAACTGTCTCCTTCAAAGCAACGACCGCTCCTACCGAGTAGCGCTCAACAAGAACGCCAAAATCCTGCCTGACAAATTGCCAGGCAGGATTTTTTTGTGTCCTCAAGCTTTAGAGCCAAACGCTTATAGTGTTGGCTCACCTTTTTTCCAGTTACAGGGGCACAATTCATCAGACTGAATCCCGTCCAGAACTCGCAGGATCTCATTGACATTCCGGCCCACACTCAAAGCATTAGCACTGGACCACTGGACCACTCCGTTTGGATCTACCAGGAAAGTCGCACGCAGACATACGTCAGCATTAGGATCAACAATACCCAGATCGTGAGCTAGGCGTTGAGCACCAATTAATGGGTAAGCCAAATCTTTTAGATCGTCGTGAGACTGACACCATGCCAGGTGACAGTATTCATTATCAGTGCTACCACCAACAACTTCACAGTCACGGTCATTAAATTCTGCGAGCTGAGTATTGAATTCAGCGATTTCTGTTGGGCAGATGAAAGTAAAGTCCTTTGGGTAAAAAAAGTAGCAAACCCATTTGCCATCATAGTCAGCATTCGTCAACCCTTTAAGGCTCTCCGGATCTGATCCTACATTGCACTTTACACTGTACTCTGGAAACTTATCGCCAACTGTTAGCATGGCTTATTCTCTCCTGAAAATATGGAAACGTTCGAGGTGAATTAATCTCGTTAAACGGCTTTTTATGCTGTTGTTGTCAATGTAGCACAGGCTATCCGGACGTGAAAGACACCCCCAACGATTGAGCGTCTCATTCGTGATCTGCTGCTTTGTCCCGGTAAGCTACACGCAAGATAACCGGCAACAAAACCATGTCTCCAACAAAAGCTACCGCGACGGAGATGCATGCTAACTTGGAAAACAACTGACTGTGTGGCATTACACTGATAGCGCTCGCAGAGAACCCTGCAATTAACACAAGTGTACTGACGACAAGGGCAGCTCCCACAGAAGTAATCGAGTTACGGATCGACTCGTCGACCGTTTTTCCTTCAGCTTGCTCGCGACGAAACCGAACGAGGAAATGAATCGTGTCATCAACAGCAATTCCTAAACTGACGGTAAATAATAAAACACTTGTCAATCTCAGCGGCTCACCAGTCCACACTAAATAACTCGCCGTAAATAACAGTGGCAGACAATTTGGAAGGAGACTGACCAGCCCCATTTTGATCGAACGAAACATAACCGTCAGCACGGCCATAATCACTGCTGCTGCGATTACCAGTGACTTCACCAGATCATTGATCATCGTGGAAAGATTTCGGGAAGCGACAACGGCAGAACCAGAGACAGAGATTTCAAAGCCACTGTGACGCGTCTGTAAAAAGGCCATGCGTTCACGAAATTTCCCGAGTACCCGACGGTGATAATGCATTCCCTGATCGGCCAAACGAGCCACCATAATCGCTCGTCCTAAATCAGGACGATACCATTGTTCTGCAATCACCTTGGGCAATGAAATTAAAGGACTCTGATCCACCACTGCATTGAAATTTAGAATCGACATCGGATTCATCATCGCGGGTTCTCGATCAATTTCTGCTTTGACAGCCCGCAACACACCATACGGCTCAGGTAAATCTTTCCGAGTGGGATCCCATTGAACCAAGACGATCGAACTGAGCATCCCACCAAATTGCTGATCTACTTCTCTCAAAGCAACCTCGGCTTCACTTCCCTTGGGAATCGACTCTGTAATGTGACTGTCCGGATATAACCTCTTTGCAGTCATGGCCATCCAGACTAAGAGGATCCCAAATATTCCTAAGACGAGATAACGGTACTTTAATAAAAGGTCAGCATAGGATTGCGAGAATTGCTTAAGCCAAACTGAATCCCGACTGACTCGGCCAGAATAGGCTCCGCCAATTAATTTCGTCGATGCTAGCCAGGGTACCACGAGCAACACTGCCATAAAGGTAATGAGTGTCCCCACCGCACAGGTGACCCCAAATTGGCGAATGACCTCAATACTACTGACACTCAATGAGCCAAATCCGATCGCCGTTGTAATCGATGTAAAAGCACAGGCGGTTCCCAAACGCCGAACCGCGAGCCAGGCTGCACGGGAAGGTTTAATACCCCGCACTCGTGATTCCCGAAAATCAAACACCAGATGCACAGCGTCGGTTAACCCAATCACCACCACCAGTACTGGCAAAATCGTGGTGATCAGATTAATCTTCACACCAATTAAGCTCAACAAACCTAAAGCCCAGAAACTCCCAATACCAGCTCCCGCCACCGCCATGAACGCCAACGCCCAATTTCTAAACGCGACCAGGGCAATAAATACAGCGACGCATGCACCAGCCAGCATCAGATTGAATGTATCAGTCTTGATGGAACGAAAGATCTCAACTCGAACCGGAGGAAGACCTGTCAAATAAGCTTGGAGACCCGTCTTTTCTCTCCAGTCAAAAATCACTTGTTGCAGATGATCGACCGTCGGCTGATAATCACTGACCAATAAATCATCATTACCGAGTTGAACAACCATCAACATCGATTGTCCATTAGGTGTAATCAGATTACCCCCCGCAATCGGATGACTCAGGACTTCTCTTTCGACTTTGTTCCAATCGACGCCTTCTGTATCAGCCGGAGGCACTAACGGACGTGGCAACGGATCACAGATCATCATTTCCGGGCTAAAGACAGAGACAACATGGCTCACCAATGAATCTTTTTCCAGTGTCGCCACCAGTCGTTGCATCTGACCCACGTGACGGTCGTTAAAGAAAGTCGAATCGGGTCTCTTTAATACCACCAAACAGTCGTTTTCATCCGGCCTGAACTGCTCAAAAATCTGTTCCAGTTCCTCGAACGTTGAGTCGTTGGTCCGAAACAGTCCCCGTGCTTCGTTATCAAAGGAGAAGCGTTGAAAGCCAAATACCGACAGCACGGTCATGGCAAGGATGACCAGCAACAATAAATGCTGTCGCTCACGATAAAGCTTTCGAACCCAGGGATTTCTCATACTGCCATCCTTGTCCTGAGTTTTCAACACATTCAATTTTCCGGCAAGCCGGTTAGGTCTAGATAACGTTTACCATATTTCTCTAATAGAACGTGGACTTCCGAATCCAACAAGAAGCCACGCTTTACTAATTGCTTACAGGCTGCTTCCAAGGATGAAATATACTCCTGCTGCGTCGGATATCTTTCCCGAATCGACGGCCGTGGATCGCCAGACTCTTCACGGGCGGCTTTTGTTCTTTCAAAAGCCAAAAAGGCTCCGGAAAGTCCAACAAGATCCGGATGAGCAGGATGAACTTCGGGGTACAAATTCCAACTCGCATAGGTCCCTAATGCCACCGCCACTTCCGGTGGCTGTAAACAACCAATTTCATTACCGTCCAGATCGACTTTAGGTACCAGCACACGATAGTCATTTCTCATCCGCGGCGGATGAGTCTGAACTTCGCTTTGGTCCAACTCCCAGTTCACTCCGTAATACCAATCATTCGGCTGATGGATGACCGTTGGATAGCTAACTCCAGGTAACTCCGGGAATCCTACTGAATGTTGCTCCCAATGCCCAAGTGAGCCCGAACGAAGGGTGGGGTATACACTAGCCGGCATCGACTGTCCCTGCACCCAACCATCTAATTTCAAGAGGATGCAACGCATCAATGGGCGAAAGTCGGCCGGGTTTTTAGGGTAAGCAGCATTGCCTCTGGAAGCAGGGTATTTCGCAGGGCCATGCTGAGTACCGCCGAAAGTATACAGACGAACATTGCGGGGAATTCGAGTATCATGCACACCTAAGGGATCGGTATGGATAAGAGATCCGGCGCGATGCCAGTATTCCGAACTTGATTGCGTGTGAACAATTTTAGGCGTGGTGCGACTCTCTCTCGCTTGCATTAGTAATCCATCTTTCAGATCCCGATACGGATGTTTTTGGCGATTATAAGCGAACGGAAACCGATCCACCGGATAGTCATGATTGAGCCGCTGTCCGGAAAATCGTGTTGGCTGAGCGAAGCGGTGATTGAAGGAGCCCATTCCACCTCCCGAGACGTGAGGGAGCAGGCCATCGAAGACCTTGGTTCCGGATTCTGATTCATTGAATCCGGAATAAAGAAATTCACGCAAGTAGCGACCGGCCTGTGAAATCCCAAAGGCATGGGCCCGCTTTAGAAACGGCTTCCCATTGATCTGAAGCGGATTCCCTTTGCCCTTCCCCGTCTTCACCGAATCTATTAAATCGCGCACCGAAGTGAAGCATGTACCGTGAACTTGTGGCGAATGAGCCTGATAAATAAGTTCATAGATTTGCCCCTGCTCTCCTTTCGTGGTTAAGTGGAGCTCGATCTTTTTTTGATCGCCAGGCTGCGGGTTCTTCGTTTCCGTAATTTCCGTAAACCATTGTGCACGGGGAATGAGAATGCGTGCAGCTCGAGCATGAGGACGTTTAGTCAGCGTCGCCTCACTAAACTTTGTGTCATCGTATTGAAATGCGCCGTGCCCGGTTCCTGTAATGCTGCCCACTTCCTTTCCTTCCCC
>Ga0315322_10002950_pt1 | contig 13201 bp, 12 predicted proteins | sample M110021515metaG_FD_203461 | JGI IMG/M metagenome (GOLD analysis project Ga0315322, IMG submission 203461) | Ammonia-oxidizing marine archaeal communities from Monterey Bay, California, United States - M1 100m 21515 | ecosystem: Environmental > Aquatic > Marine > Intertidal zone | place: USA... | reverse complement strand
CAACAGAGATTGGGATCAGAAATCTCAAACCAACTGTCAACATTGGAATTTCTCTACCTCGAGTTGAACGACCAGAACTGCTTCCCTCGACAAAAATCATTGTTAATAACAGCGTTCCGGGGCCAAATCCATTTGTATTTTCATGGAATAGTCTCGCTACATCACTGCTTCCATCGGTATCTGGTGTTCGATTCGTCGTCGACTCTGTACGTGGCACCGTTGAAAAGAAGTCTGGAGACACATGGGTAAATGTCTCTGCACCACCAACAACCAGTAATCCACGTGAACTACTTCGATTACTATCGTTGAGAATAATTAAACCGAGTGATGAATTGCGATGGATACCGCAAGCCGAATCAGCACAAGCAGAAGAAGCATTTTCACTCATTGGATGGAATGGCAAATTTGCATCCGAATCAAAAAGCTCTATTCGCTTTGAGATGGTGTAAACGCCGGTTCGAAATCAATTTTTTGGTAGATCGATTGAATTCCTCTTCATCGAAATAACACAAAAACTCCACATACATAGTTCTGATCTTTCAGGTCTTCACGATGGCAACTCCATTTTCTTTATCTTCCCTTTTGATCTGTTTGACTGTGTTATTTTTGCAGCCACGTGAACTCATCTCAGCCCCTGCTGATGATGGACCCATTACTCTTCCTGTTCGTATTCATCGCTTTCGCTCTGCAACCGAACCCCGACTCAACTGTTCGATGAGTGATGACGACATACGAGAGCAAATGAAAGCAGTCAATGAAACATGGAAACAGGCTTCAATCATCTGGGAGATTGAATCGATCCAAAACATGACACCACAGATGCCCAAAGCGTTTGCTCTCGCTCTTTCCCAAAATCGTGAAAAGATAGCACCCGCTCTGATTGCCAACACCCAGCGTGAGAATCTACTCGCCAACGGGTTTAATGTTGTAATCGCGGAGGACTTTGAAAAAACAATTGGTGGAGTTTTTATTCCAAAGCCTGATGGCGTTGTCTATTTTGCAACGCGGGGTCCTAAAGGACTGCAGACACCTGCTGTGCTTGCACACGAGTTAGGCCACGCTCTTGGTTTACCACACACAATTTTTGAGAAAAACAATAATTTGATGATGGGTGCTGGATCTGGTCGGATACCGACTCGCATCAAACCTATAACTGATTCACAAGCCGCAATTGCTCGTTCATATGCTATGCAAGGAAGACCATTTCAGCCGCAAAGAATACGAGGACCTCAGGGAAGCCCAACTGACGTATTTCAGGTTCTTGATTCAACGGGAAGTGGGATTCTTCCAAAGGCAGCAATGCTTTGGAAAACTACGATTCCAATGTCAAAAGATCAGCTCGCTGTTCGTGTAATCAATCCGATGCCCAACGGAATTCCACTCACATTCGCGAACGATCCATCCCTGCAAATGGGAGATGGTTGGTTGTTGCTTCCAAAACAATGACTCCTGTCTGACGCCATCGACATAGATTCTCTTGGGGACGGTACTCGTCAGTGCCTTTCTTCTTCAATCCAGATCAGACCACCTGAAAATTTTTTCGGCACGCGCTCGCTGCTGATGAATCTGGCTCCTTGAGTAATCGAGGGGCTTCGCCTGGAGTCATCCTCCTAGTCATTTTTCAATACCTATTCAACCGTTTCGTCTAATTCACAGACCTCTTCACCTTCATCAGTGATCACCAGTTCACCGTTTTGGTTGAGTATAAAATGCATCCGTAACTCCAATTCTGAATTGAAAACGGCACAGCAGCACCTTGCCTGCTGCCATGCCGAATCAGGGGCATCCCCAAACAAACAACGAGTTCGTTTAAGAGACTCCTCCAAAATACGAAAGAATTGCCAAAGAGTTCTTCAAATAATCCACTTATCCAGAACACGAAACAACGCACTTACGGTGTGCACAAGTGTTTGAGGTCTGGATTATCCGAAATACGAAAGAAAGAAAATCATCGATATCTCTGGGAAATCGCAAACATGCTTAATTTGTCAATGCGTAGGCGAGTGCGTCAAACCAAGTTTGAACCACTGTCGCCACTGACAACATCATTTGAAAAATGCAGAAAGAAGAGGCAGTGCACAGAAGCGAATTGGTACTAGAGATTTGATAAATCATTGATTGCTTTTGTGAGAAGTAAATCAACTGGTGTGCTTCTCGGAACTCCCGTGAGGAGAAATGTCTAACTCACACCAGAACCAGGAATGGGCGGGCAAGCAGATCGCGCATACCCTTAGACGGGTATCACTGTCTCCGCTTCGTTTTCACCGATAGCCGTGAAGCGAAAGACATGTCCAGGGTTGGGATTGATCGCATGGACCCAACCCGTCGCTCGATCAACAGCGATATCGTCCGGCCGCTCGAGGGCTAGTCCTGAATGTTTTTGGTCTGAGCGGTGATCGTACTCGTGCTGAGGTCAGAGAACGAGACAATGTAATTCCAGTATCGCTTGGGTTACTCGGATAGATTGAATGTCGCCACCACGGCACGATGGTCGGAGGGATAAGGAGAAATTACAATATCGGCGTCTTCTTGGTTTTCACCAACGATCTTTACATCTGTCGCTTCTAAGTCCTCACCTTTGTAATAAACAAAATCAATGCGGTCATGATGCGTCGTAGGATCATCGAACTTATAAAAGGAAGACCAGGTGTAGCCCGGGTTTTTCATCTCGTCGGGATAGATCGTGCGATACGCATCGGTAAAGCCGGCCTTGGCCATTTCAGAAGACGTCGGATAGGCCACCTTGATTGGATGGCGACCTGTCTTGGCTGCCGCCTCCGTCCAGTCCAAATGGGAGGGTTCATTAAAATCACCCAGCACGAAAACGGGTGCCTGTTTGTCGGGCAGTGATTTGATTTCCCTGAGAACTTTGGCCATCTCTGCACCCCGTGCCTTTTTTGCCCATTCAATTGCCTCGGCTTCGGTCTTGATGAAGGTGATATCATTCGTGTGCTTATGCCATCTCGGACGAATCTCCAGCAACTGATAGGGTTGGTAAGGATGAGAGGAAAGATGGACATTAAAGATATAAGCATGCCTGCCCGAATCCAGTTTTACTTTTACTCCTCTGTAGAGTGGCTTTAAAATTTCATAACGGGTTAAAATGTTGGATCCTTTTCCCATGTCGTGGTTCCAACCAAGTAAGTCAGCAAGCTCCTCCAATTTATCACCCCTTGGTGATCTTGTTTCCTGAATGCCGACAATATCTGCCTCGGACAGTTGGATTACTTTGGCGGTTTGGGACAAGGGTTGCTTGAGCATCACGACCCCACCGCGGTGCAGGTTGTAAGACATAACTCGTACACTCACTGCTTCGGTCTGTGCGTAAAGTGGCATAACAACAGCCATCGCAAGAGCAACCAAAATACCTGTGGCAATGATTGTGCGAAATGCTTTCATCCTGGAATCTCCTGTGCCAATGTCTTCGCTAAGGCGCATTGTTTACCGAGTCGCGGTACAATGCTTTGTTGAAGTCAATGCTGCTTTGCAGCAAATTTATCTTCTTTGACCAACCCGTACCTAATAAACTGGTACATGATTGTCTTTTCTATTCAATCTGCACTCATAATATATTGGAATTGATCTCATGAGAATCGCCCTATGCTTGCTTGCAGCTCTTCCTTCCTGCTTCTCTTTGCTCGCACGAACGCCTGAAGAACGAATTCCTTCCCAAAGGACGCTCGTTTATTTTCAAGACCATCATATGCTGCTTGCATCAAATACGACTGAAGAGTCTGAGGGAGAGTCGACACAGACAACTCGGATCAACAAACGTATTACAAAAGCTGAAGCTCCGCAAAATGGCACCCGACATATTTATAAGACCATAGGTAACATTGATTTGCCGCTTTATGTCTTTCAAAACCAACAGTCACAAGTGCATAACAAAAGACCGGCTATTGTTTTTTTCTTTGGCGGTGGGTGGACTGGAGGAAGCCCGGTTCAATTTGAAAAGCAATGTGAACACTTTTCAAAACGTGGCATGGTGGCAATCACAGTCGAGTATCGCGTTTCATCACGACATGCAGTAAAAATTGATGACTGTATTGAAGACGCAAAATCTGCAATGCGATGGGTGCGAGCCCATGCTGACGAGCTAGGCATCGACCCTAATCGAATCGCAGCTGCTGGCGGTTCTGCTGGAGGACATCTCGCAGCATGCACATCAGTTATCGAAAAATTTGATGCTTCTTCAGATGACAAAGCAATTAGTGCAAAGCCGAATGCCCTCGTGTTATTTAATCCGGCACTTGCCATTGCCTGGGATGAGCGGATGCCACAAGAAGTGCGTGCAATAGCACAGCAGAAGATGAGTGGTCGTTCCCGTGCACCCATTCAAGATGTGTCACCACTCACATATGCATCGACCGAACAGCCTCCCTGTATCATGTTTTTCGGAACTGCTGACCGTCTTCTTCAAGGTGCTCAGTTGTATCAAGAAGACTCAACAGAGGCAGGCAACCTCTGCGAGATAGTCACCTATGACGGAAAGGGACATGGTTTTTTTAATAGTGGCGAACACTACGACCTTACTCTGGCGGCAGCTGACACATTTTTTGTCAACTGTGGGTGGCTCTCCAAACAATAAAAATATCATCAACAGTCATAAAAAATTCTTATGACTTCGCTGCAACATACACTTCTTACTTCGTTCGTTAGCAAAGATCACCGCTAGCCCATATTCGAAGACTACGATTCGTCTCGTGATGATCTCCTTCGACAGCACGATTTTATGAGTGTGGTTCGTTTTGACTGCTCATTTCAAGATGCCCTTTTTCAAACGTATTCCGCTCATTCTCTTAACAGCGCTGCGACCTGCTTTCATGCTCACTCATGAAGCATCCTTACTTCACCTTCCTTGCCTCGCTATAACTCTACGACTGTGATAGATCGAGCAGCTTTTTGTACATCTGAATCAATCAATGTTGGTGAATAACCTAGTAATACGTTGAAACTTTTTGCTAATGGTGATGACTCAGGTGAGAGTTATGAAGCCATTCTTAAAAATACAGGGAGCTAATATGAATGCAAACAAGGATACTTTACATTCCCTCCAATTCCCTGAACGAGAAGAGAAACCAACCCACACGTCTACTCAAGGCACTACGGCAACGTATGCTCATTGGTATGGCAGGCACCCTTGGTTCGCTTTTATTTTTGGTTCACCACTTCTATTTCTTATATTCATTGCGGGAAACTGCTTTATCTTTTTTTTGTTCCTGAGTTTTGCGGCTGAAGGTCGCACTGTCGAAACAAGCCCACTACTCATGCAAACTGTGTTATGGGCCAGTCAAACAATTGCTTTTGTGCCAGCGATCGGGGCAGCTTTGCTACTATGCTGGATGGTCAAACGATCGGGCAGACGTCGGCTTTGGGCGTTGGCTGCGTGTGGCATAATTGCTCTACTTGCAAGTTGTTGGTCCGTTTCCTGCACATTGCCTCAGACCGAACCGGGAACTGGAAAGTTTATGGTTTGCTTCGCTGCGAGCCCACGTTTTTGGGAGAGTGACTTCTGGTATCCAAGTCAAGCCGTCGTGCCATTGATCATTGGGGCACTATTTACTTTTTCTAGCCCTACACCGAAAGGTCCGGCCCCGAACGCAGCTGATACTGAGCCAATGAGAGTCGCCGCGTAAGCATACCGTGGAGCGATCCTGTTTCGACAAGTTTGAAAGTAAGGATTCAAACCTGTACGGATCTAGCGAAGCAGTCGGGGCTGCTGCTTTACGACACATGTGGAAAGAGACTGCGTTTGTAGGTCCTTCACGACACAGCGACAACTTGAAACTGGGGGAGATATACCTGTGCTATCAAAGTCTAATTCTCCTCACTGGTCCCAGTGTTTTTGGCAACAAATGCCAAGCCATATTCTATAGTTGCAAAATGTTCTCTTACTTCTGAAGGTGTTTTTTCAATTCCTTTTTCAGCCAGATAATTTCTGTAAATCTCACCATCACGTTTATTCAAGTCTTTTAGTTCTGCAAATTCCTTGAGATTCCCTTCCTCATTTGCTTCTCTTATTACATTTTTCAACAGCTCATACGACTGTTCACAACGAAAGTCATAACCAAACGTGTCAGACATATAACCAAAGAATTGTTCTTTACTTGGCTGGTTCATCGGCTTCACTCCATGGACATTCCTGCAGGCAGTGACTTCTTTTTCGCCGCATCAATTTTTTTGCCTACTTATTCGTTTCCAGCAAAAAATAGTAACTGGCTCAAAGACATGCATTCAAGAGAATCCCTACTATAATTTTAAGACAGAAATAAGTCATCAATAGTTTTTAAACAGCTGACTGTTGAGTAGTTGACCAACGAAATCATGATGGAGTGATTGTTATCAAAGATCACACGTTTGCCGAATCAATGCCGAAGGTCCCAGTTCTAATCCTCAATGGGTTTCTCGGATCAGGAAAAACGACACTTTTAACAAGTTTGCTTGTGCAGTCTCATAAGAGGCAGCTTTCTATTGGTGTCGTAGTCAATGACATGAGCGAACTAGATGTCGACGGCCTGCTTGTCGCCCAGACAGAGTTTTTTGAAAAAAATGATAGTAATTTTCAGTCTATTTATTCTTGCGTATTGAGCAGCAAAAAAGGGCTTGAAAAACTCAGCGATTCACTGAATCAGATGATGCTAACGAACGCTCCAGAACTGCTTATCATTGAGACGTCGGGAAGCTGTCATCCCATGCCCCTGCTCGAATTCTTCAGCAAACAGTCACAATTCAAGCTTACTGGCGTGCTGACTCTGGTCGATACCGCAATGATTGATCAGGACTACGACTGCGGCAAGCAGCTGGTTCCTACCATGCAACGCAATGTGCAGACTCAGCAGCGAGATACGACAAATTTACTGGTGGAACAAATACTTTTCTGCAGCCATCTGGTGCTCACTAAAGTTGACCGAATTCAGAAAACGAAGATTCCGGAAATTGCCCAATCCATTCACGAAATAAATCCATTTGTATCTATTATTTCTGTACCTTGGGGAAACCTTCCTATCGATGATGTACTCACGATGCCTGAATATGATTTCCATAGAGTTTCGCAGCTAATCAAAGAACTAAAGCCCACTTTCGAAGTAGAGGGCCACGATGACGAGCCATACAATCTCGTCGCAAACGTTATCAAGGACGATCGCCCGTTCCATCCACAACGTTTGTGGGACACGTGCCAACAGCATCTTGGCCAGCACATCTATAGAAGCAAGGGTTTCTTTTATCTCCCAAACCGTGACAAGCTGTCACTCCTTTGGAATCAGGCTGCCAGTGGTATCAACCTGCAAGTAATCGGTTCCTGGCGTGCGGGAATTCTTGAAGATGAAGATAATGGTTTGGATGAGATGGAAATAAAAGGTCTCGAAAAGATGCTGGCAAAAGAGCCTGGACGTTTTGGTGACCGTCGCTGCCATTTGACCGTTATCGGTGACAAAACTCAGGTTGATTGGTTTACTGAGTCACTTCAGCGATGCTTTTTAACTGAACATGAAATTGAGCACTGGAAATCTGGCGGAACATTCCCTGACCCTTGGCCCAATAATTACGTCACAAGGGAGTGTTAACAATTCTTTCCTATTACGAATTAACACGCCTCTCAAATAACATCTGTGTTGAGAGTACAGGGCTCGCTTTGGGAATAAAAACTTATCTCCAAAGTTTTTCCCAAAATGTATTTGCTATTTGAAATGACAATGCATGCCAAGCAGTTGCAAATTGTTCTGCTGGTATAAAAGGTCGCTTGCCATTGTCCCATTGAGTCAATGTCTGTTGGCGGTATGTTACCCCCAATTGTTCGACGACATTGACTTCATAGCTGTGAATCCAATTGATAAGATCTACAGTCAAACCAGCGCACACCTTTCGTTCTGACTCGGCAGGCAGATGAAGAGCAGGCAGGTCTTCATCTGACCACGGCGGATTTTCAAGTGTTGCATGTGTTGTGTATTTTGGTTGAAAATCATAGCGGGGCACGAAGATACCACCGCGCGCTGGATCTCCAAAGAACACACCAAATCCGCGAAGAACAACACACTGACCGCGGGGTAGTTCGAGGGAATAAACGCTGGGGCAATCTTCTCGATTCTCAGGCGGCTCGATCCGCTTAAAGCCAATATCGATGAGCCAATTACCCTTGGGCCGCATAATATCGCAACCCCAGCACCATATCTGTTGGCTCAGTAAAACTTCCGCATACTTGATAAGGTCGCTGCGCGTGCAATTCTCATTTATTGTCTGAAGATCAACTGACATCTCAATCAGCCTCGACGGGCCAAGCCGCCACAAGATTTGCTATCAACCACGACGACGCTGCACATAGCTGCAACCAATCACCACTCGAACTGATCCCGTAAGCCAGGACGCTAGCAATCCAGCAGATACTCGCAACCGTTTGTCCAAGCCATTCAATACGCAACACACGCGCGAGCCAAGCTGGAGATGTGTTTCGGCCTATTTTCTTCTCTACAATCCCGCTGGTATCACCAGAACCATTCAGCAGCACGGAAGGCATTTGCTCAACAGCATTTCGTTCATTCCCAATCAACATGTCTCGCACTCCTCTCCACAACAGGAAAGGTCATCCAGATACATGCCCCATTGGCGATATGACTCGAGGTCCTCTGCAGGCAATCCCAGCGACATCGCAATTGCCTTCGCAACAACGGCAAAGCGTTGCCGATACTTGTAGATAAAGCAAAAGACTAGATTGTCATGACGAACAGTCGGCCCACAGAGATACATTCCTGACGTGATGGTCGATTCATCATTCTCACTGAGAAGAGGAAGGCCGTCATCTCGATGCTCAAACAAATTTGAAACGATCTTGTGACTCCCTTCAAAGCCACCCGCTAGCAACGGCTGAGTCGGGGTCTGAAATGTTCTTCCATCCTTCGTCTCAACTTCATAGCCAGTATCAACCTTGGACACTGCTGCCACCCACGTGTTTGGAAAGAGCTCTACGTGATCCTCAAACCAATCTTCTCGCATTCTTTCCTGTGAATATGTAGACAGCGCAACACTTGGATCAGAACTCTCTTCTTTCCAAGGGCAACCTCTGTCAAACAGTCGAACCCGTTTGTCGCGATACGACAAATGATAGGCTGCATCAACACCGCTCTCATAGCCACCAATCACAATGAAGTCGTCTCCATCAAGACCCTCATAACTTGGAATTGTGGCCGTGTGGCGGCATAAATCACTACCTGGACAAACATTGAGCCGTGGATACTGAAACTCACCAGCGGCCCAAATCACATGCTTCGCTCGCAAGGTTTCTTCGCACGTCTCAATGCAGAATTCATCTTCAATTTTCCTGATCTGCTTCACATCGACGTGCTCACGTACAGGAATCTCAAAATGCTGAGCAACGCCCTGCAAGTGTGCTGCATACTCAGCGCCCGTAGGATGCTCAACCTCTAAGGCGTATGCCGGTGACACACCAATCGCTATTGAGTTCAAATCAAGCATGCCGATTGAATTGCTCGGAAATGACGGGGTTATGAATCGAGTCTCAGCTGGCCATGCAGCGAACGAAGCGCCTACAATCTCTCGATCAAGAACCACAAAGTTCTCAATTCCGGCATGACGGAGAACAATTGAAACACCAAGTCCTGCGGGACCACAACCAACGACTATGACGTCATAGACCTTCGTGTTTGTTCCAGACTTCATCAGGCGATTTCCTCAGTTTCCAGTTCAATTGGCGGTAAAGGATCTTCAAACTCTGACCAGACACTCGGGCTCTGAGCAAACTCAGTATCTGTTAACAAACAGCTATCAAGAATTTCCTCAACGCTTTGCTGTTCTAGTCCTTGACCTATGAAGACCAGTTCCTGATGGCGGTCCCCATGCTCTCCTGAACACTTTGAATGGATGTCTGAAATCATTTCCTCATCATCTGGCCATGCATCATCAGGAGCTGCTGCCCACCAGAATCCAGCCGGATTCATACGGACCGAACAGCCGGCCTGTGACCAGTCGTATGCAAAGTCATGACGAGATGCGATCCACAGCAATCCCTTACTACGGAGTACACCATGAAACAAACCGTCTTCGAGGCCACCGCCCAAAACATCATGCAGCCGCTTTGGATGAAAAGGGCGATCACGCTTATAGACAAAACTGGAGATACCGTATTCCTCCGTCTCGGTTTGCTCGTGTCCTCTCGGAACCACAAGCCAATTAGGCATTCCTTCTGCCTCGGCTAGCTGGAAAAGACCAGTGCCCAAGATGGCAGACAGCGGAACACGCCCTTCTGTCGCATGTAAGATTTTTGCATTTGCATTCAGTCGATGAACAATCTGCTCTAATTGCTCGAGTTCATAAGGTGAAATGAGATCTGTTTTGTTAATAACAATCACATTTGCGAACTCAACCTGGTCGACCAGTAGATCAACAATATTCCGATTGTCCTCGTCATCCAGGCCCATGCTACGGTCAGTCAGATCATCCCATGAGCCAAAATCCTTCATAAAGTTTCCGGCATCGATGACAGTCACCATCGTGTCAAGATCCGCGATTTGTGAGAGGCTATTTCCCTCTTCATCTTCAAAAGTAAATGTCTCGGCAACGGGCATGGGTTCACTGATTCCAGTGGACTCAATAAGTAGGTAGTCAAACTTGTTCGCACGGGCTAAACGAGCAACTTCAACCAGCAAATCTTCCCGTAAGGTGCAACAGATACAACCGTTTGTCATTTCTACGAGTTGTTCTTCAGTCCGTGAAAGATTGGCTCCGCCATCACGTATGAGCGATGCATCAATATTTACTTCGCTCATATCGTTCACAATAACTGCCACCCGTAAACCTTCGCGGTTCGCGAGGATGTGATTCAGAAGTGTTGTTTTTCCTGCACCTAAAAACCCACTTAAAACGGTAACGGGCATACGGGCCAGTGTTTTTGTCGAATTAATCTGTTTCATTATGGACTCCTCAGCAAAACTACTTCCGATGAACTCAATCAACTCACGAAGGGGCACACGTGACGTACAAGAGGAATCCGCCAGTTTCAACGGAAACTCCTTGTATTTGTTATCACAAGTTAATTACACTTGCAACTCTATTGCATTTGAGTGGCGGTGCGGTCACGTCTTTCCTCGCAGCGTTGTAAAAACATATGATCTTCATTCGGGGTTTTTCTAAGGAGCCGAATTAATCGTTTTGTTCGAGATCGCAAAACTTTGGAGCGTTGTAGATTATTCTAAAGCGATCCCTCTGCTATCGGAGATGCAATGAATAGAAAAATGAACAGTCAAGAGTGGGCACGAGAGAAGATTCGGTCTGCAGGACTAAGAGCTACGCCCGCGAGGATTGCAACGCTGAAGGTGCTTCATGGCTCTGGATCACCACTCACTCACGCAGAGGTTTCAGATAAACTAGAAAACCTCGAAATTGATAAGGCAACTATTTTTCGTAATTTGACTGACTTAGTAGCCAGAAATGTCATACGTCGATCAGCACTTGGCGACAACGTTTGGCGATTTGAAATCATTAGAGAATCTGCTCATGAACATGATTCACACCCACATTTTGTATGCGTTGATTGTGGTTCTGTGTCATGCATGGAGGATGTTGAGTTGAAGCGAACGAGTACGTCCAAAAGCCCACTATTTGAACGCATCACAGAAATCGTTCTTCGGGGCCACTGCAACGAGTGTGCATAATCAGCCTAGAATTTTCACGTGATAGGGCTTCAGAAAATGACGAAGATAACACTACGATTTGTCCTGGGAAGCCGCAGAAGTTTTGACGGGGATCTATTGCTGAATGACAATATCAACATTTTGAATTCTAATCGGTCACCACCAGACCTCAAAATTTGAATGTTGTTTTATTCTCCTCGAACCTCACACTCTACAACCCTGATATCACATTACCATCTATGGGATCACACAGATTTTTCCATGCTGTTGTATCAATAGTAGGTGATATGGATTTGACACTACCATCACACAATGTCACTAAAATGCCACCGCTATGAATAGATTGAGCGCGTCCATGATCACAATTTTTTATCCAATCGGGCTGAGATTGAAACATATCACAACCTGATGCAATATTTGTTGCATCAGGCGCTTCACCATTCATACAGAAGTGTGGTCGCCAACGCAGGTTTGAATCAGCCCACAAGTTGCCCCACGTACTTAAATCATTCGGCTTTCCACTGTTGCCGCAGGTGCCATAACGCTCAGTAAACATACAGGTTTGTGAAAGTCCGTCAGGGAGCATTGCAAGACGCGTTTTCCCTTCCGTCGACAGTGCATGCCTGTCACCAAACACGAAAAAGTTGCCGGCATAATTACCAATGGCCCATTTGTTCGCACCACCATTGGTTGTGGCAGCAACCGTCTCTGCATTTGGACGGCTTGGACATAAGAACCCGTCAATTGATGTTGCGAAGACTGCTTTCCCGTTCACAACGGTTGAAACATCTTTATTTGATTGTTCAAACAGTGGTGCTTCCTCAAGGAATGGCAATAGAAAATAAAATACAGTCGCACCCATATATCCCTTATATGGTCCGGATATCTGAACTGGGGACTTTCTATGGTTTCCTACAGCAGTCGCATTCACACACAGCGGTGGAAGAACTCTATTTGCATCCAAGAGACCATGAGCAGCAAGACCAATCTGCTTGAGATTATTAGTACAAACCATTCTACGAGCAGCAGAACGCGCTGATTGAACAGCCGGCAAGAGAAGGGCTACAAGTACACCGATAATCGCAATGACAACAAGAAGTTCAATGAGCGTGAAACCATCACGCAGTTTTTTTTGACTGTTCATCATGGATCCGCCTGGCTCCAAAAATATCAATATTTCAAAAGTTGACTACTCTCTTATGTATCATCAGAAAAAATCTTATTTTCTCCCCACCACTGCATGAACGACTGGGGCAGAATTTGTCCTTTTTCCCGTAGAAAATGAGTTCTATTATTTTTCTCATTTGGGATCTGGCTTTAGCTGAGTTCGAACGCAGTGCGTCAGACACTTGAGTGGCATGCGTATGATATCTTCAGAAAGCTGTCACCCTGACAGACTCATTTTTTGTCACTTGAAGTCTCATTTTATTCACACAATTTATTAAAATTTACTTTGTAAATTGCGTCATGCTGAAACCTGGTGGGTTTGGATGCTCTTTCAGACTTTCTAAATAACGGCCAACGATATCCATATAACGTGACAGAACCCACGCTTCAGT
>Ga0315322_10002946_pt1 | contig 13206 bp, 10 predicted proteins | sample M110021515metaG_FD_203461 | JGI IMG/M metagenome (GOLD analysis project Ga0315322, IMG submission 203461) | Ammonia-oxidizing marine archaeal communities from Monterey Bay, California, United States - M1 100m 21515 | ecosystem: Environmental > Aquatic > Marine > Intertidal zone | place: USA... | reverse complement strand
CTTTAGATCCAGCTCTATCATCCATTCCTTCAATAAGGCCTCTTCTTCTGTTTAAATCTCCAACAACGTCACCCATATTTGCCTCCGGAGTTACAACCTCAATTTTCATCATAGGTTCTAATATCACTGGAGAACACTTAGGTAAAGCTTGTCTGTAAGCCATTTTAGCACATAATTCGAACGATAAAGCATCAGAATCTACTGCGTGAAATGAACCGTCAGTTAAAACAACCTTCATGTTATCAATAGGATAACCTGCAAGAATACCATTGTTCATAGCATCTTTAAAACCCTTCTCAACAGATGGAATATATTCTCTTGGAATATTACCACCTTTAATTTTATTTTCGAAAATTAATCCTGGGTTCTCAGGGTCGCCAGGTCCAATTGTACAAACAATATCAGCAAACTTACCTCTACCACCAGATTGTTTCTTGTAAACTTCTCTATGATTAGATTCTTCACTAATAGCTTCTTTGTATGCTACTTGAGGAGCACCTTGATTACACTCAACCTTAAACTCTCTTTTTAATCTATCAAGAATAATATCCAAGTGAAGCTCACCCATTCCTGAAACTATCGTTTGACCAGAATCTTCATCTGTTTTAACTTGGAATGTAGGATCCTCTTCTGAAAGTTTAGATAATGCCATTCCTAATTTATCAACGTCAGCTTGAGTTTTAGGCTCAATAGCTAAACCAATAACAGGATCTGGAAAATCCATAGATTCCAATACAATGTGATTCTTTTCATCACACAATGTGTCACCTGTTTTAATATCTTTAAATCCAACCATTGCAGCAATATCACCCGCTTCTAATGAAGGAACTTGATTTTGTTTGTCCGCATGCATTTGGAAAATTCTAGAAATTCTCTCTTTCTTGGATGTTCTTGGGTTGTATACGTAAGAACCTGAATCTAATTTTCCTGAATATGCTCTAGTAAAACACAATCTACCAACAAAAGGATCAGTTGCAATTTTAAATGCTAATGCACTAAACGGCTCATCAACAGAAGGTTGTCTAGATATTTCTTCATCAGTATTAGGATCAACACCAATAATTGCATCTATATCTAAAGGTGATGGCAATATTTCCATAACCATGTCTAACATTGCTTGAACACCTTTATTTTTAAAAGCAGAACCACACATCATTGGAACAACTTTTCCTGAAATAGTAGCTTCTCTTAAAGCATCTAAAATTTCTCTTTCAGTTAAAGAGTTTTCATCTTCGAAATATTTTTCTAATAATGTATCATCAAATTCAGCAACTGCTTCCAATAATTGACCTCTTAACTCACGTGCTTCATCTATAACATCTGCAGGGATTTCAATTTCTTTATAGGTCATCCCTTGGTCTTCTTCATTCCAAACGATTCCTTTGAAATTAATTAAATCAACAACTCCTTTAAAATCGTCTTCTGCACCAATATTAATTTGTAACGGTAATGCATGACTACCTAACATTTCTTTTACTTGCTTACAAACATTAATAAAATCTGCACCTTGACGATCCATTTTATTTACAAAACCAATTCTTGGAACGTTGTAATTATTTGCTAATCTCCAGTTAGTTTCTGATTGTGGTTCAACACCATCAACAGCACTAAATAAGAAAACTAAACCATCTAAAACCCTCAAAGACCTGTTTACCTCAACGGTGAAATCAACGTGACCAGGTGTATCAATAATGTTAACATGATAATCTTGTTCTCTATAGTTCCAGTTTAAAGTTGTAGCAGCTGATGTAATTGTAATTCCTCTTTCTTGCTCTTGCTCCATCCAATCCATTGTAGCAGCACCATCATGCACTTCTCCAATCTTATGACTTACACCACCATAATATAAAATACGTTCAGTGGTAGTTGTTTTACCTGCATCAATATGAGCAGCAATACCAATGTTTCTTGTATATTTTAAATCTCTTTTAGCCATCAGTTCTTAAATAATTATAATTAAAATCTAAAATGAGAAAATGCTTTGTTAGCTTCTGCCATTCTGTGAGTGTCTTCTTTTTTCTTGAATGCACTACCTTCTTCCTTAAATGCAGCAACGATTTCACCAGCAAGCTTCTCGCTCATTGTTTTTTCGTTTCTTTTTTGAGCATATGAAATTAACCACTTAATAGCAAGTGATCTTTTTCTACTATCTCTAACAGGAGTTGGGATTTGAAAAGTTGCACCACCTACTCTTCTACTCTTAACCTCAACAGCTGGTGTTATATTTTCTACAGATTTTTTCCAAACATCTAATCCATTCTCAGAAGTTTTTTCACTAACAATATCAATAGCGTCATAAAAAATATTAAATGCAATACTTTTTTTACCATCTGACATTAGATTGTTAACAAACTTAGTTACCTCGATATCCTTAAATTTAGGATCAGGTAGTATAATGTGTTTTTTTGCTGTTTTCCTTCTCATTACTAGTGACTTTTATTTTTTCTTTGGTCTCTTAGTTCCGTATTTAGATCTTCTTTGTGACCTGCCTTCAACTCCAGCAGTATCTAAAGCGCCTCTTACAATATGATAACGAACACCAGGTAAATCCTTAACTCTTCCGCCTCTAACTAAAACAATACTGTGTTCTTGAAGATTATGACCTTCACCACCGATATAAGCATTAACCTCTTTACCATTGGTTAATCTTACCCTAGCAACTTTTCTCATTGCTGAGTTAGGTTTTTTTGGTGTTGTAGTGTAAACTCTAACACAAACTCCTCTTCGTTGTGGGCAAGAACCAAGTGCAATTGATTTACTCACTTTCACTTTAGATTGTCTTCCTTTTCTTACTAACTGTTGTATAGTTGGCATATCGCTTATTAATTCATTTAATTACCCCTGTTACATTTTTTTAGGGTTTGCAAAGGTAGAATAATAAATGTATAATGCAATACACCACTAATTTTTTTTCATTATATTTTAATTTCATGTAATAATTATTGCTTTTACACAACCATTATATTCTAAAATGAACTAAATGTAAGTTTTATAAAAATTGTAGATAACTTTTGTAAATCCACATTAATATTTCATGAAAATAAATGTTGAATTATTACTTTTGAAAAATGAATTATTTAGAGGAATTAAATCCATCTCAAAAAGCAGCTTCAATGCAAATTGATGGGCCAATGATGGTTATTGCTGGAGCTGGTTCTGGGAAAACTAAAGTACTTACTTATCGGATTTCGTATTTAATAGATAATAATATTGATGCTTTTAACATACTGGCTTTAACATTTACAAATAAAGCAGCTGGAGAAATGAAACACCGAATTTCTCAAATGATAGGTGGGAATGAATCAAAAAACATATGGATGGGAACGTTTCATTCAATTTTTGCCAGAATTTTAAGAATTGAGCATGAAAAAATTGGATATCCTTCAAACTTCACAATTTATGATACTCAAGACACTAAAAGTTTAATAAAAACAATAGTTAAAGAAATGGGGCTTGATGACAAGCTTTATAAACCTAATGTGGTTTACAGTAGGATTTCTTCAGCAAAAAATAATTTAATTTCTGCTCAAGATTATTTAAGTAGAGTAGAAATAATGGCCGAAGACAGATCTTCAGGAAGGACTAGATTAGGAGATGTATACTTAGAATACCAAAGTAGATGTTTCAAATCTGGCGCTATGGATTTTGATGACTTATTATTTAAGACAAATGTATTACTTCATCAGAATCCAGATGTACTTTTAAAATATCAGAATAAATTTAAATACATTTTAGTAGATGAGTATCAAGACACAAACTACTCTCAATATCTTATTATAAAATCACTAGCTGCAAGGTTTGAAAACATATGTGTTGTAGGAGATGATGCACAATCCATCTACTCTTTCAGAGGTGCAAATATTGAGAATATTTTAAATTTCAAAAAAGATTATCCAGATTACAACTTATATAAACTTGAACAAAATTATCGATCTACACAAAACATAGTTAATGCTGCCAATAGTATTATCAGTAACAATAAAAATCAAATTGAAAAAAAGGTTTGGACAGCAAACGAAAAGGGAGAACTAATTACGGTCTTAAAAAGTTTTTCTGATAATGAAGAGGGTAAGCAAATTGCAAATGATATTTTCAACATTAAAAATAACGAACAAGCAAACAATCTTGATTTTGCAATTCTTTATAGAACAAATGCACAATCAAGATCTTTTGAAGAAGCATTTAGGAAACTCAACCTACCTTATAAAATATATGGTGGATTATCTTTTTACCAAAGAAAAGAAATTAAAGACCTTTTAGCCTATTTTAGGCTTACAGCAAATAACAATGATGAAGAAGCCTTAAAAAGAATAATTAATTATCCTAAAAGAGGCATTGGGAAAACAACTTTAGACAAAGCTTTAGTCTGCGCAAATCAAAATAAAACAACGATTTGGAATGTTTTAGAAAACCCAATGAGCTTTGGTTTTCATTGTAATTCTGGAACTGCTAATAAAATTGATAGCTTTATTTCAATGATAAAAAGTTTTAGAGCTCAATTAACAACCAAAAATGCTTTTGACTTAGCCCATGAAATTGCAAAATCATCTGGCCTTCTAAATGACTTATACAGCGATAGAACTCCTGAGGGTATTGTAAGACATGAAAACATTCAAGAGCTTTTAAATGCAATTAGTGAATTTTCTGAAAATCAAACGAACGAGACTGACCAACAAGTTCATCTCACAGATTTTTTGATCGATGTTGCATTACTAACCGATGCTGACAATGAAAAAGAAGAAGACAAGGATAAAATTTCTTTAATGACAATTCATGCAGCTAAAGGACTTGAATTTCCTTATGTTTATATTGTAGGAGTTGAAGAAAATTTATTTCCATCTCAATTATCATTAAATTCTAGAACAGAACTTGAGGAAGAGAGGAGGCTATTCTACGTTGCTTTAACAAGAGCTAAAAAGAAAGCTGTTTTATCTTATGCTGTGAGTAGGTATAGATGGGGTAATTTTACTTCATGCGAACCCAGCAGGTTTATCGAAGAAATAGATGAACAATTTTTAGATGTTCAAATCCCAACTTCAAAACCTTCAACTTTTTCCAAACCTAACAATGTTAGAAAAGATTTTGCAAATGAGAAAGTTTACAACACAAATAGAAACTTGAAAAAAGTATCAGCTACAAAAAATCAAAAGTTAGACAACTCAGATTTAGATAAAATTAAAATTGGAACAGAAGTAAATCATGAAAAATTCGGTAAAGGAAAGGTTGTCCAATTGTTAGGTGATACACCAAATGTCAAAGCTACTGTGTTCTTCCCTAGTTCGGGCCAAAAACAATTACTTCTAAAATTTGCAAAACTTCAAATCCTTAATTAACATTGCTTTAGTTATTGTGAATTACTATTTTTGGGAACTTATTTCAAAAAAATTATGGGAAACATATTAGATTTAGCTTACAACACTGAGGCACCAAAAATGGTCATTCCTGAGTACGGTAGAAATGTTCAAAAAATGATTGATCATGCAATTAATATTGAAGATGTAGAAGAAAGGAATAAATGCGCCAAAGCAATTATTCAAGTAATGGGTCAAATAAATCAACAGATTAAAGAACACGAAGATGTTAATCAAAAACTATGGTCGCATCTTCTCATTATGTCAAATTTTAAATTAGATGTTGATTTTCCTTATGAAAAGACAGATGAAGATAAATTTAATTCAAAACCAGATACAGTACCCTATCCAAAAAATGATATTAAATATGGACATTACGGTAAAATAATGGAGAACTTAATTGATGCTGCTATAATTTATCCAGAAGGAGAAGAAAAAAATAATTTAACTATACACATTGCCAATTTACTAAAAACATCTTATCTATTATGGAATAGAGACAGCGTTGCAGATGTTGTTATTATTAAAAATTTAGAACAGCTTTCCAATGGTAAGTTGACAGTTAAAGCGGAAGACTTAAGAGATACATCTGATATACTTAAACAGTATAAAAAGAAAAAAACATCTAACAATTCAAAATATCAGAAACATAAAAACAGAAGATAAAGTATGGGTTCTTTTGAAATTCAAGGAGGAAAAAGACTAAGTGGAGAAATCACACCTCAAGGCGCAAAAAATGAAGCTTTACAAGTAATAAACGCAGTTCTTCTAACTGGCGAAAAAGTTATTATCAATAACATCCCAGATATTATTGATGTAAACAAACTCATCAATTTATTAGAAACTCTTGGTGTAAAAATTGAAAAAATAAAAAAAGGGAGCTATTCTTTTCAAGCAGATAGCATTGACGTAGACTTTTTAACAACTGAAGAGTTCAAAAAAAAAGGAGGCAGCCTTAGAGGTTCAATAATGATTGTTGGCCCACTATTGAGTAGATTTGGAAAAGGCTATATTCCAAAGCCGGGTGGAGATAAAATTGGTAGACGAAGAGTTGACACGCACTTTATAGGGTTTGAAAAATTAGGAGCTCAATTTGATTTTGATTCTCATACTAACTTTTATAAAGCGCACGCTAAAAGGTTAAAAGGATGTTACATGTTACTTGATGAAGCATCAGTTACAGGAACAGCTAACATTATAATGGCTGCATCTTTAGCAGAAGGTGAAACAACAATATATAACGCTGCTTGTGAACCATACATTCAACAACTATGTAAAATGCTTAACAGCATGGGCGCAAATATCACAGGAATTGGCTCAAACATGATTAAAATAAATGGTGTAGACAAATTACACGGTTGTGAACACACCATTCTTCCTGACATGATTGAAATTGGAAGTTTTATCGGATTAGCAGCAATGACACAATCAGAAATTACTATAAAAAATGTGTCATATGACAACCTTGGAGTAATTCCCAATACATTCAGAAGATTAGGTATTAAACTTGAACGAAGAGGAGATGATATTTTTATTCCTTCCCAAAAAAGTTATGAAATAGAATCCTTTATTGATGGTTCAATTATGACAATTGCAGATGCTCCATGGCCTGGATTTACTCCGGATTTATTGAGTATTATTATAGTAGTTGCATCACAAGCAAGAGGCAGTGTCCTTATACATCAAAAAATGTTTGAAAGCAGGTTGTTTTTCGTTGATAAGCTTATAGACATGGGAGCTCAAATAATCTTATGTGACCCCCATAGAGCGACTGTAATTGGCCTGGATAGAAAAACAGCCCTTAAAGGAATTACAATGACATCACCAGATATAAGAGCAGGAGTTTCATTGTTAATTGCTGCGCTTTCTGCAAATGGAAAAAGCACAGTGCTTAACATAGAACAGATTGATAGAGGATACGAAAATATTGAGCACAGATTGAGAAAATTAGGGGCTGATATTAAAAGAAATAATTAATGGAATAATCTTTGATATAATTAATTTAAAAAATAAAAACATGTACAATTTAGCTTATTTAATAATCATTGGCTTAATGGCCTTCAGTGGAAACAACAATACTATAAATACAATATCTGAAAATGATCTAACAGTCAATCAGAAAATTGGTTTAGAAATTGGTGATATAGCTCCGGAACTAGAATTCAACGACCCTAATGGAAAAAAACTTTCTTTATCATCCTTAAGAGGAAAGGTTGTTTTAATTGACTTTTGGTCATCTTGGTGTGGTCCATGTAGAAGGGAAAATCCAAATGTTGTGTCAGCATATAAAAAGTATACAAAAGCTACTTTCAACAATGCTAAAGGTTTTGAAATTTACAGCGTTTCTTTAGATATGAATAAAGAAGCTTGGCTTAAAGCAATAAAGGCAGATAATTTGGACTGGAAATACCATGTAAGTGACTTAAAAGGATGGAATAGTCAAGGAGCCAAAACATATGGTGTTAGACAAATTCCTTACAACTTCTTAATTGATGCAGAAGGTAAAATTGTTGCCAAAAATCTAAGAGCAGATGGACTACATGTTGCGCTAGATAAGTTAGTTTCTTCATTTAACAATTAGCCCTCACTGACAAAAAAAATATTTTTTGTCATTTTTTCTTTTTTTTACTGCCACAATGTCGCGAATGAGAATTGGCTTCAATTTTGCAATTGATTTTTTATTAAAAAAATCAACATGAATAAAGCTGAGAACACCAATAAAGAAGTTGAAGAGAATGAAGATATTCCTTTAGAGGAAACTGAGGTTTCTGAATCAGAAAACCCAATTGTATCTATAGAAAAAGAGAGAGATGAATGGAAAGATAAATTTGTTCGTTTATACTCAGAATATGAAAATTTCAGGAAAAGAACTGCTAAAGAAAAAATAGATATTTCAAGAATTAGCACTCAAAATGTAATGAAAGATCTTTTATCTGTCTTAGATGATTTTGACAGAGCTGCAGAAAACAATTTAAAGGTTGACGATTCTAAAGTAATTAAAGAGGGTATAGATTTAATCTACAATAAACTTTTTAAAACTCTTGAAACAAAAGGCTTAAAGCCAATGCAATCTAAAGGAACAAAATTTGATGTAGACCTTCACGATGCAATAACCAACATCCCTGCACCTTCTAAAAAGCTTAAAGGTAAAGTTGTTGATGTTGTAGAAAAAGGTTATTATTTAAACGAGCATGTTTTAAGATTTGCAAAAGTAGTAGTTGGACAATAAATAAACAGAATTTACTAAGATGAGTAAAAGAGATTATTATGAAGTGTTAGGGGTTTCTAAAAGCGCCAGTGAAGGTGAAATAAAAAAAGCATATAGAAAACTAGCAATTAAATATCACCCAGATAAAAATCAGGGTGATAAAGATGCTGAAGCTAAATTTAAAGAAGCTGCTGAAGCATATGAAGTCCTAAGTAATTCTCAAAAAAAGCAACAGTACGATCAATTTGGACATGCGGGAATGGGAGGCCAAGGTTTTGGCGGTGGAGGAATGAACATGGATGATATTTTCGATCATTTTGGTGACATCTTTGGCGGTGCATTTGGAGGTGGTTTTGGAGGTGGAGGAAGAAGAGGTCCTGCTCAAAGAAAAGGTTCTAATTTAAGAGTCAAACTTAAATTAACTCTTGAAGATATTGTAAATGGTGTAAAGAAAAAGATTAAAGTAAATAAATTATTTGCTGCAGAGGGTGTTGAATTCACAAACTGCGGAACCTGTAATGGTTCTGGGCAAATTACAAGAGTTGCAAACACCATTTTAGGTGCAATGCAAACTTCTTCAACTTGTCCAAATTGTAAAGGAAATGGTCAAGTTGTTGGAAAACGACCACCAGGAGTTGATCAAAATGGTCTAGAAAAAAAAGAAGCAGTTCTAGAAATTGAAATTCCTGCGGGAGTTGAGCACGGCATGCAATTAAACATGAGAGGCAAAGGGAATGATGCACCTGGAAATGGGATTCCGGGAGATTTAATTATTGTAATTGAAGAGTTAGAACATGAAAACTTGACAAGACATGGCAATGACCTTTATTACGATTTGCATCTTAATTTTATTGATGCTGCATTAGGAACCGAAGTTGAAATCCCTCTAGTGGATGGTAAAGCTAAAATTAAAATAAATCCAGGTACTCAAAGTGGTAAAAACTTAAGACTTAGAAACAAAGGGATACCCGAGATTAATGGATACAGAAAAGGCGATGTCATTGTTAATATTCAACTTTGGACACCTGAAAAACTAACCAAAGAAGAAAAAGTGATTTTACAAAAATTAAAAAACAACGAAAATTTCATTCCAAAACCAGGCTCTAGTAAAGGTTTTTTCGACAGGATGAAAGAGCATTTTAATTAGCACTACACTTCAATATTTTTCATAGCTTTAATGAATGGAAAATCCTTTAATATTTGAAGCAAAAGAAATAGTAAAAAACTATTCTAATCATGTTGCTTTAAATAGAGTAAGTATTAGAATTCCTAAGAACAGTATATTTGGATTATTAGGTCCTAACGGTGCTGGAAAAACATCACTAATAAGAATAATTAATCAAATCACTGCTCCAGATTCAGGAGAATTATTTTTAGATGGTGAAAAACTCTCAAGAAAACACATAAAAGATATTGGCTATCTTCCTGAAGAAAGAGGACTTTATAAAAAAATGAAGGTAGGAGAACAGTCGCTTTACCTTGCTCAACTAAAAGGAATGAATAAAAAAGAAGCAACCTCTAAGCTTAGAAGTTGGTTTGAAAAATTCGAAATTGAAGGATGGTGGAACAATACAATTGAAGATCTTTCAAAAGGAATGGCACAAAAAATACAATTCATTACAACAGTTGTTCACGAACCCAAATTACTTATTCTTGATGAACCATTTAGTGGTTTCGACCCTATCAACACCAATTTAGTAAAAAATGAAATTTTAAACCTTAAAAATAAAGGGACAACTGTAATTTTAAGTACTCACAATATGAATTCTGTTGAAGAAATTTGTGACAACATTGCTCTAATAGATAAATCAAATAAGATTTTAGAAGGCTCCGTTAAAAAAATCAAAGAAGAGTACTCAGAAAAAATTTGGGAAATAACATATAAAGGAAATGCGGTTTCATTTGCAAATTCAATTTGGGGAGGATGGGAATTAATAAATCAAGAGCAAGGAATTAACAACACGATAAAAACTAAAATCAAATTAAGTCCAAAGTTAAACCTTAATGATTTCATTAAAGGCATTATAGACAATGTGGAAATAATAGAGCTTAATAAAGTTAACCCGACTATGAATGATATTTTTATTAAGGTGGTTAATCAATCCAATGAATTAGAAAAATTAGCAGATGAGTAAAGTTGGATTAATAATAGCAAGAGAATACTCTTCAAGAGTAAAGAAAAAGTCATTTGTTCTTATGACCATACTTGGTCCAATACTAATGGTAGGCTTTATTTTTGGAGCTCTTTATCTTGGCCAACAAGATGAAGAAAAGATGAAAATTCTAATTCATGACGACACCTTTGCAATAACTCAATTCATTAAGTACGATAAAGAAAATCCTAATCAATTAATTGTTTACGATACATCGGGCGTAAAAACTTATGATGATGCTATTCTAGATTTCAAAAAAAATGAAAGTTATGATTTGTTAGTCTACCTTCCTGAGAACATCATAAAAACTAAAAATTCTACTGGAATAATACAGTATAAAAAACCACCAACTGCAAAGTCATTAACCTATTTAACTAATGTTATTAATAAAGCTATTGAAAAGTCTACTCTTCAATTCTATAACATTCCTGAAGAAGATTATGATAAATTGAAAAGCAATGTTCAATTTAGGACAATTGACATTAAAACATCTGAAGAAAATAATAACATGGCAAAATCTGCTATTGGGTTACTATTTGGAGTTATTATTTACCTATTTATCTTCATGTATGGTGTTCAAGTCATGAAAGCTGTAATCGAAGAAAAGTCGAATCGTATTATTGAAGTCTTAGTTTCAGCAGTTAAACCATTCGAACTTATGATGGGTAAGATTATTGGCATTATGCTAGTTGGATTAACCCAATTCACAATTTGGGTTGCCCTCTGCTCACTTAGCATTACTGTTTTAAGTGTTGTTGCATTTCCAGACATGATGGAAGCAGCTAATCAAGCTGACATGATGCAAAGTAATATAGGGAATGAAGTGGCGATGGATAACGAATTCGCAGATATTGTCTTTAGGCAAATAAATTGGCCTCTAATGATTGGTTTATTTCTGTTTTATTTTGTTGGTGGTTATTTACTCTATGGATCTCTAATGGCTGCAATCGGATCTGCTGTTGATAGTGAAACTGACACACAGCAATTTATGATTCCACTTTCTGCACCCTTAGCTTTTGCTTACATTATAGCTATAAATATTATAGGAAACCCACATGGTTCAACTGCTTTTTGGTGTAGTGAAATCCCATTTACATCTCCTGTTGTAATGTTGGTTAGAGTAGCAATAGGCGGAGAAGGAATGGTTTGGCAGGTACTGCTTTCTATGTTTCTTTTAATCATAACTTTTATAACCACCACTTGGATTGCTTCTAAAATTTATAGAGTTGGAATCTTAATGTATGGAAAAAAAGCAAGCTACAAAGAGCTAATAAAATGGATTAGATTTAAAGACTAATTTATTATGGTTTGATTTTTGTAATTAAATTATTAAAAAAATATTATGTCTAAAATATTAGTAATTGATGATGAAAGACCAATTAGGTCTACACTAAAAGAAATTTTAGAATTTGAAAATTTCAAGGTAGATGATGCTGAAGATGGAAAAGCAGGATTAGAGCTTATTAAAAAAAACAAATACGACATTATTCTTTGCGATATAAAAATGCCAAAAATGGACGGGATGGAAGTCCTTGAAGCAACCATTGCCTTAGAAATTGAAACACCTTTTATTATGATAAGTGGTCATGGCAATGTTGAAACAGCTGTTGAAGCCATTAAAAAAGGAGCTTATGATTTTATTCAAAAACCATTAGATCTTAACAGAACTCTAGTTACACTTAGAAACGCTTTAGATAAGAAATCTTTTGTAAAAGAAATTAAAACCTTAAAAAGAAAAGTTTCTAAAGGGAAATTCACAGAAATAGTGGGTAATAGCAAAGGCATTTTAGCTATCAAAGAAATGATTTCCAAGGTTGCACCTTCAGACGCGCGTGTGCTTATTACTGGAGCAAACGGGTCTGGAAAAGAACTTGTTGCAAGGCAATTGCATGAAAAAAGTGAAAGAAATAAATCACCTTTTATTGAAGTGAATTGTGCTGCAATTCCGTCTGAACTAATTGAAAGCGAGTTATTTGGTCACGAAAAAGGAGCATTTACATCTGCTCACAAACTAAGACAAGGGAAATTTGAACAAGCAGATAAAGGAACTCTTTTTTTAGACGAAATAGGTGACATGAGTCTTTCTGCTCAAGCTAAAGTTCTAAGAGCTCTTCAAGAAAATAAAATCTCGAGAGTTGGAAGCGATAAAGAAATTAAAGTTAATGTTAGAATTCTTGCTGCAACTAATAAAGATTTAAAAGCTGAAATTAGCAATGGGAATTTCAGAGAAGATTTATTTCACAGGTTAAATGTAATTCCAATTAAAGTTCCCTCACTGAATGAAAGAAGAGATGACATTCCTGTTTTAGTGAATTATTTTTTAGAGTTAATTTGCAATGATCAAGGATTACCTTTAAAGACCATTAAAAATGATGCTCTTGTCTTACTTCAAGAAATAAACTGGACAGGAAACATTCGAGAGTTAAGAAACATTATTGAACGTCTAATTATCTTAAGTGGAAATGATATAACAGCTAAAGATGTAAAAACATAC
>Ga0315322_10002941_pt1 | contig 13213 bp, 9 predicted proteins | sample M110021515metaG_FD_203461 | JGI IMG/M metagenome (GOLD analysis project Ga0315322, IMG submission 203461) | Ammonia-oxidizing marine archaeal communities from Monterey Bay, California, United States - M1 100m 21515 | ecosystem: Environmental > Aquatic > Marine > Intertidal zone | place: USA... | reverse complement strand
CTTCACTACCACTTATTTCAATCTGACTATTGGTATGTGCCCGCGGGCTCTGTGCAAGTCATCCTCTACGATCTACGTGAAGGTTCTCCGACTGTCGGGAATCTAATATCTGCTTATCTGGGTATTCTCCCGAATGGCGAACACAACCATCAAGGCATCTACATACCTCCTGGAGTTGCTCATGGATTTGCCGCTTTAAGTGACATGACTATTACTTATCTAGTTGACTCTTACTACAATCCGGAAGATGAACTTGGTGTAGCTTGGAACGACCCTGATATTAATGCTCCCTGGGATTTAGTGGAACCAACTATTTCGGAACGAGACTCTCATAACCCGCTGCTAAGTTCTATTAGTCCTTCTCTTATGCCAAAAGGATAGTCATGCGACTTTTTGTGACGGGCGCAGCAGGCTTTATCGGCACTAATTATGTCCATCATGTATTGAGTTCTAGCGACAACGAAGTAACTGTATTCGACGCTCTTACCTACGCCGGCAACCTTTCAAATTTAGACAAGTTTAAAACGAATCCGAGATTTGAATTTGTCTATGGAGACATTTGCGATTCAACCGCCGTTGAAGACTCCATGGAAGGACACGATGCAGTTGTGCATTTTGCTGCCGAAAGCCATGTTGATAGATCGCTGGAAACTCCAGATATTTTTTTCCGCACGAACTGTGAAGGCACAGAAATTCTATGTAATGCTGCTCTAAACCTAGGAGTAGATCGTTTTGTACACATCTCCACCGACGAAGTTTACGGATCAATAGAAACTGGTTCCTTCAAAGAAACCGACCCTCTGAATCCGCAATCACCTTACGCATCATCAAAAGCCAACTCCGATCAAATTGTCTTAGATTTCCACTCTTCACTTGGTTTACCAGCGGTCATCACTCGGTCTTGTAACAACTACGGACCCTTCCAGTTTCCCGAAAAACTAATTCCATTATTTATAACGAACCTTCTTGATGGAATCTCTATTCCAATTTATGGAGATGGGGAAAACATCCGCGAATGGTGCCACGTAAAAGACAACTGTAGAGCAATTGATCTGGTCCTAAACAAGGGAGAAACCGGTGAAATTTACAACATCGGAACAAAAAACGAATGCACGAATCTTGAGATTACTCAAATTCTTTTAGATCTAACCGGAAACGATACATCAATGATTAATTGGGTTGAAGATCGCCTCAACCATGATCGACGTTATTCGGTGGATTCATCAAAAATTGAATCTCTTGGTTGGACTCAAGGAATACCTTTTGATAACGGAATCTCAGAAACCGTTCGTTGGTACATCGACAACAGAAAATGGTGGGAACCTCTAAAGGGCAAACTATGAGACTTTTAGTGACTGGCGGAGAGGGACAAGTTGGGAGAGCATTCTCCCGACAAACCCACGATCACGAATTGTTAGCATGCAGTCGTTCTGAGCTGGACATATTGGATCCAAATTCTATTTCAATGGCTATAGAGAAGTATCAGCCTGACGTGATAGTCAACTGTGGAGCCTTAACTGATGTTGATAGATGTGAAGTGGATTCCGAATTAGCGCTAAATACAAACGGTTATGCGGTTGGCTTGCTTGCTGAACAAGCAGAAGCCTGCGGTGCTTCACTAGTGCAGCTATCAACCGATTATGTTTTTGATGGAAAAAAGGAAGACGGTTATCTTGAGACAGATTTAACTAACCCAATTTCAGTTTATGGACATTCAAAACTTCTTGGTGAACAACTAGCTGGGTCAAATGCTCTGATTATTAGAACCTCTTGGGTTATGAGTCTTGATGGAAACAATATTTTGGTAAAAATCCTTCGCTTACTTGATGAAAGTAATGAATTGAAATTTGTTGATGACCAAATTGGTTGTCCAACTTTTACATTTGATTTAGTTAATACAACTATGCGACTCATTGAATCTAAAATCACTGGAGTGGTTCATGTCACTAATTCGGGGTCGACTTCTTGGTTTAACTTCGCTCAGCAAGTCGCTGAACATTACGGGTCCGACCCAAGCAAAGTATTGCCGGTAAGTCAATCTGATTTGGATCGAGTAGCGAAGCGGCCGGCGAACTCAATTTTAGAGAACCGCCGTCTTGTCGATTTGGGTCTGCCTGATCTGCCACATTATCTTGACTCACTTGACCATCTTCTCTCTAACGAGAATAGAGAACGGTCATGATTAAAGTTGGCATCTACAATCACCATTGGTCCACTCTTGGTGGAGGCGAAGTAAGCGCTGGATCGCTTGCAGAAGAACTTAGCAAGACACACTCAGTCACTCTCTTAGGGCCTGAAAAACCAGACGTTGACACCTTTAAAAGACATTTGAACATTGACCTTTCTCTTTGTGAATTTGAAAAAGTTTCTGGAGATTTAGAAGCCTCAAAATCTAGCGAAAATTTTGATTGGTTTATTAACCATTCTTTTTCTAGTAGGGCTATAAATCGTGCTCCACTTGGAATCTTCATCGTGATGTTTCCAGGTGATCCTTTGAAGTGGAGGTCGAAAATCAAATCCGGGATATGGAGCCCTACGTTGCTTATTCTTAACAAACTTGGTTCTAAGTTGGATCATTTTCAGGAAATTTTAGATCGCAACATGAACGGTTTGAGTTGGATTGACTCTTACGAGAAATTTTTTGCGATATCTGATTACACAAAGTATTGGGTTTCCGAACTTTGGGGTCGCGATTGTGAAGTACTTTATCCCCCACCTTCCCGTTCACCCATTGTCGGTCAGAAAATAAGAATCATTCTTTCTGTTGGAAGATTTTTTGAATCTAAAGGAAGACATTCAAAGAAACACTTTGATTTAATTGAAGCATTCAAGAATCTAGATGATTCTTATTTTCAGGACGGTTGGAGATTAGTTCTCGCTGGTGGATGTGCTGAAGAAGACCAGGATTACTTAGAGGAAATAAGAGAGGCTGCTGAAGGTTCCGCTATAGACATACTTGTAAATATCTCTGGTGTTGAATTAGAAAATCTTTACTCCAGCGCTGCTATCTATTGGCATGCAACCGGTTACGGCGAATCTTCAATAACTTCGCCTTCTCGATTTGAACATTTTGGGATATCTGTGGTTGAGGCAATGTCTGCAGGAGCGGTCCCAGTTGTTTTTGAAAAAGGAGGACCTGCAGAAATTGTTCAATCGGAAGTAAGCGGTCTCCATTGGAAGGATTTGAAGGATCTTGTCAATAAAACAAACCAGCTCATTTCTAACCTATCCTGGGCTGATTCATTACGAGAAGAAGCTGTTAAGCGTTCAAATGATTTCCAAAAAGAACGTTACAAAATTCGACTACACGAACTTCTAGATACGTTCTAACTTTATTGCGCTTGGGCGAGTGCCACCAGAAAAACGAGAACATAGGAACTAAATTTCTGGCTTTGAGCCCCATTCATCTCAAAGATTGAGGAAACACTTTCTAGGGCTCCTTGTGAACCATCTGAAGCGAAGAAAGCCGACCTGACCATATTCTCTCCGTCTACTGCGGGTGGATTTTCTATTGGATTTACTGCGTCCCCGTCTCCGGCTAATGCGAGGAGGAAAGCAATCATTCCGACTGCAATAGACTGAATTTCCGCTAATGAAGTTTCAAAATAATCTGCTGCCATTTGCAAGCCTTCTAATTCTTCTGTCGTATACCCGCTACTTACCCGGTATTCGTCATATCGTTCTTCTGGGAAAACTGTGCTCGCATTTGGAGGCCCGTATTCAATGGTGTACCACTTTGATTTAAGACCAAACTCCCATTGAAAGTCATACCCATTAACTGTAATGACTTCGCCTGAACGAGTTCGTAATTCAAGGTTTTCTACTCTTCCTCCATCATCACCAAAACCATCTCGGCTTACGACCACTGCCTCATATAGGTCATTTATGTTGTAGGCGGTTAGAACCTCAGCTAAAGCTAATGGTTCGGTCCATCGATGCACCGGGTTAATAGCCACATCATCACCGTCATCTGGAACTCCAGGAAAATCAACCGTTATGGTATGGCCTCCTGTTGAAGCTGAAAATTCTGTTCGCGCAACTTGATCTCCCCACATTCGAACTAACCCAGCTGTTGCAGTGATTGCTGCATCGGAACGACTATCTTCATTGCTCCACTGACTGTTTCCGCTTCTACTTTCTCTTCCTTCATAAACTTGACAACTGATCGTGTCGCAGGTTTTAGCGTAGGTGTAACGATTTTCGGCTAGGGAATACGAACGCGCAGCAACTGCTTGGACTTGTACGGCTTGTGCACCAGCACCTTCACCTTCATCAGCCCAACTTGCTGGCATCTCACGGGGCACTACTGATCGAAGATACTGTTCGATTGGTAAAGCGTTAACAGTACGTTGATTGCCTTCATAACGGGCTGCTCTAAGTTCTCCTCGATACCACGTAGCGGTATTAGAGCCTTCGCATAACTGTAAGGTGACATCAAGATTTGCATCGTCAGTATTTAAAACTGTCAAAACAGGTTCGGTGACGGTCACGGAGACGGTTTGATCTACTACGGCATCAAAGGCATCATCGGAATTATTGTCATCTACTGAGAGAACCACTGAAATGGTTTGGACTCCATCTTCAGTGTTGTCCTCAACTCCAGTGAGAGTGACTGTCTGCGGTGTATTCCAATTCGTAGAGTCAAATGTAAGTGAGCCACTAGTTGTAACTTCATTTACGTCATTTGAATTCACTGTCAGTACAACAGGAGAAGTTGGTTGTGAGTTAAGAACAACAGTGAAAGTATCGTTTGTTCCTGATTCATCAACAGTGGTTGATCCATTTGTTTCAGTAAAAGTGAAGCCCGCGTTTAAATTTTCTGCTGGTGGGGTTTGAGTATTATTTGCGATAACTGGTGGGGCGTAGTGAGCCGACCGTACTCTCACGATAGGGCTTTCAATGTTTATCCCTGTGTCAGTGAAAGCGCTGCCACAACTAGAGCCCACTGCTATGGAGTAACGGTCTAGGTTTCCATCGAGAGTGATTTTTACTGCTTTGTTGTCTAGCTCTATCCAGTCACCATTTTCATTACCAACTACCAAGATGGCATTTTCGACATAAATTTTTGTTGAGGATCCATCATGTCCTCTCAACCGAACTGTCATTTGTTGCGGATCCAAAACTGAACTGGTGGTATTTCCATAAAAGTGGTCAAGAATCTGATCTCTAGTCCATCCTTCATCTATGGCATAGCCGAGAGAGCCGTACTGTCCCATGCCTCTGCCGTGGCCCCAACCGCGTCCTTCTACAACTACGTCCCCGTATTCAGTAACGTATTCCTCAACTCCGGGGATAGTTAATTCTTGTCCGATATAGATAATGTCATTGACGTTCAGATTGTTTGCATCTAGTAACTCCTGGAGAGAAATGTTGTGATCTTCAGCTATGCCTGAGAGTGTGTCGCCTGAAACAACTACATAAGTCGCATCTGCACTTGCTGGACTGGTATTTAAAACAGTGCACAACAAGGCCAAGACAAGTATCAACGCTGATTGGCGCGTAAATTTACTTCTCTTTCTCTGTTCCATTGGTGGTACGTCTTTCGCTCTACTTCGCATATAGAACCTAAATTTATGAACTAATGGTTCCACCCAGAACTAAGTCTAGATAATTAGGAATGCGAATGGAAGTAGGGTCTAATCTCTGGCTAGTTTTGTCAAGCGAGTTAAAGAAAGATGCTTTAGCAACAAAGCAATCATCAGGAATGACGCAGTAAAGACCGTTACTATCAAAGCGATTTCAACTCTTAGAAAAAGATGAGTTTTTGCAATTGAAAGAGTAACCGGGAAGACCCCAACACCTACGACCCAAGCCATGGCCATTCTTCCCTGTGCTTTGCAGGCGATCAAAGCCTGAGTAAGAGATAATGCGATCATTAACCCTCCGCTTGAGCAAGCCAACAAAGCCATATCGCTATGAGATACACGGAATTCTTCTCCGAAAGCAAAAACTACAATTTGTGGCCCGACTAGGCCCATGAACAAGACTGCAGCTATTCCGAGTCCAATGACGAGGGTGAGTAGGCGTTTCAGTTCTCTCCAAAGTTCATCAAATTTTTCTTGACCAGCAAGTCCGGATAATCGCGGAAGAAGTGCTGCTTGTACAGCTTGAAAGAAGAAGAGCGGGACTCGAGCCACCAGTAAAGCATTAAGAAATTTTCCTGACTCATCTACTTGTTGGTCGGTGGCGAGAATTTGCACTGCTAAAGGGCTGGCATTAAGAACTAGGGCTGTGGCTACTGAAGCTACTAATAAAGATCCGAGTGCTCGAGAAAGGTCTCCTACTTTTGCTTTAGGGCCTGGGGTAAAGACTTCCTTTTGTTTGATCGTTGCAACGAAAATTCCCAAGAATGGAGCGAATCCTATTGCTAAACCGTAAGCCCCTACATTTTTTGTCGCGAATAACAGCACGGCACTAACTAGAAGCAGTCTCCCCACTCCTTCGCCGATGATGTACCGCGCGTAACCTTTGAATCTTCCAAGTCCTGCCAAAGTTCCTTTTACAAGATGTGCGGTTCCCAATCCTGCTACGACTAAAAGAAGCCCAATAAATAAGGTTGTTTCACCGTTAAAGAATTCATCTGTAAACCATCGTCTACCTATCAAAGACGCGACGAGAAGGAGCACGGCCAGAGCTCCGCCGAGTTGCCCGGCTAATTTGATAACCGGACCAACTCCTTCGCCTCGGCTCACACGGCTTGCTACGATTCGCGCGGTTTCTTGTTCAAGCGGTAAGAAGAATCCAATTCCGAGAAGAAAACTCAAGGCCCATAGAAGAGCTACAGGAGAATAAGCTTCGGCTCCTAAATCTCTTGAAGAAATAGTAATGAAAATGTATGCCGTGATTCCGTTAACAAGAAGACCACCACCTATAGACACCGTTCCGTGAGGTAATCGTTCCAGCAAGCCACTCAACAATCCCTTTGTAAGGATTTGCTTTCGCGCCATTTCTAGTTTTCCGTTGGGGTTTGGCTCTCCACCTGAGAAGCACAATCCTCGCCTATTTCAGTGATTTCTATTGAATGACGATTTTCCCAAGTGATCTTATTAGTGGGATCTTTCTTAATCGTGTACTCGTGAAAAGTCATTTCTAACGAATCGAAAACAACTAGTCGCCCTGATAAGTTTTCTCCGATATTTAGAATGAGTTTTATAGTTTCCAGAGCTTGCATGGACCCAACAATGCCTGGGAGAACCCCTAACACTCCGGCTTCTGCACAATTTGGGGCAATATTTTCGGAAGGTGCCTCGGGCTGCATATCACGATAAGTAACACCGTCGCGGGGATCAAAGACTGTTACTTGTCCTTCAAATTGAAAAATTGAACCATGAACTACTGGGATGCCAAGTTTTACTGAAGCGTCGTTGAGTAAATAGCGGCTTGGGAAATTATCGGCCCCATCTACTACTACGTCGTAGCCTTCAAGAACATCTAAAATATTTTCTGAACTTAGTCGAGCATCATAAGTAACAACATTCACATCAGGATTTAGTGCGTTTATTGTCTCTTTCGCTGAATCAACTTTTCGTGCCCCGACACGCTCTACGTTATGGAGTATCTGGCGTTGAAGATTTGATTCATCGACAACATCCATATCTATAATTCCTAGAGTTCCTATCCCGGCTGCTGCCAAATACATTGCTGCCGGAGATCCAAGGCCACCTGCTCCTAGTAACAAGACTTTGGCATCAAGAAGACTGAGCTGTCCTTCTTCGCCCACTTCGGGAAGTTGGAGATGGCGGTGATAGCGATTTCGTTGCTCTGGGTCAAGGGTGTGAGGCGCTTGACATTCATACCCCATTTGTTTCCATTGATTGAAGCCTCCATTCATAGAAACGACTGTGGAGTATCCCATCTGGTTAAGCGTTTCGGTTGCAAATACGGATCTAACCCCACTGGCGCACATAACGATTATCGGTTGCGCATAGTCAGGAATATGGTTCTCTATATTTGACTCCAGTATTCCTCTCGGAATATGCAAAGCATTCGGGACGCTTCCTTGTTCATATTCTTCAGGTTCGCGCACATCTAGAATCATGTAACCCTGTGAAAGCAATGCAGCCGATCCAGGGGCGTCTGTTTCTTGAATCCGGCTTTTTGCTTCACTTAGTATTTGATGAAACGAAGACATACTAAAAACTTAGTTTCTCAATCAAGAATTCTGATTGTCGAGAAGCCACGGCAGAACCTCGCTAATTGAACCAAGAATAGTGACATCAGCGAGCACGTCCATTGAGGTTGGTTCTCCATTAACGATCACAATTTTTTTGCCGCCCTCTACGGCTCCTGGCACTACAGAGTTAACAGGGGAAACCTCCAAACTTGTTCCGATTGCCAAAAGAAGATCAGAGGCTTCAAGAGCATCAAACATCCTCTCCAAATCTTTCGGTACAAGCATTTGACCAAAAAATATGGTGGCGGTTTTAAGTAATCCTCCGCAGTCACAACGAGGGTCCTCTTCGCCTCCTCGAACTCTTGCAAGAACCGACTCAATATTGTCTCGCCAATCACAAGACAAACACATTGCCTCTCGAATATTCCCGTGAATTTCAACGATTTTATCTGGATCAGTTCCAGCCGCATGATGCAGCCCGTCAACGTTCTGAGTAATGAGAGTATGCAGTTTGCCTTCTTTTTCTAGTCCTAAAAGAGCCAGATGACCATCATTTGGTTTGATATCAGACCATAGTTCTCCACTTGCTAGTAGTCGCCAATTCTTCTTACGAATTTCTGGATCATTCATGTAGTAGTCAATATGAGATGCTTTTTCTGCCTCCGGATGTTTTGTCCAAACACCATCTGGACCGCGAAAGTCAGGTATTCCACTATCTGTTGAAATTCCCGCTCCTGTTACCACTAAAACATTTTTTGCATTAGCGATTAGTTCTTCTGCTTCCATAAGAATGCTCAAAGCTTCCGTTAGTTGACCTTTATCAGATTGGTGTTGAAGTAGGTTTTTGTCCATGAACTGCTTTAGTTTCTGAACAAATTGCTCTAACTTCTGCATAAATCGCTCTAATTTTCTTCAGTTTCTGGTTTCTTAAATCCCTGTGCCAGATCTATTAATAAACGTACGCCGAAACCTGTACCGCCCTTTGTTCTCTCTTCTTCCGAAGAATCTGAAAAAGCTGGGCCCGCTATATCTAGATGCGCCCATGGAATTCCTTCTTCGACAAATTCACTAAGAATAAGTCCTGCAGTAAGGGTTCCCCCATAAGATCCGCCAATATTTTGCATATCTGCGACTGATGAGTCACACATACGTCGATAATCGGCGGGGAGAGGGAGTCGCCAAACACGATCTCCTGAAGTCTTTGAAGCTACTTCTACTTGACTTAAGAAACCATCATTATGACCCATCAGTCCCGCAATACGTGGCCCTAACGCCACCATACAAGCGCCTGTTAGCGTTGCTAAATCTACCATTGCATCTGGCTTGGCTTCAGAAGCCAAAGACAGGGCATCCGCTAAAATTAATCTTCCTTCAGCATCAGTATTCAAAACTTCAATAGTTTTTCCATTACGGATAGTTAAAACGTCACCCGGCCGTGTGGCATCACCACCGAGCATGTTGTCGGTCATAGGTATGTAGCCCTTGACCTTGCATTTTGGTTGAAGAGCAGGGAATGCAGACATGGCACCAATTACTGCCGCTGCTCCTCCCATATCCATTTTCATGTCCATCATTCCATTGGCAGGTTTGATAGACAAGCCTCCAGCATCAAAAGTAATGCCTTTGCCTACGAGGGCCAGAGTTCCGGTTCGTTTCCCTTTTGGAGTGTAAGTAAGTTCTACGAAACGTGGAGGATGGGTTGATCCTCTATTCACACCTAGAAGACCTCCAAGTCGTGCTCTCTTTATTGCTGCTTCATCCATAACCTTTACTGTGAGTCCCTTGGCTTTGGCTACACGGCTAATTTTGTTGGCAAATTTTGCCGGTGTTAGAGATCCCCCTGGCTCATTTACGAAATCTCGAGCAAGCGCTACCCCTTCAAGAACTGCGACGGCACCTTCAACGGCGGTTCGTGCTTTAACAGAGGTTGAACCTGTAAGTATTACCTTGGCTAATTTTGAATCGGTTTTCGTTGATTTGTAGCCGAATTGATAGGAAGCTAATCCGATTCCTTCCACCACTGCACGAGTAGCTTCATCGATCGGCAAGTTTGATACATCGGCAAGATCACAAGAGACTGTTTTGTACTTACCAGTGGCTCGTGCTAATGCTGCTGCGGCTATTCGTAATTCATCTGCTCCTAATTGGTCGGCAGATCCAAGTCCAACTACCGCTGTGACTTGTTTTCCTTGTGGTAACAACTGGACTTGGCCAACTTTCGCTGTGAAGTTCATGGTTTCTAAATCAGCTGTTAGATCAGTTCGGCATGAGGGATCCTCAAACCCTTCTGTGGTAACCCCATAAGCAACAACAGCAGAAGATGCTGGAGCTTTCCTCGCAGTGGTAAAAGTAATATCCATTTTTGTCCTTAAGTTAATAATTTATTTTGGAGAATTAATTGAACGAGAAGTGATTGATGTTTCTTCCTGCCAGCGCGCCATTACCCAAAGTAAGTCAGCTAAACGATTTAAATAGGGCAATATTTGCGAGTCCTCTTCAACCACTGGTAATACTGTGCGTTCAGCACGCCGAGTAATAGCACGAGCGAGATCTAAACGTGCAGAAACTTCGCTACCCCCTGGGAGGACAAACTCTGTTGGTTGTTCGTATTTTTCTGTTATCTGGTCTATGAGATCTTCTAAGTTCTTAACCTGTGAAGAACTTATTCGATTTCCTGCTTCAGTCAATTTACTCATTTGACCTGGGGAACAAGCTAACTCTGCCATAGCTATCCAAAGTTCGCTTTCAATTACGAGAAGTATCTCGCCCACTTCTTGATCGGCTGCAGCACGGGCAAGGCCGATTGCTGCTTGGGCTTCATCTACGTCCCCATACGCCGACGGTTGCGGACTGTCTTTGGAAACTCGTTGCCCATAGAGCAATCCGGTTGTTCCATCATCGCCATCTCGTGTGTAGATTTTCATAGACTTGATTCTACTTTGCTTCAGTTCAAGCACCTTAGTGTTTTAATAATGCATGTATCCAGACGACTTCCGGTATTTCAGCTGGGCTTGAAGCTCTTCCAAAGACTCCTACCGTTGAAGTTTCAAAATTCAGATCTCTTTCATTTGGGGGAAGCCCTCTTGTTACTTGAGGAAGAAGTTGACCATGTTCAATGAGTTTCGCCACGCTATTCACTAGTTTTTCTTGATTTTCTTGATCTAAGAAAGCGCTCCACTCGAGCATGGCGAAAGAATCAATGGATCTAAAAGAAATCCATGCATCGCCTGTGTCTCCCGCGTAAGCCGGCATGTTTGTTGATATTAGATCTGTTGCAGCCCAACCTTCTGCCGCTGTTCCCCACCAGTAAGGCCAGCGACCATTTTCTGGCAGTATCCCATCTTCTGGGTGAACTATTTTTGAATAAAAGTAAGAGAGAATGTCTTTAGCCGCTTTGACAAAAGTTGTGTCAGGTTCAAACCTGTCTTGAAGCTTCAAGACTCCTAAAGCCCATTCATTTTGGTGATTATAAGGAACGTTCAAACCATCAAAATAAAAATCGCTACCCTTTGGCCATTTTAGATAACTTGTACCGGCTTCAATCCATCCTGGTATTCCTCTTTCTTCAAGTACTTCTATGTGTCCTTCAAGGGATGCAGAACTCTCCGCCACCTCTTTTATACAGCCAACACGATTTTCCATATCTGGGGCATAACTGAGTAGTCGTTCATACAGGAGAGCAATCCGTGAAGTTTGAACAGCGAAAGTTGCTGGCTCTCTATTTACTGTGAAAGGGAGGCTCTCGTACCCGTCGATACACAAGATCTGGTCTAAAGCCTGGACTTCGATCATTAACCTTCGGTTCAGTGAGTTTAAAAACCTGTCTTCTAACAAGCCATTGCCGTCAGTACTGTGTATTGCCCCATCGAGAAGATCCAAAAAGGCATTGAGATAATAAATTTGGCTCCATGAGATTCTTCCCTCACGATTATTTACCCCCAATTCAAGAAGGCCATTTGCTTGTCCTGTGAGAAACTCGAATCGTAGGATGTTTTCAAGGGTCAAATCTTTGGAATCATCCCAAATGAAGATTTTCTCGACGCTGTTATAACGAAGATTTAGTGGAACTCCTATTGTCTCAATCGGAGCTACTTCAAGTTTTGTTCCTTCTAGGGTCACGAGATTGAACCCGCCTGCCCTATCTGGCCATGTTTGTTCGAAATAGTCGTCTGCTTCACATAGCACCCCAATAGTCGAACCAAACCCTTGTTTTACCTCCAAAATTTTACTGCACTCATCAAGTCGATTTTCAATAAGTTCCTCGCCAATTAGTGTTGCATGCAGCGTGCCTGCAAAGACTTCCAAGTTTCCTTCTGAGTTGATCAGTAAAGAAACAGGGGGTTCCATCTCGTATGTATGGCCTGCCTCTGGCTTGAACGACGGCAATGGAATCTCAGCATTGAGAGTGAGATCGTCCCACGAATAGACAAGAAGTCGATTTTCTAGAGCAGCGTTGTCATATACAACGATGTATAAACGATCTTTATCTTTTACTAATTTCCGAAATATTAAACTCACGCCGTTGTCTTGACCAGGAAGATCAGTAATTGTTGACAAATCGGTGGCATCCCAAGACACAAAACTCAAGGCACTTGATGGCCACTGTCTGACTACCGCTAATGATTTTGTACCAGTCTGAACAAAATCAACCGGTATGCCTCCTTCAGGAAGAGAGAGTTGGTTTTCTTCGGTCTCTACAACTGAGGTTCCAGGGTTTTCACCCAACAAAACTCCAATAGTTTGTTCTGAGGAGTGTCCAATGGAAGTGAAAGGTACGGATGTGAGATTTGACTTTAAGGGTTTTTGGGGAAGGTCAAATGAGTACCCGCATGGAGAATTGACTTGACCGAGATAAAAATATGCCATGTATTCATGTATCTCAGGATTTGAATTGCTTTCTAAATTCACATACTGCGGGTACTTCAAGTAATTCGAGCCATCTTCTTGGTAACTCAAACCATCGCTGCATGCTGCTGTGCGAAGGGTTTCGAGTTGCTCTTCAGCCTTACCAGACATATAAAGACTCCATCCCACGTCATAAAGACGAGGAGTTCGCCATTCTTGTCGAGTTAGTTCGTCTAAACGCCATCTTGGCCAACC
>Ga0315322_10002940_pt1 | contig 13216 bp, 4 predicted proteins | sample M110021515metaG_FD_203461 | JGI IMG/M metagenome (GOLD analysis project Ga0315322, IMG submission 203461) | Ammonia-oxidizing marine archaeal communities from Monterey Bay, California, United States - M1 100m 21515 | ecosystem: Environmental > Aquatic > Marine > Intertidal zone | place: USA... | reverse complement strand
TAAATCTCTTGAGAACCTAGGGGCATTGTACATCGTACCCGTCGTAAAACCAGGAAGAATACCCGCCTTAAACCATGAGTATCCATGGCATAGATACCACCCAGTATAAGCACCCTTTCCTCTTCCTGCAATATTATTTGTAGCAGAGCTTGTCATTTCGAAATTAGTAGAATTAAAAGAAGAGTTTAGAACAGCAACCACAGTACCAATTGCCACATTCGTATCTAAAGAAGCAGAAGAGCTCCACACTAGTTTACCATCTTCATCTCCTGCAGTTAACAAATAACTTGTTGATGGAGAGCCTGATTCTATGGCACTAGCATTCAAAACTTCAACAGTTTTATCTATTATTGTATTCTTATAAAAATCTACTTGACCTGTACCAGTCGTGTCACCTTGAAATGTTGCATAAGTTTGAGAGGTATCAAATGAATCTTTTAATTGTACTAAATCTGACAGTAATCTTATCTCACTTACACTTGATGTTGTGTCAAACGCCATTTCTACCGCTCCATTATCTACAGTTATATCAAAATACTTAGTATTTGTAGCTGTAGTTAATCGTATATTAGAATCCATATCTACTAAATGCCTTTCAACCTGCAGCTGTGCTTGATTATTTATTAAATCCTCGCCAATTATGACATTTGGTAGCGCTTGGTCATATGGTTGAGTTTGTATCGGCTTAAGTATGTTTGTTGAAGATGATGCTGTTGAGAAAAAAGTTTCGACACCACTTAAGCCTGTAGCTCCTGTTAGCCCCGCTCCACCAGTGTTACCAATAGGACCGGTGGGACCTTGTACTCCACTGACACCAACAGGACCCGTAGGCCCGACAGCACCAGTAGGGCCATACCCATTAGCAATCAATTGATCGAAATTATAGTTAATTAAATCAATTATATCATTAGGATTGCTCGAATCGTATACTATAGTCTTTAAGTTCATATATTATATATTTTCATTTTTAAGCGCACCAATTTGTTACCATTGTCATTGTTTCAAGATTCCAATCTAGCTGTGCATGATTATGAGAACCACCAGTAGTATTACTAGTATGTTCAGCTACTCTATATATGCCAGTTGGGGCCATTTGTCCCGGCCTTATAAATAACGGACCACTACAAGTAGATGCTAAATAGCCGGACTGAGGTCCACCAACTCCTCCTCCATCTCGTCTATAAAGAGTTATATCAGAATTCGCCCAAGACGAATATCCACCTGTCCAATTACTACTACCACACGTTGGCGGTGTTCCAAAAGATTCAAACCAATGTTTAGCGTTACTATCAGAACTGTAATGAGTGTTATTCCCATTATTCAAAACATCAGTATACTCCCAATATAAATCATCTCTACCTAAATATACAATATGCAGCATCCCTAATTTATAAGCCTCACGATCATCATGACTAGCGTCAGCTGCATTACCAAGCGAAAAACATTGAGTAGCTTGTTCTCTAATGTTTACCTCCCACGTTCCATTTTGGGGATCAGCATCTCCAAACCATCTATTAGGACCTGCTGAATATCTATGTCTTTGGTCATCTACCAAATCGTTTGTTGAACTAGTCGATATCACCGTCTTTTGAGCGTAATCTGGTGTATTAAAAGCAACATTAGCAGTACTATTAAACCAGGTAAACCCATGACATAAGTACCACCCCTCATATGGAGTTCCTGTTTTGCCTTTACCTAATGTCGTTTCCCAATCCTCATAATTACTATTTGATTGTGTTGTACCTGGGTAAGTTTCAAAATTAGTAGAATTATATGCATAGTACTCTAATGCAACAACAGTACCAATCATAACACTCGTACCAGAAGCTGTTGGATCGATTTTATAAAGATACCCAGTCGAGTTGAGTGACTTAATCATATCTCCAGTTGCTCCAGCGGGACTAAGGGTTAAATCAACACCTCTATTAAAATTTACACTATCATGAAAATTTATATTTTCAGAAATAGTTGAACCATTGTTATCAAATTTAGCAATATCTGCACCGGAAGGTGATGAAGATTTATCTTCAATTGTTAGGCCTTTTGCAGTATTAAACTTCAAAGCATTAGAAGTACCAATAGCATTAAATCTTAAGTTTAATATATCCTCATTTAAGGATAAATCAAAAGCTGAACCAGCACCAGGGGCAGTTAATTGAATATTATAAAGAAAGTCCTGTGGCGTGTTATCATCAGTAACGCCATCTATATTCAATGCATAATCATCATCATCAGCATTTACAGCTAGAGTACCAATAGATAGTGTAGCCTTAGTAGAATATGATGTAGTTGACTTTGGTATTATCATATCCATATTACTTACAGCTGCTCCTTTTGCCCACTCTAAATTACCATTAATTCCACCCACACCTTGAGGTCCAGCAGGACCAACCAAACCATCAGGTCCTACTGCTCCAGTTGCACCAACCAAACCTACAGCTCCTCCGGCTCCTGTAGCTCCAGGTACTCCGTATGAGTTAGCAAAAAATTGGTCAAAGTTATAGTTAATTAAGTCTATTATATGTTCACTATCACTTATATCGTATGGTATATTCTTAAGATTCATATTTCATAATTTAGTTTGCTAGGGCATTTGTATTTTTTGGTGGTGGAGTTGGTGGGTCTGTATACCAAACCAAAGGGTCTACTGGGTCAATAAGACATATATAGGCCGCTTGACCAAGCCATAAGTTCTGATGACCACCCCCTGAAGTACCATCATCAGCCATGTAGATTTCCGTTTCATCCAGATCATACTTCAGCATTGCTATTTGGCCGGCAGTATGGTCAATATTAAATTGCATTTTACCGCCACCTATAACTGGCAATTTTCCGTCGCCTTGAATCCAATCTCCTTGAATAAGCGATGCATGTAAATTCATTGTCGGTAATTGTTTACTAAAAGTAGGAGAGAACCCTAATGGAGTTCTCCATTTATGTTCATGGCATATGTACCACCCAGCATAAGGACCTTCTCCTCTACCAATCTTCATCTCGAACCCCCATGACGTACTCGTATGCATACTTGTCTCCCATCCATGTATATTAAAATGCGTCTTCAGAACACTATATGGAACTTGTATTATTGACCACCGTGGAAAACTTGTAAAAAGCCCGCCCATATCCTTAAATTCAAGGTTACCCTCAGATAAACCAGTATTAAATACTAAGTGTTTACCTGTTAGCGTCGTAGTAGGGTTGGCTGCTTTGAATTTAGCCGCTATACTAGCAGGTCCAACATAATGCCACTTTAAGGTATCAACCACTACAGCCCCTGATGTATGAGTAGGTCCTGTGGCTACCGTTACATTGTGAGTTGTATCAGGATATACATATCTATATAAATTTTCTCCATAAATGACTTGAGTTGCGTTCTCAATAAAATCATGTGCAGGTCCAGATACAAGGTCCGTCCACAGCCTTGACGATGGATGGTTAGTATATAAACCTGAACTAAGTATAACATCACCCTTAAATGTTTGTATCGTACTAGCGGCAAATACTAAATCTGATGTTATTACAATACCAGCATCGGTAAAAACAGATACAACTGAAGAACCATCATATATCAATATATTTGTAGCAAATACATCAATTTTATCAGAGTCAAAATATACTATTTCTGTTGCGGGGTCTAAATGTATTTTTGCTGTTTTATCAGCAGGAGGTGTAGCAGAGAATGTTCTTGATTTTAATCTTATATGTTTTCTTAAAGTACCTCCTGTGTCGTTTATTGCATGGAGTCTCAATGCGCTTGGGTCATTACCACCCTGTGCCGGAATTGCAGTTGATATTACAGTTCCACCATCACATGTTGCTCCACTTAGAGCAGATGTACCTCCTAAAATAACACCAGCCGAGTTAGATGCCAACGAAAGAGTTTCTAGCCCAGAACCATCTATCGTTCTAGTCCATAAACTTTGTCCGCTTGTTCCTATTGGACCAAGAGGTCCTGTTCCACCTGTTCCACCTTGTACTCCCGTTGCTCCATCTAAACCTGGGCCACCGCCAGGACCCATGCTTCCATCTGCACCTGGTTGTAAACCAGAACCGAGCTGAGTAAACATATCGTTTAATTTAAGAATCTTATCCTCTGACCAAAAATCCCCTTCGTTATTTACATCAGTTATATATAGTTCTCTTATATTCATTTTTAAGCCTGTATTTTAACGTTTACCTTAAAGCTATAATTATAGCCAATTCTTTTTGCGTAAACCAATCTAAACCCTGGCATACCTTCATTAAATAACTCAATACTATGAGAATTAGATTTTTCATATCCAGTAAGATCAGATATATCTTGCACAAAAGAAGTACTTATTGTTTTAGATTCTATAAAATAAACATCAACATTATCAATTACAAACCTAGGCGTTACATTATATTTTATATATTCTAATAAATCATCTTCAACTGTAGTTTGATCGCCCCATGAATTCTCTGGTAGAATTGTTGTTTGGAAATTAGCAAGTATATTATCAGCAATTAGTTTATCATAAACCATATTAGATAAATAAAAATCAGCAAATATTCTATCATCATCTTCAAACCAGTGTATTGAATATTTATTAGAATCTGTATTTTGCACCTTTTCAAGAGCATCGATAGTACTCATCTCATAGCTATTATACAAATCTAAATAATATTCATCATTTACTTTCATAACGCTTGATGCCATAAACGCCTTATTTTCTATTGGACTTAAAGTTCCATGTACAAATTCGTGATATAATCCAGAAAAACCTTTAGTAAAAAACTCCTTGGTATATTTTGAATCAAATACATTAACATCTCTTTTATCTATTGCAATCTCTCCAACTAAAGGATATAACGGTTGTTTTTCAGAAGTTTCAGATAATTTAATAATTGGATTATTTATATTATCATTAATTTTATGAAAATACATATTTTTTATGATTCCATAGTCTTTTATATTATTCTTGTATGATTCAAATGCTATACCATGTCCATTAAATTTACCATATATTAGTATTTCTCTTTGTATTGCTTTTGCGTCCTCTACGCTAATTGTTGTCGTGAAATTTTCATTATAAAAAGCTATAGAACCTGCAGGTATTGTTGCTGCGTTTTGGCCGGCAGGAAGTAATATATCCCAAAAGCCAGTACCTGAGTTATATGTGACTGTACCCGGTCCTGGAGTATTCCAAACAATTATTTCTTCGCCTATTACAAGACTACCAGTACTTAGCCACCCAGAAGCATCTTCAACAGATAGTGTTGTAGCACTAGTTGTGAAATCTACCGCTACACTAGTTCTATTTCCTAAATTTAATTTATGTTCATTATATACAGAATCAAATGATATAACGTTTCGAGTTAATGGAATATAATCACCATTAAATCTTTTAAGCGTAGTGTAGTATGGGTCTGTTTTAACTGTTAAATTATTACCAACCGAACCTGATGTCATAGAAAATACCGATGGTTTATCAGTATCACTTATAGTCATTACAGTTGAAGGTTTAATAAATTCGATAGGTTCTTCTATTTTTACTGTAAAATCATTTAACACCATTGTGCCATCTTCTTTGACTCTAGTATATGTTATACCCTCACTTTCCTCTAATCTTTCTTTAAGTCTGGCAGCCGTGATATTATTTACTATAGAACCAAGGGCATTATTACCTCCAAATTCATACGTATATGGACCCGAAGTTAAACCATTAATAGACGCTATACTAAGCTCAGGCGTCGTAGTACCCGCAAAATGTGGATACCCTTGAACTAAAAGCTCACTATCATTTACAACATCTAATATTTGAATAGCATAACTATTACCACCTGTGGTAAATAATATGTTAGAATATTCTCCTGAATCGCTTCTAGTAAATTGTGATAAAAATGCTGCATCTCCTGAGTCTATTGAAGCCTGAGACGCCTTAAGAATACATGGCTCATCGGGTGTTGTGGTATTTGGCCATTGAGATGAGGCAAAATCAAAGGTAGCAAGTATAGGGGTGTCAATATAACCGGTTGACGGGGCAGCAGAAAGTGGATATGTCAGATGATTGTACTCATATAAATAGCCATGTGTTAATGAATCTTTTGAAGCTAATGCTTCAGGATACTTAATGGTAATAAATACTGTTATCGTTTGGAATTTTTCATTTTTGACTATATCAACAGATGACGATGTATCAGTAGAACTATCTTCAAAATTAGCAACACACATAAATTTATATGAATCTACATTTTCACTAAACATATATTTCAATCCCTTGTGATAGACTTCATCTTCATCGATAATACTATATTTACGTAACTTTTCATTGTCATGCCATTCCTTTGGAACACCATAAGTAGTATTGATAAGAGATGCGTCCGACCATTCACTATAATACCCACTAAAGTTCGAAAATAGACTAAAATAATCAAAGGTTATATCTTTAAGTTTTGTAATATCTAACTTATCATGTGATACTGAATCGTTCGCAAATATTAAATTATTATTAAATCTTATCAATTCGCCATCTGTAATCTCAGGAACCACTCCAGATGCTAGATACGTAGAAGATTGATGTAAATCTGTATGATATGATATATTGTTCAAATCAAAATACTCTAAATTACCAGAATTTGCATTTCTTTCTAATTTTGAAGAATCAACAGAAGCGTTGTAAATGCCCATAGATTCATTTGCATTCAAAATATATTTACCATCTCTTATATTAGAAAATCCTTTTAATTCAAACTCACAAATAGTTGGAACCACTCTAGATTCTATTGCATGCTCTTTTAAGCTATTTTCTGAAAGTCTTTCATATTGATTGGGTATTCTGCTAGTTTCACTATCATCTATTATATTTGAGTTTATATTATAGTATTTATTTAAGTTCCTTTCGATTAATTCTTCTTCTGTAATTGCAGTACTATAACCAAAACCATAATCTATATTACCAACATCTTTTAATAATTCACCAATATCTCCAGAAGTATCTCTATGAAAATCAAAACTTAAATCTTTAATATCATATGCGCTAAACTTACCAAATGTCGGTCTAAATGTTTTGTATACTTCTAGAATACCATCATCATTTAATTCAACGCCCTTTTCTAAAATAATTCTATAATTACTACCTGTAGTATCAGTAGATATATCAGTTATCTTAACATAATTTTTTTGGTTTCTTAACTTTAAGTAATCGCCAGTAACAACATCGCCAAAATCATTACTTTTTACAAGTAATCCTTGTTTTGTACCTGCCCCGCCAATCATTGTTTTAATATCCCAATCTGTAAAATCTACTATATGTGACCATACAACACCACCACCATCGGCAACCGAATTATAAGCGGAGTGGGTAGGACCAGCCGCCGCACTACTTCCTCCTAATGTAGTATAATAATGAAAACCACCATTAGTAGCAAAACTGTTAGGAGGATAGTTACCAGCTGCCCATTGAGAACCGCTACCAAGACCCATGTTATTATTCTTAGATTCAGTATATTCTATAAAATCCGATACATTGTTATTATAGATACCAAATAATATCATATTTCTATCAGGTCCTGCAACAAAACTCTCTATTATAATACTGTCTTCGGTAGCTGTTACGCCTAATTGGTCATCTTCAGTAACGTATCTTATAGAATCACAAAGTGCAGATATAATCTGTTCTAATCCTCCTTGGTTTGAGAATCTTAAACCATTAGAATACCCTGCAGCTAAGGAAGAATCTGCAGATATTATATAGTCAAACATATTATATGATGCGTCTTTCATAGTATAATGATTTCCAATAAAAATCTTATCTAAATGATTTGGTACATCTTTAATCTTTACCTTAATAAAACTCTTAAAGGTTCTATTATTTGTATTGTATCTTATTGTTCCTTTCTTCTTTTCAAATCCTTCAAATAATGAAGTCTCGTTTATTTCAACCGATAGGCTATTACCCAACGTAACCTCCTTACTTCTAATATGATAAAACTTACCAAATTTATCTGTTAGATAATTTAATATAGGTAGTGTAAAATCATCAAGACTTGGTATCATATCATCATCTGATATTGAAAACCCAGTAAAATCATATACTGTCTTTATAGTATTTGGTACATAACCAATAGAACTACTTTGTGGCGAGTGTGACAAAAATGAACCCTCTTCTATATTATCAACATATAAACCAAAATATCTATATGTTTCATATTTTTTAGCATATGGATCGTCAAACATAAATTCCATATTTATTATATTAGAATATACCATCCCATTTCTTTCAAATCCATCAGACAGCATTTCATTTTTATCTATTTCAGTTCCATCAGTCCTAATATAATCATCATAAATATAATCTTCTTTGCTTACAAACCCTCCATTAAATAAATCAATACCATGATATACACAAGGTTCACCATCATTAAAATCAAATGATATAGCTCCATTAGGAATTCGTGAATCTTCAATATGATTTCTTATGTATGTTCCAGCCGAAGTCTTTCGTGTTAAATCAAATGTCTTAACAATTACAGCATTCTTTAACATTTCAACCGTTCGCTCAGCCTGCCCTTTATAGTTATCATCATTTAGAACATCATTTACACTATACGTCGGGTTCTCAACACGATAAACAACAAACATTGATGGTACTTTTTTATCTAACCAAATAGGAGCTAAGAATCTATATTGTTCTCCATATAATTTTGTTTCATTAAATTCTGCACCAAAATTATATTGATTCTCATATTGTTTAGAATATTCTGAGTATACTGTAAGGTCTGGATTTTCTCGCATAACATCGTACCTACTAACCATTGGTAGCGATTTATAAAATCTTGAAACATCTGATGAATATTTACCAAGAGAATGTAATGGAAATTTCTTATATTCTGCTGAGGATAGCTCTTTGTTCGCACTAAATGAGCTCAAGTATATAGAGTCATTTGAATCAACAACTAGCTTAACATTACTCGTTAATTTAGGATTTGTTCTAAGAAGGGCAAATGATTTATTTATAAAATCATTGTACGTTATTTTAGTATTTAATTTTGACATTTTAAGTATAACTTTTTATATGCTATACTCTATATATCTAATTAAGATTGATTACAATTCTAGAACTTTCATTTAAGACATGCTCGACCCGCTGTTAAAGGATTGTCTAGATGCGCTAAAGTTTTGTAAAGAAGCCGATGGTATTGTAGACTTTCTATTACCTACTGGTTTATATTGCGAAGTCACTTCGACATCAAAACTAAACCTATCGTTATGTGCAAGAATATCAAACCCTACAGTTTTTGAATATGATATATTACTTAATGTACTCGCGTGTAAACCGCCTACCCTACCTTTACCCGTTTGAAGAGTTCCTGTATAATCAGTCATCCTATATTGCCATACTAAATCTAAAACTATTGCACCACTATCCCCTGTATCTACTCTCTTTTTACCAAACTTATTATCAGCATCTACATTTAACGCATACTTGTCAACTGGTGAAAGATATAAAAACGATCCACATGATTTACCCCCAATAGTATACTTGTCTTCTGAAGAAAATGAAGTTTTAGCTGCTCTCCTATACGCAGTAGTATTACCACTATTTGTGGCTCCGAACGCTCTTTTTAATGGAGTTTGCTGTCTAGGGTCTGCAGTCGAACTTGAATCATTTAATCGCCTAGATGCTGTTTCCGGTATACCCATATACCCGTTAGATATTAACACGTCTATATTCATATATTTAGCCATTGGGTGATATTGTGATGGAAATATGGAACCATCTAACGTTGCGTTATCAGGATTTGTTGCGGCTACAGGGGTTGCTGCGCTATCGCCATCCCATACACCTTTACTGGTACCAGTTCCTGTATTTGCTGAACCTGCTTGACCCGAACCAGCTGTCCAACTTAACACGGTCCAGTCAGGTAAAGAATAAGGAGTAGTTGGGCCCGTCATACCATAATATGCTAAATTTGGGCCAAATTCAGTATCATCAAAACCTATACTACCACCACTAACCATAGCAGCAGAAGTGTCATATAATTTTTTGTCTCCTGAAAGGTTCTTATACCTAGAATAAATGTATTGTCCAATAGTTTGAGATGATTGGCTTGGTATTCTATTAAAGAATTGACCAGAGTCTAAGTCTATTGTTTCTACGTTTTGATAACCTACTGGAACTAAATCATATCCTCCAGAATTTAGATAATAGTCATTATCTGTTACGGCCAGATCAGGCGCTCCTAACGAAGCACCGAATACAGGATCACTTGACGACGCATATGCTTGTACCTTTCTATCACCATTAATTATTGCTGATAGTTCTAATTGAGTAGCTTTTGTATTTGAAATTTCTATCTTAAATATTTTAGTTATGATTTCGCCTTTATAATTATTTACATCTGAAACCTCTTGAACATAATATCCACCATGTAATTTAACAACAGAATTTGGATTTACAGTAGTTGCGTTACCATCTTCATCAATAATTTTAATCGTTAATTCTCCAATTGAGTCTGATAATGCTGCTTGTAGTCTTTCTATTTCAAGTGCCATTTCAGTTAATTTATCAAATAATGAAATTGGTGTTTGTTCAGGACTTAAGAATCCTGATGCAATACTATTTGACGTATGTGCAAAAGATTCTGTGCTATCATCTACGTGAGAGTATATTCCTTTAGATTCTAAGTCATCTATAATTTCAACTTTAATAGAATCTCTTTCATTATCTTTAACTAAACCGGTAACAGCATCAACTACAAATTCTTCTGGAAATTCAATTTTTACAGAGTCAGACCATTCAGAAGTTACTGGATTTGCAGGATAGCCAGCTTCAGATACTGATTTAATCATTACTTCAATAGACTCGCCAACGGATATAGGAAGGTCTAATGAATTAAAGTTTACTGCTGAACCATCTTCTTCATTTTCAAAATACCACTCATACTTACCAGTGGTTTCATTTAATCTTCTTTTCTTTACTGAAGTTTCTATTTCAATCCAATTTGAAAATGCTCCAGTTTTGATTGTATCATTTACACTGTCATTAAATGGAATTTGTTCTATATTTGAAGATGCTCCATTGTTAGAAAGGTATCTATATCTTAAAATAAATTTAATAACATCTTGAGAAACTTCTTCTCCTAAAGTTTTAGGAGTTGGCACTGACCAAAAACCTCTAGTTCTGAATTTAGGAGCTACTGTAGCTACTTGTGTAGATTCTGCAGTAGCCTTAATATCACTAACAAGAGAAGAAAACATCTTAGAATGGTCTACTCTTTTACTTATTAACGCTGAAAGCTCTCCTCTATGTCTTCTTTTCTCTGAAATTGATTTGAATTTCTTTCTATTGATAAAAGTTCTTTTTCTTTTAATAGCAGCATCAGACTTAGAAATAGATTGTTCAGCTGCTTTTTTATCAGATTTTAACTTTACTATCTTTTTAGTTGTTGAATTATCTGTTAAATGTTTGTTAATTTGAACTACCTTAAAATTATCTACATCTAATCTAGGCGGATTTGGTTTTAACGCGACTGCAGCAGGTGGAATATAATCAACCTTAAGAGCCTTAATAAATTGTCCAAAATCTGCAACCTCATCTTTATAATACTTAGCAAGCGTAGTTTCTATACCATCTTCCTTCAACATTGTAAGTTCATTAGAAAAGAACCCAATTCCAGGTGAATATGTCTCTGCTTGTATTTTAGATACTGGATCGACTGGCTTAATAAAAACAACTTGTCTTTCGTTATAACCAACATTAACATCTATATTTAATCCTGTATCTATCTTTTTATAAATCTTCAAAGCGTCTTTACCTACTTTAATAGGCTCAAAACCTTCTATTAACTTAACCTCTACCTGCGAAGTTGAACCATTAATACTTACAATTTGATACCTTGTCGAATACGCTCCAGTGTTAACAACGAGAGAATCTCCAATCTTTAGAGTTTCAGTATCCTTCATTGTTTTTGATGCATCAGAATAACTCAGTTTATTTAATGTAAATAGTTTGATAGATTTAGTTAAAGTCGTACCATCTACAACCACGGTCTTCTGTGTGTTAACTGTGTTAACAACATCAAATCCACCAACATATTGTATTGTTCTTACCGGCATATCTATAATATTAGAATCTAGCGAGTATTTAACCTCATCTTCTTTTATTTTATATACCAAATTACTATATGTTATATCGCTCCTACCTTTATAGTTTTCATCAAAAAACTCGATAGTATTTACGTCAGTAGAATCAAATAAATATCTCTCAACATATACTCTTTCAGTTTCTACGGGTATTTGCCCATCTACAGAAAGTTCTATTGTTAATAGAGGATTAAGAAAATCTTCAAAGAAATCATTAAGCTTTGTATTAAACGTTACAGGAGATAAAAGTTTTTTAATAGGTTTTGAAGGACCTTTAATTTTTGAAGTATGTATTCTTCTAAAAGAACCATCTTTAAGTCTTACGTTTGCATTTCCACCATCAACGCCACTTAGTGCCTTGTAATTAGTATCTAATCTTTCAATCTCTCTTTTCAAATACCCAAACGCTGGAATTTGAATAGGCTTCTTTACTCCAGTTCTATCATCATATAATGTTATAGAAACTGTTTCCTTGTCGGTCGTTATAGCCTCATTGATGCGTTCAAATGTTTCTAATGCATTTGTGTTTAATTCTAAGAATTGCTCTAAAAGCTGCGATATTGAATTGTTAGTGCTCATATATTTTATCTAATAATGTCGGTTTCAAATATTTTATTTAGTTCATCAGTACATATTATTTCAATATATGGTTTATATATTGAAGTACCGCTCTTTAGTATTAGTTCAGTTGTTGGAATTGTAATAGTCTGTACCCATCCATTTAACTTGTCCATAAAAATACTAATAGTTTTTGAAGAAGGAATTTCTATATCATCTCTAAATGTAATTCTAATAACACGTCCCTTCGTCCACCCTGTTTTACTATCGTCTATGTATATATTTAAGTTATCTGATAGTGTAGTACCGTCGTTGTATATTCTAATTATATTACTAAATGGTCTTAAACCTAACCAAATACCTTTGGTACTTGCAAGTCCTCCAAGAAACTTATTAGATGAGGTTATTGCAGTATTGAGTGTTAACGATGATTTATCAAAAATATAAGTTCCACTTAAATTATAACCATCATTATTTGAACTTAATTTAATTATATTATCTGTAGTCGATCTAGTTATAACGATACCACTATCTCCACCCGCTACAATAATA
>Ga0315322_10002939_pt1 | contig 13217 bp, 12 predicted proteins | sample M110021515metaG_FD_203461 | JGI IMG/M metagenome (GOLD analysis project Ga0315322, IMG submission 203461) | Ammonia-oxidizing marine archaeal communities from Monterey Bay, California, United States - M1 100m 21515 | ecosystem: Environmental > Aquatic > Marine > Intertidal zone | place: USA... | reverse complement strand
ATTCAGCATCAAAATAATCAGGAGTGAAAATATCGTCTGATCTTTTAAAGACAGCATCAAAACGATTCCAATTCAGTACCCACTGATTTCCGTTTTTTGTTCTCCAGTTACAGTATGGAGACATTCGCAACCAGTCCTTTCCCGTCTGACTAAAAGGCTTGATGAATCGCTGAGAATATTCAAAAACTAAACCTAATTCCCGCACATGCTCGAATGTAACATTCAATGAGTCATCCTGCGATTTACAAAACAGTGAGCAGCAAAATAGAAAAGAGAACAATCGAAGTCTCATCTCTACTTGATATACCTAAAATCATGGTTGTTTTTTATTGCTTTTATGCTTTCGAAAATCATACGGATAACATTATCCACATCATCTTTATGGACCGACTCAACAGTAGTGTGCATGTAGCGAAGAGGCAACGAAATCAATGCAGAAGGTATTCCACCATTCGCATATGCAAAAGCATCGGTATCTGTACCTGTAGACCTAGAAGCAGCAGATCTTTGGTAAGGCAATTTCGCTTTTTCTGCCGCTTTTATTATCAACTTCAATAAGTTATTATGTACCGCAGGGCCAACGGTTAAAACTGGGCCTTTACCACAAGCTAAATCGCCTTCAATCTTTTTATTAATCATTGGTGTTTGTGTATCGTGAGTTACATCAGTAACAATGGCAACATCCGGTTTAATAGTTTCTACAATCATTTCAGCACCACGCAAACCGACTTCTTCCTGCACCGAATTCGTGATATACAATCCGAAAGGTAATTTGGTCTTTGTTTCTTTCAACATACGAGCAACTTCAGCAATCATAAACCCACCAACTCTATTATCCAATGCTCTACCTACATAAAATTTATCGTTAAGTACCATAAATTCGTCTGTATATGTAACAACATGCCCAACCTTAACTCCAAGTTTTTCAACTTCGTCTTTTGTTGAACAACCACAGTCTAAAGTAATATTAGAAATCTTTGGCGCTTCCTCTTTACCTCCTCCCCTTCTGGTATGAATTGCAGGCCATCCAAAAACTGCATCAACCGTTCCATTATCCGTATGTATAATTACTCGCTTTGAAGGCGCAATCATATGGTCAGAACCACCATTTCGAATCAAATAAATAAACCCATCGCTAGAAATATAATTTACAAACCACGAAATTTCATCAGCATGTCCTTCAATTACAACCTTAAATTTTGCGTCAGGATTAATAACACCAACCGCTGTTCCATAGTTATCTACAAATGTTTTATCTACATATGGTTTAACATAATCTAACCATAGCTTTTGTCCTTCAGATTCAAACCCTGTTGGTGCACAATTATTGATATAGGATTCTAAAAAATTTAACGATTTCTTGTTCACAACTTGCTTCTTACTCATTTCCTTTCTGTTTGATACAATAATAAGGAATTATCCGTTTTATTGAGTCTAAACCGAATAGTTGTTAGCTTTATCACCGAATGGAAAAATTATATAAGAAAGAAAAAAAATCTCCTGCATTACTTTTTTGGAAGCTATTTGTCATTGGAATGAGTTCTTTAGTTCTATTAATGTTCTTAATAAGCTGGGGGCTATTCGGCAAGCTTCCCACATTTGATGAACTTGAAAATCCTAAATTTTTCCTTGCTTCAGAGGTTATTACTTCAGATGGAAAAACATTGGGTAGCTTTTACAAGGAAAACAGAATTAATGTTGAATTTGAAGATTTATCATCACATTTAGTTCAAGGATTAATAGCGACTGAAGATGAACGATTTCGTAATCATTCAGGAATTGATGCTAGAGGATTAGCTCGTGCCATTGCTTACGGAGGAACCAATGGTGGAGCGAGCACAATTAGCCAGCAACTCGCAAAAATGTTGTTCCATGAAACGAGAAATAAAAACAAATTTAAAGCCATTCTCCAAAAATTGAAAGAATGGATTATTGCCGCACGGCTTGAACGAAGTTATACGAAAAATGAAATCATTACAATGTACTACAACAAGTTCGATTTCATCAATCAAGCAGTTGGTATAAGACAAGCAGCGCATGTGTATTTCTACAAAAAACCAATTGATTTAACAATTACTGAGTCGGCATTATTAATCGGAATGTTTAAAAATCCATCATTATTTAACCCCAATACAAAGCCAGAGCGCACTCTTAAACGAAGGAATGTTGTTCTATTTCAAATGATGCGAAACGAGTACATTTCTAGAGAAGAATTCGATTCGTTAAAGCAACTGCCGCTGGGTCTTAATTTTCAAGTTGTAAGACATAACCAAGGCCGTGCGACTTACTTTAGAGACATACTTAAAAAGCAGGTTCAAGAAATACTTCACGAGAAAAATATATTCGGAGGCTATGTAAACACAAATAGTAATGGCGAGCCATACAACATCTACAAAGACGGATTAAAAATCTATACTACAATCAATTCAAGACTTCAAGATCATGCCGAAAATGCTGTCGCTGAGCACTTAGGCAAAACGTTGCAAACTCAGTTTAATTCAGACATCAAAAACAACAAGTATAAACCATATAACAAAACATACACTAAGCAACAATTTAACACTGCTATTGAGCGAGAAGTGAAGAATACTCATAGATACAGAGTGCTTAGTGGGAAACAATGTGGTGGATGTGGCAGAGGTGCCAATGTTATCGAAAAACAAGAGAACGATAAAGGTGATGAATATTTCTGTAAGTATTGCGAACACACACAACCAGTAAAAACACAAAAACAAATAGAAACCATTTTTAAGACTCCGCATCAAACTAAAGTATTCTCTTGGAAGGGCGAAAAGAAAATAAACATGAGCCCAATAGACTCAATTAAATATATGAAAGGGATTTTACATGCAGGCTTTCTCTCTATGGAGCCATCAACAGGATATATCAATGCGTGGGTTGGAGGAATTGACAAGCGATATTTCAGCTACGACCATGTCAGTCAAAGTAAACGTCAAGTTGGCTCCACCATTAAACCAATTCTATATTCACTCGCGATTAATGATGGAGTTATAAATCCATGCGATGAAATTCCGAACATGCCTTACAGAATTGAAAAAGGGAAGTTTGGCTTGATGGAAGATTGGGAACCTAAGTATTCCCCAAAATTCAATGGAATGTTGAGTTTCAAATACGGGCTTGCTAATTCAATGAATAACATCGCTGCCTATATCATGAATAAAATGAGTCCAGGTGCCCTTGAAACTCAATGTAAAAAAATGGGAATTACCAGTGAATTACAAAGCACAGCTTCGCTTTGTCTAGGTACATCAGACATCTCGCTAATAGAAATGATTGGGGCTTATGGTGTTTTTGCGAATGGAGGTATATGGAATGAGCCCACATTCCTTCTCCGAGTAGAAGACAAATATGGGAACCCCATTTATACCAATGAACAAAAAATTAGCCGAGCAATGAATGAAGAAACTGCATATACAATGCTCGATATGATGAAAGGTGTTGTTGATGGGGCTTATAACAAAGACAGAGACAAAACTAGTGGAACCTCTATGCGACTCCGTTGGAAATACGGATTAAAAGCCCCTATTGCAGGTAAAACCGGAACTACACAAAACAGTACCGATGGTTGGTTTATCGGTATTACCCCAGACTTAGTTTCTGGGGCTTGGGTTGGTGCAGAAGATCAATCCATACGATTTAACAGTGGTTCTTTAGGCCAAGGAGCCAACATGGCTTTGCCTATTTGGGGGCTATATATGAAGGCCGTCTATGATGATAAAGAAATTGAGATATCAGAGGAAGATTTTGCGCAACCTAATCCATATATCAAGAAACGATTAGAATGTTCTAAAGATAATGGTGAACCATTTTTCAATTAGAAAATTGAATACCAAACTCTTTCTTTGTTCTATTTTTACGAAAATTAAGGGCGTGTCAATATGTTAATTATCCAATGTAAATTCAGTATCACAAGAGATTAAGTTTAACTAAACAATGTCTTCTCCAATTAAAGTTGCGGTAACTGGTGGCAGTGGCCATTTGGGCACGAGTCTTATCGAATTACTGCTTAACCAAGGGTTTCCTGTAAAAGCACTGTACCACTCTTTTTTGCCTCCTACAAAAAACAACAATTTAACTTGGGTGAAGGGTGACATAAAAACTTCAAAAAGTGCTAAACTGCTTCTAGATGAGTGCACGCATGTCGTGCATTGTGCAAGTGTTGTTTCGGTAGAAGATCGATTTGAAAAACATGTATTTGATACAAATGTTAATGGAACTCAAAATATAATTGAAGCATGCCTAGCTGAAAATATTACTCGGCTTATTCATATTAGTTCCTCTCATGCTGTTATAGAACCTAAACACAATGAAATATTTGATGAATCGCGCCCATACAAAATGCAAAACGATTATACATATCCATGGAGCAAGGCAAAAGCAGAACAGCTAGTTATAAATGCTGTAGATAATGGTCTTAATGCTATTATTCTGAGACCTACTTCTATCGTTGGCCCACCAGATAGCAGGCCTTCCTTAATGGGTAAAATATTATTTGATATGGCTAATGGGAAAACACCAGCCATTACCTCTGGTGGATATGACGTAGTAGATGTGCGTGACCTTTCTCAGACCATTATTAATTCGTTTAATAAAGGTAGAAGTGGTGAAATATATAATACAGGAGGCGCTTTTGTTCCTGTAAACAAATTGGCGCAATTTTCTAACCCAGAACGAAAACTCATTGAGATTTCGTTAGATGTTCTTTTATTCATTTATCCATTCATCAAAACATATAAGAAGTTCTTCAAGATTCCCTGGCCAATTACTAAACAAAGTTTATTGGCATTAAAAAATGCGCCTAAAAGAGTAGATTCGTCAAAAGCTAAAAAAGAACTTAATCACACTTGCCGACCGATTGAAGAAACCATTGAGGATTTGCTGAATTGGAATAATAAAGAAAATGAATAATGAAATCTTCAATATTATTTGCTTTTTGTGGGGTGCAGTTGCCATCTTAGCCTTTATTCTATTGCAATTTGTTACGGCACCATACGGAAGACACATTGAAACTGGCTGGGGGCCTGAGGTTTCGAACCGTCTTGGATGGATACTAATGGAAATCCCTTCTTTCGCTATTATCTTGTTCTTTTTTGTAACTTCAAATCAAAGTTTATACGCTTCGGTGCTGAGCATATTGTGGCTAATCCATTATCTAAATAGAACCTTTGTTTTTCCATTTAGATTAAGAACTAAGGGGAAGAAAATGCCACTAGCGATTGTTGGCTCTGCAATATTTTTTAATTTTTTTAACGCTGGCCTCAATGGGTATTTCTTAGCTGATATGGAGCAATACAAAAACATCAATTTTACCGAATGGAATTTCTTTGCAGGTTTTACAATATTCGTAATAGCTTTTGTTTTAAATCAGTTAAGCGACAGCACCTTAATCAAGCTTAGAAAACCTGGTGAAACAGGATATAAAATCCCATTTGGTTATTTATTTAATTACGTGTCATGTCCAAACCACCTCACCGAGTTTCTACAATGGACTGGTTTTGCTTTAATGGCATGGAATCTTCCAGCACTAACATTTTTAGTATGGACCGCCGCGAACCTATTTCCAAGAGCAATGAAACACCATAAATGGTATAAAAATAACTTCGACAACTACCCCAAAGATCGAAAGGCGATTATTCCTTGGATTATCTAAATTTTATAATTCCAATTACCCCTAAATCTTAAACCAACTTTATTCCACTAGCTTCGATAGATACTTTTCGCTGCTTATACAAAGAACCCAGCGCCTTTTTAAATGCTTTTTTGCTTATCCCGAACTGTAAAGAAATAGCTTCGGGAGAGCTTTTATCAGTCAGTGCCAATTCTCCGTTATTCTCAACTAATGTGTTGTAAACAAGATCAACATTAGAGTCATTAAAGTTGTCATAACCGACTGCTTGCAATGTAACGTCTACCTTGTTGTCTTCTCGAATGTTCTTAATGTACCCTTTCAGTTTCTCTCCAATATTTAGCTCCTTATGCACATCACTATTGAATACCAAACCTTTATGCTCTCCTTTTATAATAACTGAATAACCCAATTCAGACTTATGGTAAACCATTAAATCGACTTCATCTCCAACAGCTACTGATAACTCATGATTTTGCAACCTTCGTTCAAGTTTGTTTGTAGCATAGAGTCTTTCAGTTTCATCATCAAGATCCATATACACGACATACCAGCGCCCTTCTTCCATTTTTGCACGCTGTTCCTTAAAGGGTACCAACAAATCCTTTTCCAGCCCCCAATCCATAAAAGCCCCAACTGCGGAAACATCGGCAACTTGTAAAAGCGCAAATTCTCCTAAATGTATTTTAGGGATAATGTTAGTTGCCACCTTACGTTCTTCATAATCGAGATAAACGAAAACCTTTATTTTATCTTCAATTTCATACTCTTCTGGACAGTATTTATTGGGTAAAAGAACATCTTCGCCTTCCTCATCTCCTAAATACAAACCAACACTGGTATGACGTAAAATTGTTAATTCGTTGTATTTCCCAATCTCAATCACTTTGCAAATTTTCTGCAAAGTTATACAATGAAACTTGAAGTTAGCTCAAAGAGAATTATACTAGAACAACAAATCGCAAAGGGAGGGAAATCCATTTAGATAAACTTCAAGTACGTTTCTCTTGAGAAAATCAAAAAATAATGATAGAAAGTAGCACAAAAATTAATGGAGATTGCATCATAATTGTATCGTCTTGCGTTAAACAAAGGAGAGCAGAAAATATGCCATATAAAAGTAGCAACCTCTTTCTATTGTCAATAACTTGAATTTACACTACATTTGCCGCCTTAGAAAAATTAAACACTACAAGCTATGCACATAGAAGGCGCTTCTAAAATCATTGAGTCAATTAATCAAACCATTGGAAAAGATGGTCTTGACAACAAAAAACTAGTCCCTAAATTAAAAGAATTAAGAGAATTAGCTCGAAAAGAAGAAGATCCATTAGTGGTTAAAACACTTCGTTTAATCTATGAATACCTAGAAGAAAATAATGCTTTTGATATAGTTCCTGCGGTAATTGTAGACGAAGAGGATGAAGAAGAAGAGCCGGAAGAACCAATGGATTTGACCGATACCGAAAACTTACAATATTTAATGCAGCTAATTGCTAAGTCTGAGAATCCATATAATCGTGAGGAAATAAAGGGTTACAGAACCGAACTTTGGGATATATAATCTGCACTTTCTGAAAACATTTTGAGGCCCTTTTCGTTTAATCGGAAAGGGGTTTTTCTTTAAGAAAAATATTTTAGCGATGTTTACACCGCTAATTTTCGTAGCGAGCGCTTTTTTTATATTTTTACCAGACAAAAATAAAACAGCAGATGAAATTTTTAACAAAAACATTTTCGGCGAGAAAAGGATCTCAAATAAAGGTAACCTTTAGCCAAGCTACAATTGTTAAATTGATGTCTAAGAGAGATCTTGATAAATATAGAAAATCTCAAACCCATACTTATTGGGGAGGTGATTTTAAAACCTCACCAGTTGTTTTTGATGTGCCCCGTAATGGCCAATGGTCTATTGTTGTTGAAAAAGGTACTAGAGCTAATCCTAGGTCTATTGAAGCTTCTATTGAATTAGTTTCTGGAGGACTTGAAACAACTGCTCTTCCTGGTGGAGGTAGGGTTCCGAAACCGAAAAAAATTAAGGAGGCTGCACCAGAAGAAAATTATGCCAGTGAAGATAATATGATGCCAGAAGGTGGCGATTTCTCTGATGATCACGCAGAAAGTAAGTCTGAATAGTACAAAGGTTTATTTTTTGTTTAAATCGAAATAATAGAGTCGAGAACTGTAACAATATGCATGAAAATTTCTTGTTTATGCATCGTCATACAAAATTGAAATTCTAATAGCAATAGTCAAAAGTATTTAACGAGGCTGTGAAATTCTAATAGACCATTCTATCAATATCCAACACAATAGCTATAACTATGGAAAGTCCTCTAGTTTTATACAATAAGATAAATAATTTTGGTAGATTGTTAGACATGAAATTCGAAGTATCAGAACCTGGTCGGGTAATTTATTCCATGCCCATTACCGAAGATATTCTTGCAACCACTTCTGCTGCTCATGGTGGAGCATTGGCGGCATTCATGGATGCAATAATCGGTGTTGCCTCATTATCCGCTGTGGCTGAAGAAGGAAAACTTGTTTCTACTGTTGAATTTAAAATAAATTATTTGAAGCCTGCATTTCTTAATGACCAACTTCGTGGTTTTGGTAAGGTAATAAAAAAAGGGAAACGTATTATCATTTCACAAGGCGAAATATTAAATCAAAAAGATGAATTACTGGCCATTTGCACTGGCACTTTAAATGCTTATCCAGTAGAAAAAAATGACATTCTTGGCTCTAAATAAAGTCATCATACTCTAACCATTTATTTAAAAACGATGCTGCATTCACTTTAGTTAATATATCTTGCGCACCAAATAAATTTACTATGAAAAAAATACTATTCGCTACACTATCGATACTAATTACTCTTGCTCTCTATGCTAAAAAAGGAGAAGAAAAAAAAGATGAAGGAAAATATAAAACCTCTACGTTCAGTGGTTTAAAATTTAGGAATATAGGACCCGCTTTAACCTCTGGAAGAGTTGCTGATATTGCTGTTAATCCAACCAATAGCGCAGAATATTACGTGGCTGTAGCTTCTGGTGGTGTGTGGAAAACTACAAATCATGGTACTACTTACTCCCCAATTTTTGACGGGCAAGGATCTTATTCTATCGGCTGCGTTACAATCGACCCAAGTAATCCACACACTATTTGGGTGGGCACTGGTGAAAACAATAACCAAAGGAGTGTTGCCTACGGTGATGGCGTATATAAATCTAATGATGGTGGCAAAAGCTGGATAAATGTTGGATTAAAAAAATCTGAACACATCGGCAAAATAATAGTTCATCCAAACAATTCAAACATCGTGTATGTTGCGGCTTATGGACCACTTTGGAGCGAAGGTGGCGATAGAGGTTTATACAAAACTGAAGATGGTGGTAAAAAGTGGGCCAAGGTTTTAGAGATTGATGAGCATACAGGGATCTCTGACATTGTTATGGATTCACGAAACCCTGATATTATATACGCTGCAGCCCACCAAAGAAGAAGACACACATTTACCTATGTCGGAGGTGGACCAAGTTCAGGAATACATAAAACTATAGATGGTGGAAAGAATTGGGATAAATTAACTTCTGGGCTTCCTTCAACTACTATGGGAAGAATTGGTTTAGCCATTTCTCCCGTAAATCCTGACTACGTATTTGCAATGATTGAAGCGGAGCAAGATAAACAAGGTTTTTACAGAAGCACAAACCGTGGTGCGAGCTGGACGAAAATGAGTAAGCATAAAACTAGTGGCAATTACTATCAAGAAATTATTTGCGACCCTGTTGATCTTGACAAAGTATTTTCGATGGATACATGGCTGCACCATACAGAAGATGGCGGAAAAACATTTCAAAAAACGGGAGAAAAAAGTAAACACGTTGACAATCACTGCATTTGGATTAATCCGAATAATACCAACCATTGGATTGTTGGTTGCGATGGAGGATTATATGAAACATGGGACCATGCAGCCAACTGGCAATACAAACCAAATCTTCCTGTTACACAATATTACAAAGTAGCTGTAGATAATGCGGAACCATTCTACAATGTATATGGTGGGACTCAGGATAACAATAGTATGGGTGGGCCATCCCGCACAACGACCAATCACGGAATTATGAATTCCGATTGGTATATAACCAATGGTGGCGATGGTTTTGAATCAGCAATTGATCCAATAGACCCTAACATTGTTTATGCACAGGCTCAATATGGTTGGTTAGTTCGCTACGATAAAGCAACAGGAGAACGTGTAGGCATTCAACCTCAGCCAAAAGCTGACGAAGATGGATTGCGCTGGAACTGGGATGCTCCTCTAATTATTAGTCCACATAATAACAAGAGATTGTATTTCGCGGCAAATAAACTTTTCAAAAGTAACGACCAAGGAAACACTTGGGAGTGCATCAGCGAAGACTTAACTCGTCAAATTGACAGAAACACGCTAAAAGTAATGGGGCGTGTTCAAAGTATAGATGCTGTGATGAAAAACAAATCAACCACAATGTATGGAAACATTGTTGCTCTCGATGAATCCCCAAAGCAAGAAGGATTGATTTACGTTGGGACTGATGATGGACTTATCCAAATAACTGAAGACAACGGTAAAACATGGAAGAAAATTTCTTCATTTTCTGGTATTCCTGAGAACACATACGTTAATGCGATTGTTTGTTCTCAGCACGATGCAAATACCGTTTACGCAGTATTCAATAACCACAAACAAGGAGATTTTAAACCCTACATTCTAAAAAGCACTGACAAAGGATTAACTTGGCTAGCCGTTCAAGGAAATTTGCCCAAACGTGGATCTGTCTACGATATTGCAGAAGACCACATAAATAAGAACCTATTGTTTGCAGGAACAGAATTTGGAGCCTTTTTCTCAATCGATGGAGGGAATGAATGGACACAATTAAAAGCAGGATTACCAACAATTGCTGTGCGAGATTTAGAAATTCAAAAACGTGAAAGTGACTTAGTTTTAGCAAGTTTTGGCAGAGGGTTTTACATTCTTGATAACTATTCTGCTTTAAGAACGTTCTCAGATGACTTGTTCAAAAAAGACGCTCATATCTTTCCTATTAAGGATGGTCAGATGTATATTGAATCTAGTCCGATGGGCATGAAGGGCAAGTCTTCTCAGGGAGAGTCTCATTACACAGCTGAAAACCCTCCACTTGGAGTGATGATAACGTATTTACTAAACGACACCTTAAAAACTGCAAAAGAGAACAGAAGAAGTGCTGAAGCAAAACTGATTAAAGACAATAAAGATGTTGTTTACCCAACTTATGCAGAGTTCAGTAACGAAGACAATGAAGAAAAGCCTTACCTCATCTTTACAATTACTGATGAAGAAGGCAGCGTGGTTAGGAAACTTCGTTCCGAACCGACAAATGGAATCAACAGAATAGTTTGGGATTTCAGATTAACGAGCACAACACCAATAAGATTAAAACCAAGAACCATTGGCAGATACAGCTCTGCTGATGTAGGTCCATTATGTCTTCCTGGAACGTACAATGTTTCCATTGCTAAAGTTGAGAATGGTAAAGTAACAGAGCTAGCTCCTGCTACCCCTTTCAAATGCGATTGGTTGAATACTCCTACACTTCCTGCTGCTGATAAAGCTGAAGTATTAGCATTTCAACAGAAAGCTGCTGATATGCAAAGAGCAGTGCGCGGAACACAAAAAGTGCAAGGCGATATTAGCGAAAGACTAAACTACATCAAGAAAGCTGTTGAACAAACACCAAATGTGCCGTTAACTATGTTGCAAGAAGTGAAAACTTTGGAAGACAAAATGAATACTATCAGTATCCGTTTAAATGGTGACCCAAGCCTGTCTAGCAGAGATATTGAGCAAGCCAATAGCATATCTGATAGAATAGAACTATCCGTATACTTTATGTGGTACAACCGTTCTAATCCAACAACTACATGTCGTGAATTATATCAAGATGCAGGCAAAGCATTTGAACCACTGTTAGAAGAAATAAGAGCAGTTTTAGCACAAGTTGAAGCACTTGAAACAAAACTTGATGAACTAAAAGCACCTTATACGCCAGGCCGAACTCCACTTCCTGACTGGAAAATGGAATAGCAATACTATCCCGTATAAACATCTAGCTAAATACTGTAAACCTATTTTTCAAAGCTTAACCGTGAAAATAGTAACAACAAACGAATCATAAAAAATCCCGCCAATTGGCAGGATTTTCGGTTCAACTTTTATTTGACTAGCTTTTAATTCAATACTGATTCGATTGTGCCAACAATATTAGATTTTCTTATGCTTAGTGCTTTTGAGTAGTTAAGAACGTTATCAACAACATGCTGAGAAGGCGTTTCTATCACTTCATCTTTAGTACATAAACCAAGTTCAGCTAAAATCTGACTTTCGTTTTGTGTAAATTCCGCTAATTCTTCTAGAGTAATGTTTTTAAGCATAGGCTTCTGATTTAAGTTTTAGTTCAGCCTATTAACGTAATTATATTTTGTTTTATTGCACCTTCCTAGAAATATTGTAGTAAGTTTCAATTTCATTACTTGTGCACCTCACAAATAGGTTACCTGAAGTAGCATCTTCAGGTTGACTTTCAATCTCCTCAATAAATTCCAAAGACTGAATCTCTAAATTCGTATCGGATTCGTTAATTATCGATTTTAAACCAATACTCATTAGAAGCATCACAAAAACTGGAACAACAAACCTCATCGTACTATTAAGATAGTGTTAACCTTAGCTCTTTCTCTTCGATTAATTTTCTCAGATTAATTAATGCATAACGCATTCTTCCAAGAGCTGTGTTAATACTGACATTGGTTTCTTCAGCTATTTCTTTAAAACTGAGTTCGCTGTAGTAACGGAGTTTCAAAACCTCTTTTTGATCATCTGGCAAGAACTCGATTAGCTTTTTAACATCGCCTTGAACTTGTACAGCCATCATTTCATCCTCCACATTTGGATCAGTTCTTTTGATTGTATCAAAAATATCAAAATCCTCATTCCCACTTGTTGTTCGCATTCTCTTCGCTTTTCTAAAATAATCAATTACCATGTTGTGAGAAATACGCATAACCCAAGGTAAAAATTTACCTTCTTCATTATACTTACCAGCTTTGATGGTATGTATTACCTTAATAAAAACATCTTGAAAAATGTCTTCAGCAAGTTGCTTATCTTTTAATAAATTATTAATGTAGCCAAACACACGGTCTTTGTGTCTATTGATTAACGTTTCCAAAGCTAGCTCGTTACCTTTAATGTAACGACTAACTAAATCTTGATCAGAAATTAATTCTTGAGTACCCATAATACCTACTTATTTAGTAAAAAATTGAACTTAAATTTAAAAGTAGATATTAGTCTATAGGCCTTTGTTTTTGGATTATTTTAAATAAAACGTTGAATAATGATTTTTGTTGCATCGCACAGTAAAAACCATTCCAACGAAGCAAATATACGAAAACCCAGGTAAATTAGCATTGTTTAACAAAATTTAACACTTATATAGCAAGCATTAGAGATGAAAAATCATTTGTTGTCGTT
>Ga0315322_10002937_pt1 | contig 13219 bp, 17 predicted proteins | sample M110021515metaG_FD_203461 | JGI IMG/M metagenome (GOLD analysis project Ga0315322, IMG submission 203461) | Ammonia-oxidizing marine archaeal communities from Monterey Bay, California, United States - M1 100m 21515 | ecosystem: Environmental > Aquatic > Marine > Intertidal zone | place: USA... | reverse complement strand
CTCTGTCGCTCCATTTTGCTTCGCTGTAACGGCTTGCGGCGCCAACGCTGGGCCATCATCGGGTTGCATAGACCAGTACCCCAGATCCATGATGTGGCACGCCATGTCACCAAGAGCGCCAGTACCGTAATTCCACCATCCACGCCAGGCAAACGGTGCGATCCGCGGGTTGTAGTCGACCCAGGGAGCGGGGCCGACCCATTGTTCCCAGTCGATGCCAAGAGGGACTGGCTCTGGTGACGGTGGGCTGGCAAAACCTTGCGGCCAAATCGGACGGTTCGTCCAGGCGTGAATTTCTTTGACCTTGCCAATGACACCTGACCGGATCAATTCCACGCAACGCCTCATGTGATCATTGGCGTGTGCTTGATTCCCCATCTGCGTCTTGACGCCCGTATGCTTTGCTAACTGATTTAACTGTCTTGCTTCCCATGTGCCGTGCGTTAATGGTTTTTGACAGTAGACATGCTTGCCAGCCTGCATGGCCAAAGCCGAGGCGTGAAAGTGGTGGTGGTCGGGTGTTGACACAGTGACAGCATCGACTTGATCACCCATCTCCGAGAACATCTCGCGATAGTCCGTGAAGAACTTTGCGTCGGGAAATTGTTGTCTCGTTTGACCCATCTTGCGAAGGCGACCCTCGAGTTTTGCGAGCTTGGTGGAGTCAATCACGTCGACCAGACCAATGACCTGAAATCCAGCTTTGCTGGCACCGTTGATGTCAGCGGTACCTTTTCCTCCGGCTCCAATTCCGACCACCGTTGGCTTTCCCAGTTTGTTATCTGATAACGCAGGGAAAAAGTGGAATCCAGCAAGCGCACCCATCGCGGCACTGGCTGTTTTGTTGAATCGTCGACGAGAGAGGGAGCTTTGGGGATGCTTGTCGTTCATGAGCAGGTTTCGGCACAAGGGAATTCGGACAAGGGAAGGTGTTGGCTAGGACGCGGGCCAATCGCACGCGCCGGCAGGACCTGAATTGTAATCATTTCATGCTCCAGTGGTTGCTGTGATTGGTGCAGAACTTCGCTGGAAACAACAGGCGAAGTGAGTCTTGAGGCAGGGCACACGGATTGCAATGGGCCGTTGTGGCCTAGTTAATCTGGGTGGCGAGAACATGGGGTTCGATTTTTTTTGTGAAAATTGCAATTTGGCTGTCCGTTTTTATCTTCGAAATGTACTCAACCTATTCGGTGCGACCTACAAACCACAACGCTCGTGTGCGTTTGTGTTTTGATGTTCTGTGCGAGTTTTTCATTGCTAATGATGGACTGCAGGTGCTCAGAAAAGTGGACATTCAGATCAAGATGCGGGTGTTCACGAGGGCATGTATCAAAGCGTTCCTGTTGGTGCTGCTTGAAGGTGATAAGCATGACGCTGGTCGCCAACGCTGCCGGTGTAATCTCACTTCCCGAGGCAACCGTAATGTTTGTGGTTGTTTGGTTGTGGGCGGGAACTACTGTGTGAACGGAATTGTCCTTTCATGTACTTCTCATACCCGCGTGACGAATCGTGACTTCAGGCAAATCCGAGGCTGGCAAGCTTACCTCCACTGATCACTCACTTGCATCACGAGTGAAAGATGGAGATCAGGATGCTGCGCATGTTCTTTACAAGCGCTATGTTCAAAGGGTATTTGGACTCGTGGATTCGAAACTGGGGGCCAAGTTGCGTGTTTCGACTGATGCTGAAGACATCGTCCAGTCTGTTTTTCGAAGCATGTTCCGTGGCGTCCAGGCAGGTAATTACGAGGTGGAGCCGGGATCAAGCCTGTGGAATCTGCTTGCGGTCATCTCCTTGAGCAAACTGAGCAGAAGAGCACTGCATCAAAATGCTCAACGTCGCGATAGTGAGCGGTTAGTTTCTTTGCAGACGGTGGCCGATGGTGAAGCGATGGATGTTTCGACCGATGAATTCTTAAATATCTGCGTTCGCGAAACCATGCAGAAATTAAGGCCCTCTGACCGTGAGATTTTACTGTTGCGTATTCAGGGGTTCACCTTAGCTGAGATCAGTCAGCGGATGTCATTGAGTGATCGCACCATTGCCCGTCGTCTTCGAACCAGTAGGAAGCACCTTGCCAGCCTGCTGCTGGACGATGATTTAAAGACTTGATTTGTAATTCCGGCCAGTCAATTTCGCCTATTGCTTTTCGTGGATAGCGGGTGATTCGCGATTTCCCAACCGTGTTTGCGATCAGATTCCAAGTGCATTGGGGGAATGCGCACGCTGAACCCTGCTTTTGCCCCAATGTTTCGATAGGCGTCATTGGCCCTCTTCGCCGGCAAGTTTGGTGGATTTCATGAGCTTTTCCCACTGTAAAATCAATTTATTGGGCCTTCAGACCGGCACGCGAGACGCTTGTTTGGCTGCGAAGTAATTTTTTTTGCGACTGATCTCAGATTGTGGCAGGCTGTTTGACGATGGATTATCTTAACACGCTCATGGCCGACGAATTCGGTCTTTCTTCACTTCCACAAGACGAACACAAGAGCTCAGTTATGTCTGCAAGAGTTGCCGCCCTGTTCTCAGGGGCATTGGTTATGGTTTGCCTCGTTGCCTTGCCCACGCGTGCTGCTGATGATGATTCAGCCGCAAAGTACAGTACCAAGGATGTCATGAAGAAGGCCTTCAAAGGTCCTCTGCTTAAGAAGGTCGCTGGAGGAGGTGCCTCGGACGCAGAGAAGAAACAGCTACATGAAATGTTGGTTGCACTTAGCAAGAACAAGCCGAAGAAAGGCGATGCTGAGAGTTGGAAGAAACTGACGGGTGCTTTGGTAAAGGCCAGCGAAGCCGCTGTGAAAGGCGATGCAAAGGCGGGCGGTATGTTGAAAAAAGCTGCTAACTGCAAAGCTTGTCACAATAGCCACAAGTAATAGCAGACTTCGCATCCAACTCTCCAAGTCATGCTTGATGGTAAGCATTCGTGGTAGAAAGAGTTGTTGAGGAATTTTACAACACCTGCTGCAAAGCAGGTGTTTGTTATTTAGGGGGCATGCAACTGCGCTGGGTTGAAAGTGCTTTTTATGCTTGACGTCGATTCCTTCGAACATGTTTTGGTTACGAAGTCAGGATGCGCTTCCTGGTGCGGCACGCTCTTGTGCTCCATGCCGTGACGATGCCTGATCATGGTCTGCTGACGATTGCTTATCTTGACGATTCGGAATGAATTGTCATCACTGCCTCAGGATACTGGTAACGCAAGATGCGAACACCGTTGGAGCGAATTCGACTAGGCGGATTTGTCCTCGCTGCAGTGTTCATCCTTGCTATCCTTGGTTACCGCTTCGTCGGTGATTACGACTGGATCGCCGCGGTATGGATGGTCGTGATTACGATCTCCACTGTGGGCTACGGAGAAACGTCCCAGTTGCCTCCACGCATCCAAGCGTTGACGGTTCTGGTGATTGTGCTGGGGATCTCCGCATCTGTTTACACCTTCGGGGGCTTGTTTCAGTTGGTTGTCGAAGGGGAATTGGAAAATGTGTTGGGAAAGCGTCGAATGAAAAAAGAAATTATGCGACTGCGTGACCATGCCATTCTTTGTGGATTTGGCCGCATGGGAAAGAAACTCGCCGAAGAATTGCAGGCACAAGGGGTGGAAATCGTTGTTGTCGATCAGGATTCAGATGCGATTGATGAAGCCATCCATGCGGGCTTTTGCTGCGTCTCCGGTGATGCGACGGCGGAAGAAACTCTTTCCGAAGCTGGCTTGACTCGTGCAAGTACCTTGGTGAGTACCTTTCCCAATGACGCGGAGTGTGTCTTTATTACTCTGACAGCAAGAGATTTGAACAAAAAGATACGGATCATTGCTCGGGCAGAACGCGAAAGCACGGAGAAAAAATTGTTGCAAGCTGGAGCGGACACAATTGTCATGCCGACCGTTGTAGGGGCACGGCAGATGGGGCGTATGATCACGAGGCCATCGACTGCACATCTGATTAAGTTGGTGGATGAAGGTGGTAACCAGGACTTTGATATTGATGAAGTACTGGTTCATGAAAATAGTCGATTGGTCGGCTTGAGCGTTCAGCAGACAGAAGCACATCGGCGACACGGTTTGTTGGTTGTTGCCGTTCGATCAGCATCAGGAGAATTGCGATTCAATCCTGACTCAGGAGAAAAGTTCACTGTCGGTGAGATTGTGATTGTGATGGGGCGACGTGATGATATTGCGAGATTCAGAGATGAATATTAAAGCTTCTGTGTTGAGCAGGAAAACAGCAGGTGGCAAGTGCGCCGAGGTAAAACGCAGAAGGATGTGTTTTGCTGCTTTGTTGAAACAGGCAGAGTGTTTCTGACTTATCCATGGATTTCAGATGAGTGATCAAGAGAAAGATCGGGAGAACAGAAGCGAGGCAGCATGTGATCGAGGTGCCGAGGGGACTCGTGTCTGTCCGGTATGTCGTGGGCAGACATTGATCGAAATACGCGGCAAGCTGCAATGCGAGCGATGTCACACCATTTGTGAGACTTGTTGCGAAGGTGGGCGTGGCTAGATCCTGGTGGTTCAGGTGAGTCTAGCATCCTGCGTTTGGGAACTTTCATCCGCGAAGGATGCGGGACGCTTGAACACGCCTCTCCGAGATCACCGCCAGCGAGATTGAATCAGTCTTGCAGATAGTCGACCAGAGCCATCTTCGGAAGAGGAAGACGCAGGATCGGGGCAAACTCAGAGGTGTCGGTGTCCACTTTTTCAAATGCTTCCTGTAACGCTTCAGGAGTACTCTCGGTCAGCTGGCTATATCCTTTAATGAACATCCCGTATTCATCCCATCCATCATCACTGCATGAAGGAAGTAGCGAGGCCAGTGCAACACACGCGGGGCCTTGCTTCTCTGGACCTGCTTCAAGCAGTTCGTCCAGCTTCGTGTGTTGTGCGATCAGGGCAACAAACTCTTCGGGTAGATTCCATTGTTGGGCGAGCATGGCGGAAGCGTCAGCGTGATCCCAGCCAAAAATTTCTTTCTCCAAACCACTCAGACGACGACCTTCTTCCGCACGTCGTTCGACCAGAACCTTGTATTGCTCGGGGAGTTCTTTGAGCAGTAGCGGAATCGCCATGTCTTGCAGCAATGCACCCGCGAACAGGTCTTCAGCGTTGTTCAGTTTTAACGTGCGTCCCAATTCGCGTGCAAACAGAGCTCGACGAAGGGAGTCCTGCCATAAAGCTTTCAGATCGAAAGGACCAAACTTGGGATTGGGCATAACGCTGAAGACAGCGTTTCACAACGCGAAGTTGGTAACTGCTCGGGTGCCCACCAGCGTCAGCCCCTGTTGAACGCTCATGATCTCTCGGCTGAACCCGAAATACGAGCTGTTGACGAATTTCAGTACCTGGCCCATCAATCCCGGATCGGCTTCGTGAAATCTGCTGGCCCAGATTCCGGATTTTGCGACAGCTGTAGCAGAGTAATGGCGCTGTGGGGCAGTGCAGGAAGCACTTCAGCGTGGAATACGTCTTCGAGTTGGGTGGTGATCGTCGTCATGTTTTGCATTGCAGAGGGTGTCGTGTCATCAAGGCGATTTTGAACCGCGAGAGGGCCGCGTCTGCAGACCGTGCCGTTGATAAAAAACGACCTTGCATGCTCGTTGCATTTGGACCTTTTCCAGCCTTAAAGACACGTCTGTCCCGACCCCGGTCCGGTTTTGCGGCTTGGTTTTTAACATCGTGTTGTCCAACATCACCACCAAGTGCTCCCCGGTGTTGCAAAAATGCAACGTTGGATTGCGAATGGAATTTGAAGTAATTTCTCTAAACCCCTAAAATTGAACGACTTGTGTCAGGATGACGCAGTTTGTGGGTAGGTTGGACCGCGAAGTGCATCCTCTCCGATCCATGAATTTTTTTTATCTGAGTACAGATGATCGTGATTGGCTGAAATGCTGGCTGAGGATGCATGCGTTTCTCGTCGCTTTGATCCTTTGCTTTTGGTTGATTTTGAATGCTTGGCCCAAAGCAGAGACCCCTGCTTCTCGCGTGGATGATTCGCAAGCGTTCCAGTCCAGTGTTGCTTCAGAGCCCTCGGGAGCGTCTGCCACTGTGCGGGATCAAGATCGGGTGATGGCTTGGGTTGAAGATGGTCCGCAGGCCATAAAATTGTTGCAGTTACCGCTCGATTCGGCCATTGCTGCTGAAGTCGAGTCACTTGCGGCAACCAGCGGCCCCAAGGAGCCAGACTTTCGTGATCTCAGTAGTGCCGTGCAACCGACCGGCTGGAGAAGAACCCGAAACGGGTGGGAAAATACAGCGAACTGGCGCACTTCGTTGGCCTCTCTTGGAGACATTGTGCGTCAGCAGCAGGAGCGGGAATCAGATTGGTTTCAGGGCCTGCTGGCACACGTTCGCAGTGTGCCACCTTGGGGAGTTGCGTTATTTCAAATCTCCGCTGTCGGTGGAATTTTGCTATTCGAAAGGCGGGCTGCACGCCAACATCTGAGGCAGACAATCGCAAGCGAGGCCTGATTGATGACTGTTTTCGGAACTTAGCGACGGGCGGTTTTAGGAACACCGTCCACAAGCTTTTCACTGAACCTGGCTCGGTATTCCATCAGGCTATTTGCACCCTGGAAACCCACAATCGTTTCGTCCCAGTCAAGTTGCTTGCTCAGCATGTAGCCATTGTCCAAGTCAAAACGTATTTCTCCGTTGCTCATTTGTTGCACAACTTGCGCTCGGATTGATTCTTCATTCAATGGTGTCAAAGGTTGGCTACGGATAGAAAGTGTCGCCACACCAGTCTTGACTTTCTCGAGCGTATAAAGCTCTCGAATCTTGATGATTTTGATCTCACCATTGTCGGTTCTTGTTTTGACGTCCCTCGCAATTGACCACGATTCGCCAACCGCGATGGGCTTTTCCGGGAAAGCCACAGCAAGTGTTCCCATGCCTAAGGAAGCTTTGCTGCCAATGTTGTTCTCACGACGCGTTTCTTTACCTTGAGCCGAGATCGTAATGGTAGAAATCGTTTCGCCAATTTGATCTGAAACGCGTTTGAAGAGTGCAGGAGGTTTTTCGCCACTATCGCTATCCCAGCGAATCTCCTTTGAGTCTCCTTGTTGTTGTGTCATCTCAACTGCATCGACGACATGATCAAATGTCATTTCCTCGTCGTTTGTTTTCTTGACCGCCCAGTGTCTTTGGCTGATCGTGTGTACTTGAGATATCTCTTCGGCACCTCGGATTCTCGTCTTCGTTTTGGCGACGTGAGTTACCTCGTAATGCAAATCATCGCCCACGTTCAGAGCGTAACGAAGCAGATATTTGGGCGAATCGTTGTTACTCTTGGTATCTTCCCCATTCGCAGGTAGTCCAAGGGCAGACAAGCAAAGGGTCAAGATCGCAGCAGGGACAATAAGACGATTCACGATTGCGGTCTCCGTACGCGGCAAACGAGGTGTGTTTCACGGGCTTGAAAACTTGGCAGATCATCTCGCTCAGGGCAAGAGAGAATGTGGGAGATCAGATCGCTGGAGTCTTCGCTACAGCGGTGACCGTTTCACGGGAACCGAACCGCCCCACCCTAGCTTATCCCGCAGAGCTCGATAATCGTCGTGACCACTGACTGCTAGCATTTGAAATGTCTGCTTGGCACGCTCGATCCGCACACGGTCACCAGGGAGTAGGCGGCTTAATATACGTCCATCAACGACAATGCTCGTTGATTCGTTGGGTTCTGTGACCGTAAGTTCCAGTACTGTGTCAGCCGAGTCGACCAGGGGGCGGTAGGTCAGCGTGTGCGGGCTGATGGGTGATATGACAATCGCTTGTAGTTGCCTCCTGAGGATGGGGCCACCCGCAGATAAATTGTGAGCTGTTGAGCCGATAGGAGTCGCTACGATCAGTCCGTCGCATCGATATCGCGTTGCGAGAGCACCATCAGCATAAAGATCAATGTCGAGAATTCGATAAGGGGGACCTCCAAGGACAGCAGCCTCATTCAGGGCAAGTTGCTGCGAGATCACACGCCCGCCCCTGATCAGCGAGGTTTGCAGCATGAGGTGATCGACAACTTTAAAACCGCCGCGGGAAACCTCAGGCCAAACATGAAGAAAATCATCGGGTGACAAGGCGGCAAGAAAACCGAGGCGACCGCAATTGATGCCGAGTACGGGTGACTGTTGAGCCCCCATTTGGCGAGCCGTTTGCAGGATCGAGCCGTCACCACCCAGCACGATGACGAGGTCGGGCTTTGGCTTCGAAAAGTCGTAACTGAAGTCCAAGTCCTCAGCAATGATCTCGGCGTGTTCGGCGATCGCTGGCCTTAAGCGTTCCAATGCAGCACGCACCGTCTCACGCTCAGGAACACCAAGAATCACTACCCTTGGCTTTTTGGAATGATCGTTGATCCAAGTGTGGGCCGGTTCGGCGGGCATGGCTTCAGGCTTCCGATCAACGACAGGTTGGTGGTTAACAGATTGGTGATTAACAGATGGGTGTTGGCTCGAGCAATGAAACTAACGTTCCCGTGGTTGGAAAAAGGACATGTGCTCAAGTGTTGAGCGGTCCAGTTTGTCCCACCCTGACCAAGCGTATGTCAGGCTTTTCCCTCACCACCGGTTGTGTGATGAGCAGGCTGCGCCATGGTCGCATTGCGGCTACCGGTCTTCACCTGACTGGATTAGTTGCCGGAACGCAAGCTTGAGCCGGCCATTTCACGGCATGTTTGCCCGATTTTAGGCACGCTTAGCCCGTGTTGGTCAAACAAATCTCCGCGATCACCATGTTCAATGAATTCATCCGGCAACGCGAGTACTCGGATTGAACGGGTGTCAAGATTCTCTGCCACAGCGCATTCGATGAACGCTGACCCAAAGCCACCCATCTTCGCACCTTCTTCGATGGTCACCACAAACTTGCCGTCTGTTAGTGAAGCTCGCACCATTTCGAGATCCATTGGTTTCACGAAGCGTGCATTGATGACCGCGACATCCAATTCGCCTTTCAGTGCATCTGCAGCGGCAAGTGCTTGTTCTAGCATGGCACCAAAAGCGATGATCGTGCCATCGCTTCCCTCTCGAATCGTTTCGCTCTTTCCTATTTCAATCGGAGCGGGGGTGTGTTCGAGTTGTAGGGCTGATGCTTTTGGGTAACGGATGCTGCACGGCTGATCATGTGCCAGAGCCGCTGCCAACATCACATCGACTTCGCTGGCGTATCCCGGTGCCATGCAAACCATGTTGGGGAAGAGTCGCATGTAGCCGATGTCAAAGAGGCCATGGTGGGTTGGGCCGTCCGGGCCAGTGAGACCCGCCCGATCGAGCATGAAAACAACGGGAAGATTTTGCAGAGCGGTCTCCTGAAAAATCTGATCGTAGCTTCTTTGCAAAAATGTACTGTAGATATCAACGATCGGCCGCAGGCCGGTTTTGCACTGTCCTGCAGCGAATGCGACGGCATGAGATTCACAGATTCCCACGTCGAAGAATCTCTCCGGAAACTCTTCACGAAGTGGTTCCAGCTTGTTTCCCTGGCACATCGCTGCGGTGATGACGGTCACGCGGTGATCGGAAGCCATTTGTTTTCGAATCGCTTCGCGAGCGTGCAGTGTGTATGGCGGTAGACCTTCGCTTTTTTGCGTGATTGCTTTGCCATCGTCGTCTGTGAAGACAGGAGGCGTGTGAAAAAAGACAGGATCCTCAGCAGCAGGCTTGTAGCCGTGACCTTTCTCTGTCACCACGTGAAGAAGAACCGGGCCTTTGATCTCCTTGGCCATCGCCAGATATTTTCTGGTCAGTGCCAAATCGTGACCATCAATGGGGCCGATGTAACGAATGTTCAGTTCTTCAAACAGCATTCCGCCCAGGAGTCCAGCCTTCACTCCCTCTTTCATTTGGGCCAAGAACCGTTCCGTGGGGTCACCGAACATTGGCACATGGTCCAAAAGACGCACGACCTCGCTTTTGAGGCCTGTGTAGAAGGGGTTGGATCGCAGGCGATCTAGATAGTTGGCTACTGCTCCTACTCGTGGGCAGATCGACATCTTGTTGTCGTTGAGAACAATGGTCAGGTCGTCACCGAGTTCGCCCGCATTGTTCAGCGCTTCAAACACGATACCACTGGGAAACGCTCCATCGCCAATGACCGCGACGGTCCGTCGCTCTTTCTGTCCGCCCACCACATCGCCACTGCGTAAGCCTACCGCAGTGCTGACGCTGCACCCCGCGTGTCCAGTCATGAACAGGTCGTAAACGCTCTCGGCGGGGTTGGGGTAGCCCATCAGGCCGCCCGCGGTGCGGATGCCGGCAAACTCCTTGTAGCGGCCCGTCACCAGCTTATGGGGATAAACTTGATGTCCTGTGTCCCAGATCAAGCGATCAGTTCGGAAATCGAATTCGCTGTGTAGAGCCAAGCACAGTTCGACGACTCCGAGATTCGATGCGAAGTGGGCCGTTCGTGTCGCAAGCAAATTGCACAACACGTCTCGGATTTCGGAAGCAGCCTGCTCAAGTTGTTGAGGCGAAAAATCGCTAAGAGGCGTGGCATCATCGAGGCTGGCCAGCAGCGGGTGTTCGCCCAGGAGGTGGTGGTCACCGTCTGTCGTTTTCTTATTCAATGTGATCGCTCCAGTACAAAATCGGCCAACAACCGTAATCGTCGACCGGAATCCCCGAATTTTTCGGCGTCGCGTTGGGCCGATGCGACCAGTTCTCTGGCTTTCTGTCGAGCCCCGTCCAGCCCGAGGAGGCCTGGGTAGGTTAGCTTGCCTCGACCGGCATCTTTACCCGTCCGTTTCCCCAGTGTGCTTGCTTCCGCCGTGTAATCAAGCAAGTCGTCGACAACTTGGAAGGCCAACCCGATCGCGGCGGAGTAACTATTTAACAGCCGACGCTGCTTTTCATTCGCATCGACCAAAATCGCCCCTAAATCAAGTGAGACGGAAAATAAGGCTCCGGTCTTCCGACGGTGAATTGACTCTAAATGTTGGAGCCTTGGGAAATCGATCAATTCACTCCGGTCCAGTGTGTCGTCCCGGCAACCCGCTGTTTTGGGTTGTGATGGCCCAGACAGTTTGGTGTCCTGCTCAGCCGCCAGATCGTCGGCTTGGCCACCAACCAGGCGGGATGCTCCGGCAGCAACCGAAAGGGCCCGAATGGCAGAAATCGCCTTGTTGGGCTCCGCAATGTGCTGACTCATGTGGGCAAATGCTTCGGTCAGCAGCCCATCACCGGCCAGAATTGCCGTCGCTTCGTCGTATTTAATATGCACAGTCGGCCTGCCCCGGCGCAGATCGTCATCGTCCATGGCGGGTAAATCGTCGTGGATGAGCGAATAGGCGTGTATCATTTCTACCGCGACCGCCCCAGGCATAGCGTCTTCTACCGAACCGCCGCAACATTCAGCGGCCATCATCACCAGAGCTGGCCGTAGACGCTTGCCCGGCGCGAGCAGAGCGTAGCTCATTGCCTCGCTCAACCGATCCGGACAACCGCTTCCAAATTCGCAAGCCTGCTCAAGGGCCTGTTCGATTCTTGGACGCAGGTCATCAAAGCCGCAATCGACTGGGGCTTTTCGGCGGGTGGAAGACATCGGAAAGACTGTGATTCACTGCGGTAGCTGGAAGTAAAAGACCGCCCAGAGTCTAGAAGAGGCCGGGCGAATCGTCCACGCTAGTGGTATTTTCATCACTATTCACTGGTGGTGAATCGGCAGTCGCCGATTTTGCAGACTTTTTGCTGCCGCTGGCGGTTTTGCCTCGTTGGGCAGCCGGTGCCGTGGTTGGCTGTGGGGTGGTAACGGGGTTCCCGTCAGCATCGAAACCAGACAGTTGACTGATCTTTTGTTCAGCTGTGTCGAGCAGGGTCTGGCATTGCTTCAGCTCGCGAATCCCTTGCTCGTATTTTTGCAGTGAAGCAGTCAGCCCCAGTTCGCCGCTTTCCAGCTGACTCACAATTCCTTCGACTTCACCCAGTGATTCCTCGAAATCGAAGCTCTTTTTTTCCGTGTTGTCGGCGGTTGAGGATGTCTTTGGTTTCTTTTTCGCCATGTTTCTGTTTTGACTCGACGGTTATTTCGACCTACGCATTACATGACAGAAAGCAATGTCATGACTGTCGGCTATGGGTGGAGCGATCCACGTGGTCTGACAGCGGCGACATTGTGCCATGTTCAACCATTCCAATCCACGTCCGTAGTTCGCTGGGATCGTTTTAAGTCAATTATTCCCAACCGAATCACTCGTTTTGAAGAGCGGGTGGTTGGGGAACCTTGGCAAGCGGCCAGTCCGTTCCGTTTCGAGGGTCGGTGTTTCCTCTGTGTGAGACCGAGTTTCACCCGAGTGACACAGACGCACCGTTGCATGGGACATAGCGGTCTCGTGTAAGGCGGAACGGTGTAGGTCGGCAGCAGCGAGGTTTTGGGCAGTGAGAACCTCTTTTTTTACTAGCGGAACGAAAATTCACGGCATCAGGCAATTCATTGAGCGATTCAAAGCAAGCCCGCGACGAGCGCAAAACGCATGACCCGACGGTCATGGATGCGGTGCGTTCGAATACGGATTTGTTACACACTTTGCTTGCACAACTCACTGATGTGCAACTGCTTGTTAATGCCTCATGCTGCGGTGATCAAAAGCCTGATACTGGGGAAACTGGTGATTCAGGCTCTCAAACCAGTGTTTCCGAAGGGCAGATGGAGTCCGGGCGGTTGCGGCAGAAGATTCAGCAGTTGGAATCAGAGAATGCAGAACTGCATTCATAAAATGAGGATTTGGCGGCCAAAATCGCCACTTCCAAGATTCATGAAGCAGCACCAGCGAATTCTCTAGAAGCTGGGGAAATGCTTTCTTGGGAGGAACGCAAGCGGTTGATTTTGCTGCAGATGGAGGAAGATTCTTTCGATGCCAACCAATTTGCCGCCTCATTGAGTGACGAAATCAAATTGGGAAAAGAAACGCCTAGTGCCTTCATTGAACATCTGGATGAAGAGATTGCTGAGTTACGCAATCTGTTGGATCATCGAGCTGAGACACGCTCCGACGGCACCGCGATTGGTGCTTCTGCGATTGCGGACATGTTGGACGCGGATGAGTTGATCGCCCACGAACGCGGAAAATTGCAGCAGTTGCAGGTTGAGTGGGAAGAAAAATTCCGCGAGGGCGAGATCGAAGCTTCCTTGGAACGAGCCAAGCTTTCACGCGAGCGGCAGGAGGTTTTCGCTACGAAGCAAGAGCTTGAATTGCAAATAGAGCAACTTCAGCGAGAGTATCGGCAGGCCAAT
>Ga0315322_10002935_pt1 | contig 13222 bp, 13 predicted proteins | sample M110021515metaG_FD_203461 | JGI IMG/M metagenome (GOLD analysis project Ga0315322, IMG submission 203461) | Ammonia-oxidizing marine archaeal communities from Monterey Bay, California, United States - M1 100m 21515 | ecosystem: Environmental > Aquatic > Marine > Intertidal zone | place: USA... | reverse complement strand
TCCAGCCGACTTAATCAACACGGTCCACGGCTCTTCGAGCGACTACTTGTAATTATAGGTGGGGGAAAAGCCAAATCCGACCAGAAGCTACCTTTGGCTCAACGCAAGGAGGAATGAACTGCCGTGACTCGGCGAACCAATGGCACTCTGCGAGGTACACGAACTCGAACGACATAAGGGACGCTCCTTACCGATCTGGATCGGTGGACGCCTTTCGGACGTTTAACGGTGGGAGCCGGCGAGGCAAGGGATGCTCGCGGGGCGAAAGCTGCTTTGGGAGCCAGTTTCACCTTGGGAGCCAGCGGTGCTTTCCGAATGGTAAAAGTGCTTGCAACCCGTGGGGCGGAGGGAGCATGTGGAGCCTTTGGCGCAGGTCGAAAGGCAAAGACGTTGTGTAAGGGAAGAAAGAGGCAGAGAAGAAAAAGCAATCTCCCATAATTATCGCCATTGTTCTTCATGCCATAATGGTAAGATTCACATTTCCTCTACTAGTCCAATTGCATCCTTAAGGTAGTCGGAAGGGAGATATTCCGCAAGCACCACTTGAGATTCGCCGTCGCGGTACATTCGCACCTCGGTAACGTTGATTTCAGGAGTCTTCGGCGGAGCGTAGAGAATGTCGTCGTGAGAGGCGTTTTTCCGAGAGGTAAACAAATCGGGGGTAAGACTACCGCCGAGATGATCACTCCTGCCGGTCGCGACGTGACAGGTGCCAAGAATCTTTTCGTCTTGAATATCGCGTCCAGAGAAGGGGAGATTCTGGGTACCGAAACCAAGTTCCCCCAAGATACCGGTTGCGGGATCATCTTTTAACTTGCTGTTGCGGTCTACTATTAGCTTGGGATCGCCGGTCAGTAATTCAGCCTCGAAAATCGCTCCATCCCTTACTTTCATCCGAGATAAGGTGCCGTCGGGAAAACGGAAAGGAAAGGCGCCCGAAGCCCCGGTCGGCACGAAATAGACTTCACCGGCGGGCAAGTTTGCGACGTCGGCTGTTCCTCGCGGACACAAACCATGACTTTTCTGAGCCTCCTGCCCTCCACACTCGATGCGAAGAGTTGAGGTCTCTCCAAGTGCTTCGAAATCGAGTTCGAATGCGTCCGATAAAGTGAGAGCAGAGCGAAAACGCTCAGCCTGTACACTGACCTCCCGATAGTCGACGGAAAGGCCTGACTCCAAGATTATGGGATTAACTCCATGAAGAGTGGCGCCCCGAAATCCAAACTTCTTAGCCATTGTAGTGAGAGGCGCCGTGAGGGAAAAATCCGTAATCGCCAATATGAGGTCATAGCGTGGGTAAATGTCTTTCACCAAGCTGAGTTGGGAACCATTTGCATCGGTGACGTCGTCATCAGGGTCCAAATTGCTTCCGCCCGTAGTATTGAAAGCGTAGAAATCGTTGAAACGATAATTCAATTCAGCAAGTATCTCAGCGGAAAAACCTTTGTGAAAGATCTCGTATGCGTACTTCTGTACGGCAAAATCATCATCTTCCAAAAAAGCGAGATCATGCATCTTGGAAAGCTCTGGTAAATCAACCAAGATGCATAGTCTGTCACCCTCACCTTCACCATGCCCAAAACAGGTGGACATGAGGCGTTGAAGAGAAAAGGGAGGAAAACTTAAGGAAGAAGCAGTCATAAGAAAATAAAAGTAACATAATAGCGTTGGAACTAAATAATTCAAACCCACAAATGCTCGAATGCGATGACATGGCCAACGCTCTGAAACAAATAATGGAAATGAAGATTACCTTCTACAAAAAAGCGCCAAGCCCCTGTTCCTTTCCAATCCTGACAACCTCATCAGCGAATTGTGCCAGCTTTTCATTCGGCCGCCGCTTCGTTTCGTAAACGTAATTCGGTGTGCATAAGAGCACTTCTGAGCCGCCTTTTTCGCATTGATCAATTATACTCAGCATACCTGAGCGAAACGCTTCAAGCGAAAGCCGCGCCACATCATTCATACCAAAGATCACTGTAACCAGGGCGGTTGCCAGGGCGATCTTTTTGACAGCATTGTTTTTCATTTCTGTTTTCTCCTTTTCGTTTTCTGGTGAGCCAATTGCAAAAGTTCATGGACACCCATTTAAATGGAATGGAAAATTCAGTTAGAGCCAAGCTTTTTTGCGAAAGATACACCATCGGCAATCTTGCAAGACAAGGTTTAAATCAATACGCAAAAAAGACCTTGAGACGAATACGGAATTGGGACGGTGAAAATGGGAGACCGAGAAAAAAAGTTCCAAAAGCACCGTCAACGCTGCCTTCTGCCTATGATGACGCTTCCAGTTGAATCGAGATACTGCCCTTGAAGGTTCATTCTAACTATGCCGGTCTGCTTGTTAATGGCGGCAGGCGGCACCCCTTTTTTTATAAGTGCCTGTATTTTGGCTTGCATGCCCCCGCTGGGAACCTGAGGGTTGGTGGCGGAAGGTCGTGGGAGTGTAGCGACTGGGAGAGGTCTTCCAGGCAATGCACCCGAACCTTGCGAAGTAACGGGCCGACTAGGTAGCCCCTGAGCCGAAGGAATGGAAACCGGACGACCGGGAAGCCCCCCGCTGGAGCTCGATTGCATGGGTATACTTACAGCTCGCCCCGGCAAACCAGTTACGCCTCCGGCGGTAGCGACCGGTAGAGGAGAAAAAGTAGGCGGCGGAGCAGGAGGTGGCGAGGAGGGAGGTGGTCTGGGAGGAGAACCGGAAAGAACGGATGGACGAGACTTCGGAACAAGCAACGCCAGAGCGCCGGGACGTGGGTCGGCTATGCGAACCCCATGTGAATTTCGACTAGCGGGCTTGGCAACTAAAGCAGGATCTTGTGAATTCGTGGATAAGGTACGAATTGGGGGAGTGAGCACGGGGGGAATTAGAGCCATCGGAGGAAACACTATCTGACGGAAAGGTTGAAGAGGCCGACCTTGCGTAATCTTGGGGGAAAAAGCGGTAGCATTAGGCAGAGGCCTAGCTTTTGATGGGATTGGACGGAGTGCAGGAGATTTCGGGCGGTTGAGTCCGGGACCTTCGAAGAGAGGTTTTCCAGCAGAATTCTCTCCTAGTTTAACAGGAATGAGCTTACGCGCCTTTAATTGCTCTCTGAGGGTGCGGCAATCTTTGCAAATACAAACTCCGCCGTGTTTTTGAAACTGGCCTTGGGCTTTTCTCAAGAGGCTCTGATCAGCAGCGCTTGGTGCGCCCCGGATAAGACAAGGCAAGGCGACGAATAGAAACGCCGCCAAGAGAGAAAGTTGAAATTGTCCCAACATTGCAGATCAGTTCACTTCACGCCAAGGTCAGCCAATGTGGAAACCAATTCATCGTCCATGGGATGACCATTGAAAAGAACTTTGCCGTCGGGAGCGACAAGAATCATACGGGGTATCGAATTGATTTTCAGCATCTGGCTCAACGGTCTGCCATCGGGTTCCACCAGCCAAGAAAATTCAATTTTTCGTTTTTTGCGTACACTTTCAGCCTTATCCGCATTTTCAGTATTCATGCCCGCCACCACAATTCCTTTGGGTCCTAACTTCTTAGCCTTCTTTTCCAGTTCGGGCATCAAATTCATGCATGGGCCACACCAAGAAGCCCAGAAATCAAGCAAAACTCCCTTCTTACCGTTGGCTAGATCGCCAAGCGTCGTCTTTTTGCCTGCCGAAGTTAGAATTTCAAGATCCATCGGCACTTTCAAGTTGGCCATGAGTTCCTTTTCCTCTTCTCGATCTCGAGCTTGCGCCGCTTTCATGCGAGGACGCATGAAAGCCTGAATGCGAGGCCCCATAGTGCGAATCTGCTCCTCCTTAACCTCACCCGCAAGCCCTTTACGCAACCCCTTAAGGAAAAACTTCAACTCCGTGTCGTCGAAACCGAATTTGTGAAAATTGGTTCCCACGGATGCCCCAAGAGCTTCCAAGACTTCGGCGTCCTCCTGCGATACCTTATCTTCCTTGCCTTCTTCGGCAAGCAGACCAACGACCGAGCAGAAGAGAAGTGGGATGGAAACGAAAAAAAATCGATTATTCATGGAAAGACCTTGAAATGTGGTTTGAAAGCAAATCATTAACAATATGCATCTGAACCAACTTGTAAACGGGTAATCTCAAAAAAACACAAACATGCTTACTCTAAGACCGGACAAGGCTGACTGGCCAGTCCTGGCTTGGTTCGGGAATCGAAATGTTGCTCGTCGACGGGATCGTCAAGGCGCCGGAAGGTCTCGCCTTGTAAAAAAGAGCAGATTTCGCCCCTCTAACGCGATCCCTTTCCGTTTCGACCTCCACAGATACGACAATCGTATCCTTGCGGGGTGTTCGAGACCAACCCCCTACCCTTGCGATAAAAGGCGCAACCTGGCCGGTGAACCTTGCCAAGGGAAGATACCCAGAAAGAAATTCCTGCGGCGGGAACTCCCTGCTGTTGGCGAAAGAGGGCTCCCGGAAGCTTGGGCTTTGGCATTGGCATAGCCGAAGCATCATCGGCTTGGGTGTACGCTAGAGGGGTCCTCCAAACGCCCAAAACCATTCTCTTGGCTTTCATTTGAGCCAAAGTAAAAGGTCCATAACGATTGGTCTCCTTTTCCAAATGCCAACCATGACCTGACAAAATCGCCTGACGGCTGAAGGTCGTTTGGCTGCCAACGGTAGAAATATCGACGAGTTTCAAATTCTTGAGATCGAATTCTTGTTTGGTTTTGAGGTTTACCTTGGAGGCAAGTAATTGCTGTTCGCTGAAGCGTAGGGCTTCTCGATATCCAGGTTGGTCTCGCTTGGGGAAACCTACTCCCCATGCTCGAAAACGTACTTGAAAATCGTCGACCATCACGTCGAACACACCAGGAGAAAGAACGCGAAGTACCTCGTACTCGGGGTGCTTGGGAGCCTCAGTCGGGTTAGAGCCGCTTGAGTTCGGTCCGGGGGTTACGGACTTTTCTGTGGAAGTCTTGGTAATTTCCGGCAAAGGAAGTGGAGTCGGGGGGGACACTGTCTGTGCAACGGAAAAATTAGCCATCGAAAACAACTCGATAACGGAAATACCGAACAGAAAACGAGACAATAGATGAAATTTCACAAAAAGAACATTAACTGAACGCTTGCCTAGAGCAATTGTTTTGTTAGTGTCACATTCCTTTTCAATATCCGCAATCGCTTATTTATCATGAACCTGCGAATCGCACGCAAAGTACTAAAGTCAGAAGAACGCTACGCCGGCCATCAAATCGCCGAGGCAACAGCCATCGTAGAACGCTGGAAACGCAATCCGGAGAAAACTCCGGAAAAAACAAAATCCGCTACCAAACCGGCCGAGGAAACCGTTTCCGAGCCGGAGCCTACGCCCGAACCTGAACCTGCCGGCGTCGAAGAGATTGTAGAGGAAGACGCCGCTGTAGAGGAAGCTTCAGAGACGAAGGAAGAATCGAAAGAGACTTCTGAGGAAAAAGTCGAAGATAAAGCCGATGACAGCGAAGATAAAGCCGATGACAGCGAAGATAAAGCCGATGACAGCGAAGATAAAGCCGATGACAGCGAAGATAAAGCCGATGACAGCGAAGATGATTCTTCCGAAGAAGAATCGGATGCTTCCGAGCAAGCCTTGCCGGAGTCTGCCGACAGCGATGCCGAAGAACCTAAAAAGGAAGACAAGGCCGACTGAATTTTAGCCGGCGCTTTTCCTCTAGGCAATGTCACGAAACCTAGGCGACACCTCTAGTCACCTAGCTCGTAACAATTGGCGTGACGACCGTGATCTCCTTGAGGAGATCGCATCAGTCATCGATCGGATCGACACCCCATACGATCGCCTAGACCAAGGGGTAAGGTGCTTTCGCGGGTGGGTGAAAAATTTCCGTTCACATGGCTACGATCAATGCCCCGAAGTCAACTTTCTTGCAACTTGGGTCAGGGAAAGAGTGGCGAAAGTAACACGCAGAGAAGGAAGTTGCGACCTTAGCATAAGGTCAATAACCTTCCCCATCGACTTGGACGCAGTAGTTCGCCGGCGACGAGAAGAAAGCAAAGCCAACGAATTTTCGTCATCCGACTCCGACTCCATACTACAAGAGTTAACTCTGGATCCGAAACTCCGGGATTTTGCTCTGGGTCGAGCCAAATCGATTTTCAACGGTAAGGTTATAGAATACATTGAATCTCTAATTAAAAGGGATCAGGAATTTATTCAAAATCACGGCCAACGAATTTCGGACCTGCTCGGAGCATGTCGACAGCAACTCGACAAAAGCAAATTACTATTCTCTCCAAACTATTCTCGCGACCAGACTGATTTCTGGATTCCCGAAATTAAGCTTGGCGTAGAGGTAGTCTTTGACTGGGACTCTGGAAAGGAATTCGAATTGACGCGCGTTCTTGGAGATACCGCCTATCGCCTAGGTGCTCAGTTTATCGCGGTAGTAACCCCAAACGACATGCCCGACCACCAATTTCAAGCCATTCAGGAAATCGAGAAAGGTGGTGCTTTTGAAAATCTTTCAGTCATTCGCTTGTCTACTCTCGAGGGATATCTCGAAGATATCATGTCGAGAATTCGCTGAGGGCGACAACAAGTCAGAAGTTCACCAACTCTTCCCGAGTCAAGCGGCCATCAGAATCCCAAAGACGTCTTCCCCGAAAACGACCATCACTCCAGTATTCCTCTTCGCGCTTGCGGCCATCCGGCCACCATCGCGTCTTCATGCCGACCAGACGACCATCCTCAAACAAAGACTCCAAGGCCAGATGACCGCTTTCATGCCAACGCAACTGGTTGCCGTGAGGGACTCCCTCTAGGTATGATGACTCGAAAGCAGGTCTTCCATCGGGATAAAGCTCCCTCAGTTTCCCCGTGAACAAGGATCCATCATCCCCGGGGTAATAGACTTTTCCATCCGGTCCCAAAACCGATTGATTGGAATCCAAAACGGGTAGCGTGCTTAAGGGTTGCCCGAAATCACGCATGATCTCGCTCGCGTCGCGATCCGATCCCGGGATGTGAGTCAAATCGGGAGCATTGGGGATTGGATCCCGCGAGATTGCTGAATTCGTAGAAGGATCGGTCGAAACCGGCTTCGCCTCTTCGGGCTCGTCTGAACCGCATGCCATTAGGGCAAGGACAAAGACGAAACCTAACATTCGTGTAAGATTCACAATAACATCATAGCTCTTAAGCATTATTCTGCGCAACGCGAAAACGTAGCATTACTCAACGCCCTCCTTGCCTTTCACAAAGGATTCCGGCAAGAACATCCTTATGAAAACCTTATTCCTCGGTAGGCATGCGAAATCATCGTGGGACGATTCGGGTCTCTCAGACTTCGAGCGCCCCCTCAATGATCGCGGCGAACGCGATGCGCCGGAGATGGGGCGTAGGTTAGCCCAAAAGCACCGCGTCGCGGACGTAATACTATGCAGCGCCGCCGTCCGAGCCCGCACTACCGCAGTTATTTTGGCCAAGGAATGGGGCTATAATAGCGAAATCAAGCTGGAACAGGAACTCTACGAGGCCTCCCCTTCGAGCATGCTAGAATTCATCCAGGAACTGAACGACGAGGCCATGTCCGCTCTAGTCGTAGCGCACAACCCCACCATTACTTGGTTAGCCCATCTTTTGGGAAACCTTTCAATAGGCAACATGCCCACCTGCGGCATCGTGGTCTTGAAAATACCTTGCGACAAATGGTCGGAGGTAAAGGAGGGACTGGCGGAACTCATCGAGTTCGATTTCCCTAAAAAAGTGAAAACCTAAGCCTATTTTCAGACCGTCGTGAAGTAAGATGAATATTCGAGGTCGACATCTAGCCATACGGAAATGATTTCAGTCCGAGCAGAACAAGACAATGACTAAAAACGAACACGCACGCCCCCCGAATCAGCTGATTCAGGGGCGTGTCGCGAAGATTACTTTTTATTAATTAAAGAGGATTCAGAATTCCTCGTGAGCCAAGATTCGTTCGGCAGTCAGGTCGAGGGCATCGACTTGAGGCCAAGCGGAATCTTCGGCGAGGACTCGACCACGCCTAAGAGCGTCTCCTTCGTCCATATCAATCAATTTTCGTACCCAGCGACCAATCTCGTTTGGGGCGAGTTGCTCACCAAGGGCTTCCTTGACGCCAACTACGACTGATTCTTCTGATTTGGTATCGAGATCAATGACTGGAGGTACGGAACGATTGAAGTTCACGATGCTTCCGGATTCGTTTTGGATGGATTCCATTAGTGTTTTCTTTCCTAGAGCTATGTGTCGAGACATTCCGAGGAAGCTGCCGAACATATCGGGAATCCATTGAAGAAAGGCGCAAACCGCCTGTCGCATCCACACCTCGCAAGAATAAACTCCTTGGTGGCGAATTGGACGTGACTGTACTTTCTCTACGGGTTTCCATGAATCTGTTCGGCGTCTGCTCCCTAACGAAAGGGAATCGACACTGTTGATCAGGATTCACGTCCACCTCCCTGTAGACGAAATCTTGGTTGAATGCTCCGGCCACATCCTTGCGGCTAAGGAGTATAGTCGGACGGGGCATAGAAGGCTTTAGCTATTTTTTTCAAAAACCCCGCAAAAGTCACCACCTCGGAGCAAATACGCATGATACCCTATAAAGCATATTGCAAAAAAAGCATCAAGTTGTCATATTTTCGAAAGGATAAAGCAACTTCCGCATGAAAAGACTCCTAATCGCGTACCTATTTCTATCCTCTTTCGCCTTCTGGCAATATGCCGGCGCCGCACCTATCCCCTATTCGGGCAAGGTTGCCATCAACGGGGCCAACTTCCAAGGCGACGCCCAGTTCACCTTCGCCTTGCGTGATGCCAACGGCACCGTGCATTGGAGAAACGGCGTCGATGCCAATTCCAGCGTCACGTTGAACGTCGATAGAGGCCTGTATATTTGCCTGTTAGGGGGAAACACGATGAACGATTTCCCCAAAAACCTCTTTCTCCAGAATTCCCAACTTTTTCTGGTAGTGAACTTTTACCGCCCCGACACACAAGAATGGCTCCACTTGCAGCCCGACCAGCGCATCACCTCCGCTCCCCACGCCCTCGCCGCCGACGTCGCAAACTTGGCGAACCTCGCCAAGGGCGTACAACCCGGAGCCATCACCAAAAGCATGCTCGCCGCCGACGTACTCGCCGATCTCAACGCCACCGTCGTCCTCCCCGACCAGAACGCCACCCTCCAACCTGGCAGCATTACCCTTTCCCACCTCTCTCCCGTAGTGCGGGCAGACTTGAACGGGACGATCCCTCGCTCCCGTTTAGCAGTGGACGTACTCGCCGACCTCAATCGAACCATCGTCATCACCCGCGACATGCTCCCGGCCGACGTACTTGCGGACCTGAATTCCACCATACCGCGATCGCGCCTCGCCCCCGGCGTGCGCCAAGACCTGAACCGTACGATATCCAAGGAAATGCTTGGTTCCGACGTTCTCACCGATCTCAACGCCAGCACCGGCGTAGCTCGCCTCGATCCCGCCCTCAAGGCCCACTTGGCTCCCTTCCTCAAACCCTCATTCTCCGCTCCCATGGGCGACGTTATCGCTCGTCCCGGGCAGTCCATCGTCCTCAAGGCGCCGCCTGCCTCGGGTGCCGACTTCTCCTACCAATGGAAAAAGGACGGTTCGCCCATCGCCGGGGCCACGGGTTCCCAGCTTACCATCTCCGCGGACGGCGAACACCAGTACTCCGTCGTCGCCGCCAACACCTTCGGTTCCTCCGAGACCGCCTTGCGTACACTCGTCGCCCGCGGAGGCGTCAACACCATCGCCGCATGGGAGCACACCCTATACGCCGACGCCAACGGTTCGCTCTGGACCGCGGGCACCAACAGTTATGGTCGGCTCGGCGACGGCACAAACGTCCACCGATCCACCCCTCTAAAGGTGGTGGACGGCAACGTCGCGGCTGTTGCTGCGGGAGCTGGTCGCAGCTTGTTCGTGAAAACGGATGGCTCCCTTTGGGCCATGGGGTCGAACAGTTATGGTCGCTTGGGCGACGGCACCACCAACTGTAAAACACCCGTCAAGGTCGTGGACGCCGGCGTCACCGACGTGGCCGCAGGTTGGGACTGGAGCTCTTTTCTAAAAGCCGACGGCAGCCTCTGGGTAATGGGACGCAACCAGTATGGTCAACTGGGCGACGGCACCACCGAGAACAGAAACACACCCGGGCAAGTCGTGGACGCCGACGTCATCGCCATCGCCTCGGGCAACGATCACGGCCTATTCCTGAAAGCGGACGGCACGCTCTGGGCCGTGGGCCGGAACCAAGTCGGCCAACTGGGTGACGGCACCACCACCAAGCGCAACGTCCCTGTCCGCATCGTTGATTCCAATCACTACGGGCTTGTCGGGCATTGGGCTTTCGACGAGGGCGCAGGAGCGAATGCCGCAAATTCAGCCTCTACGGGAAGCCTGTATGACGCAAACCTCGAGGGTGGCTCCGCCTTCACTTCCGCGGAGTCGAAATTCGGGGGCGGTTCCCTTCACCTCCCCACGGGAAGCTCAAATGCCCGGGCCAAGGTCGAGAACGGCGGAATTAGCCTGAACGCCTCCTACACGGTTTCCGCATGGTTCAAGAATCTTTCCCCCAGCAGAAGCTGGCGAACCCTTACGCGAGGCAAGAACTTCGATCACCACGTCATAATAGGCGAAGGCAACGACAACCTCGGGTTCTACGCCAATGGGAGGGGGGACTTTCGCGACTCGGGCTTCGACATGCCCGCCGGCAATTACCAAGGGACGTGGCATCACATCGTCGCATCGGCGGAGGCCGGCACCACCAAGTTCTATGTCGACGGCGTCTTCCGCGGGGCCGGTGACCGCATAGCCACCGGGGGAATCTTTTACATCGGAAATTTTTTTTCCCAACCCTTTGCGGAATTCATAGACGAAGTACGCGTCTATGGTTCCGCCCTTTCCGGTTCGCAAGTTGCCGAACTCCATTCGACCGGAAACGTGAACCTCGCCGGCTTGCCCGATCCCGGATTCAGGGCCGTAAGCGCGGGAGCCTTCCACAGCTTTTTCGTGAAGTCGGATGGCTCGCTTTGGGGAATGGGTTGGAATGAGTACGGCCAATTGGGTGACGGAACCACCACCGACCGTCATTCGCCCGTAAAGGTGATGGACGCCAACGTCACCGCCGTCGCCGCAGGTAGCCATCACAGCCTATTCTTGAAAGCGGACGGAACTCTATGGGCCACGGGCTGGAATGGTTGGGGCCAATTGGGAGACGGAACCACCACCGATCGGAATTCGCCCGTGCAGGTCGCAGCCAGCGTCGTGAGGATCGCTGCCGGAGGAGCTCACAGCCTGTACGAGAAGGCCGACGGCACTCTGTGGGCCACGGGCTTCAACCATATTGGTCAACTGGGCGACGGCACCGCCATCCGGCAAACCTCCCCCGTCGAGGTGGTGAACGCCAACGTGACCAAGGTTTCGGGAGGGAATTGGCACAGCCTCTTCCTCAAGAACGATGGTTCGCTTTGGGCCATGGGCTACAACAATGCGAGTCAACTCGGCGACGGCACCACCGATCGACGATCCTCCCCCTTCGAGACGGTGGACGCCAACGTCACCAAGATTTCGGCAGGGAATGTTCACAGCCTCTTCCTGAAGAACGACGGCAGCCTCTGGGCCATGGGCGCCAACGGTCATGGGCGCTTGGGCGACGGAACCACTGCGACCCGCACAACTCCCGTCAAAGTCGTGGACGCCAACGTCACCGCGGTTGAGGCAGGCGGCTCGCACAGCCTCTTCCTGAAGAACGATGGCAGCCTCTGGGCCATGGGCAACAACGATCAGGGTCGCTTGGGCGACGGAACCACCATCCAGCGTCATACTCCCGTACAAATCGTGGACGCCAACGTCACCGCGATTGAGGCAGGTATGGGCCACAGCGTCTTCCTAAAGAATAATGGCTCCCTCTGGGCCATGGGGAGGAATGCATACGGTCAACTGGGCGACGGAACCATCGCGAACCGTCATACTCCCGTGCAAATCGTGGCCGCAAACGTCACCGCGATTAACGGGAGGTATTACCACAGCGTCTTCCTAAAGACCGACGGAAGCCTTTGGGGCATGGGTTATAATTTTCATGGTCAACTGGGCGACGGCACCACCACCGATCGTCATTCGCCCGTGCAAATCGTAGCCTCGGGCGTGGCGAAGGTTTCGACGGGAGGTGGCCATACCGTGTTCGTGAAGACCGACGGAAGCCTTTGGGCCATGGGCCGGAATGCATACGGTCAACTGGGCGACGGCACCAACATCGACCGTCATTCGCCCGTGCAGGTCTTGTCTTCGGGCGTGGCAGACGTCTCTGCAGGAGACAGCCACACCCTCATCCGCATGACCGACGGCTCTCTTCGCGCCGTGGGCTACGACGTCGACGGAGCGCTCGGCACCGGCCGCGCCTTATTCCGTTCGAGTTACGTTCAGGTAGCCTCAGGCTTAGCCGTTCCCTAGCCCATTGTAATAGCAAGGAGGGGCAAAGCCCCGACGTTGCAATCAAGCGAACCTAAAGGGCATCCCGTGATTTCAGCCCGAGGCTAGGTCCTTCTTGATCTGCTTCACTCGAGCGAACTCGGGGAGCTCCTTGTAGAAAGGGTCGAGAGGGAAGCAACCTGAAAGCATGCCGTTTCGGGGAGCAGTGGTGCAGTCGCTGAAAGTGCGGCAGATGGAACGGCGCTGCAGGGCGCCTTGTTCCAACACGTCGGCGGGGAAACGGGGATAGGATAGCACCATGCGCCCAAGCCCCACGAAATCCACCCAGCCTTTCCGAACGGCGGCTTGGGCGACGTGGGGCAAGTAATCCTGCAGGTAGGTGTAGCCCGTGCCGACCAAGGGAATATCCGGCACGGCGTTCTTGCACTCGCGTACGGCGTTTATCTGGCGGGCGACCCCAACGAGGGGATCCTCGGGCGGTTGGTACCCGTCGCTGGGCGGAAAGATGGCGGGGCGCTGAACGTGCGGGTTGGAATAGGGGCTGCCGCAACTGAGGTTGACGAGAGCCACGCCCGCTTTCTTGAGCTCGTCCACAAGCCGGAGGGGCTCGGCGAGGTCCGGTTGCAAGGGGTCGCTTTCGTCCACTCCGAAGCCGTGGCGATAAGGCAAGTGGTCGGAAAAATCCATCGGGCGACCGGTCTCCGTGCTGGTCTTGAAAGGGACGGTATCGAAAAAGCTTAGACGCACGCCTACGATGAGCTCGGGCATTTCCTCGCGAATGCGGTCG
>Ga0315322_10002927_pt1 | contig 13241 bp, 6 predicted proteins | sample M110021515metaG_FD_203461 | JGI IMG/M metagenome (GOLD analysis project Ga0315322, IMG submission 203461) | Ammonia-oxidizing marine archaeal communities from Monterey Bay, California, United States - M1 100m 21515 | ecosystem: Environmental > Aquatic > Marine > Intertidal zone | place: USA... | reverse complement strand
TGGCGCAGTTGATCAGGGACTTCCGCAAGAAGGTCAAGACACCTGAGCTACCCGTGGTTTGCGGAACCCTCGGAATGGCCGCCTTTAAGCATGCCGCCTTCATGGAGAATGCGAACAAGGGTATGTTCCAGGCCGCAAAGATGCCGGACCTCGCGGGAAAGGTGGATGTGGTGAACACAGCGCCGTACTTCCCCCTTGAGTTCAATTTGCTCAAGCAGGTCAGGCAAAAGGAAGATGATTCGCCCGAATACGTGGAGGCCGTAGCTTCCGCCAGAGGTAAAAGCAATGGGGGCTTCCATTACCACGGGAGCGCCAAGTGCTTCCTCCTGATGGGCGATGCCATGGGGCGCAGCATGGCCAACCTGATGGAAGACGGCAATCCCACCCTTCACACCGAACCGCAACGGTGAGAGACAAAAGCACCCATGCGACGATCCTCGTCTCTGAAGATGGCCAGAATCTTGATCAACGCTTTTTTCGGTAAACAAGCCAAATCCCGCTTAATTGCTGGGGTTGACTCCCCTACCCCTACGGGTTCGACTCCCGCCAACTCCACCAAAGTTTCAGAGTCGCCGAAATGCGACAATCCAAGTTCCGGGAGAGGAACCAATGCACCGAGAAAGAATAGGTTCCAGGGTCCCGCCCAGTATTGCCCCGTTGAGTTCAATTTGCTCAAGCAAGTCAGGCAAAAGGACCTAGGGCACACCGTATATTGGAGTCTATTTTAGACTGAACTTGAAATTCTTAATGATCTAAATATCCTGAGGCTATCTTGAAAATTCTTTACCTACGTCGAACAGCATCAAATCGTTGCCCCGCTGTGGAAATGGACCAGTTATCCAGAATATTTTTCATCGTTTTGAAGCGTGTTCCGAGTGCAAGCTCGAATATAGCCGAGAAGATGGTTTTTTTCTCGGTGGAGTCCCAATTGCTTATGGGTTGATTTGTGGACTGTGGATCGTTCCAATTATAATAGCGTGGAGTCTAAATTGGTTGTCTTACAATTGTGCATTATGGTTGGGATTGATCGGTGCTGTTGCTTGGCCAATGCTAATTTATCGCTATTGCCAATGCCTTTGGCTTGGGTTGTATTTTATTTTTGCCGAAAGCGAAATGCCGAACCAACAGGAAGAAGTTTGCTCCGAACAAAAGAAGTGAGGTTTTCCATTGTTCTCCCCTACCCCCTTTAAAACCGCACTCTTCAATTCCCCTTCTTTCTAAGAGTTGCGTCAGAATGCGAGGTTCCCTGACTGAAAACCGGTTCAGAATCTGCGTCAATTCGTGTCTAGATTCCACGATTAATGGGCTTCCCAGTGATTCCTCTATTTCAGTAATCTAGAACCATATGACATTAACTAAAAGAGCCAGCTCGACGGGAGCCTTCGACATCTCAACCTGACCACACCGCTGGAAGAGCTGATGGCAGGCTAGTCCTTGAAACCCGGCACCGAAACTGGGTGACCTGTTTACCAACTGCCCCCAAGAGCCTGAACAAGGCTGACACTCGTCGCTTGTTGTTCTCCTAGCAAAATGTTTTCAGCGAGGCGTACCCGGAGACGATCTCGTTCTGCATCAATGAATTCAAAATAACTGGCCAAACCACTATCATGACGCTTCCTGGCTGCAATTGCCGCTAGATTTGCCGCTTTGGCCGCTTCCTTGATTGCGCTGGACTCCCTGGTCAGGCTCTGGAGATTAAGCAATGCATCCTCCACTTCCAGAATAGCTGTCAAAAAGGCACTTTTATAGTTGGCGCTTGCTTCACGCCAATTGGCTTGAGCCTGGGCCAATGCGAATTTCCTTATACGGCCACGAAAAATCGGAAAACTAACACGAGGACCGATATCGAATAAGGCACTGTCGGGATTAAAAATATTATCAGCACTGAGGCTTGCTCGTCCACCCGTTCCATTGAGTGTGATCTTGGGAAGAAAATCAGCATGGCGGATTCCAAGTTGAGCCGCCGCTGATTGAAGGGCCCGGTCAGCAGCCCGGAGATCAGCACGACGTTCCAGGAGCGAGGAAGGCAGACCGACAGAAATTCGAGGCACCCGGAAAGAAGCTTTCTCATGGAGAGGGAACTCTTTATCAAAATCGATGGGGGCAATACCAATCAATACAGCCATTGAATGTCGCATCTTCCCAAGGTTTCGAATCGCTGATTCCTTTGCCGCACGAGCATTATGAAACTCAACCCTGGCCCGGGCAACATCGACCTCAACCCCCGTTCCCAAGAGAAGGCGCGATTCCTGTATCTTGAGATTTTCGTCACGAATCCGAAGAGTATCCTCAAGGATTTCCAACTCCACCTGCGCTGTTCGGGTGGCAAAATACTGGCGTGCCAGATTCGCCTGTAGCGAGAGCCGTAAATCCTGAAAATTAAATTCCGAGGCTTGAGCACTAAGCCGGTCTCGCATGACAGTCGCTCGAACACGCCCCCACAGGTCCAGTTCCCAGGATGCACCCACTCCAATCCGATAATGATCATATTCAGAAGTTGAAATGGGAAACAGTAAATTATTCAGGGAATCACGGCGGCGACCGGCTGACAATTCGCCATCGATCGCCGGCAATAAAGAAGTTCGGGTTATGCCCAAAACGGCAAAACTCCGGTCCCGTCTGGCCAATGCAGCCTCGAGATCCGGGTTTGCTGCCTCAAGACGCCGGATAAGGGATTCAAGGGTTGGATCATTATAAATACCCCACCATTCTGTCGTGGAAGGAACCGCCCCGTCATGATCTCCAAGTTCCTCATTGAGAAATTTCTCCGGCACATTGGGAACTCCCGCTTCCGAAGAAGGGATGCGACTTTCAGTAAATGATACGCAACCGGACAAAATTAATGCCACACAAATAGAGGAGGCATATACCCGTTTATTTGATATATTCGACATACTTCAGGAATTAGTATCCGGTGCCATTCCGCCGATTGGATTGTGTACACGCAGGCTTTTGCGCGGATCATTTGTGGAATAAACGATGCTAAGAACAGCAGGTACCAGGATAAGGGTAAAGATAGTCGAAAGCAAAAGGCCTCCAACCACAACTGCACCGAGCCCCCGGTATAGCTCAGAACCTGCCCCCGGCAAAAGGACAAGTGGAATCATGCCGCCCACAGAGGTCAGTGAACTCATAATTATAGGACGCACTCGGGTTCGTACTGAAGCAATGATCGCCTCCTCAGGGGTGCTGAATCGAGCATCTGGGTTCTTGAGAAAGTTCAATGTCTGGTGGATGATCAGGATGGCGTTATTAACAACGACACCAGCAAGGATGACAAAGCCAAGGATGCTTAGCATATCCAGATTCTGAACAGGCATATACGGGGCGACACTGCTCCAGAAATGTACAACAGCCAAGCCGAGAAAACCACCAAGTGTGGCAAGCGGAACGGTCAACATGATGACCACAGGCGAACTCCAGCTCTGAAAAAGAACAACCATTACAAGGTAGACAACCAGAAATGCAAGAAACAGCGAACTGGAAACTGTTCCCAGAATGCCACCTTCGCCAAGTAAGGCACCCTTGATCTCATTAAGCTTGCCTGCTGAACCAGCCAATCGAACCTCCATCCCAAGCCCGATCCTTCCGCTATCCCGCAATTGAGCAACCAGCGATTCAACAGACTCAATGGCAGTCTCAAGCGGCATGCCTGCGGGAGGTGTAAATTGAAGCGTCACGGCGCGCGCGCGGTCAACGTGACGAATTTCATTGGGGCCTCGAATTCGCTCAACAGAAGCCAGGGTTCGCAAATCAACAATGGCGCCCGAAGAGGTTGCGATCGGGGCATTGAGAATTCCATCAACTGGATTGTCCCCTGCTGCTTCCTTGCTGATGACCTTGAGGTCGCGCAATTCCCCCTCGCGCTCGTAGTCTCTAAAAAACAGGATCCCATCACCATTTGCCTGCGCAGCCAACCCGATATCTTCCCTGGTCAAGCCAACCTTCAGCAAGGCACGATCCTGCGGGACTATACGGAGTTCCGTTGAAGGCATCGCAAAATTGGATGGATCTGGGTTTACACTGTAGGGCCCGAACTTGCTAAAAAGACCGAACATTAAAGCCTGGGCCGATGTGATCACCTGATCAAGATCGCTACCCTTTAAATCAATCTTGATGGCGGAACCGGTATTGCCACCAACGCGGAACAGAGGCATTTGAAAAGCGAAGGCAATAGCGTCGGGGGCATTGTGACCTCCTGTCGCATGGTTCATCAACGGGATCAAATCAGCAACACGCCGCTTGTCAGTCGAGATGGCACCGTGAAACATTCGGCCTTCAAAACTTACCAGAAAGTAATTTTCAATTGGCGGAGGAAGAACTGCAGGAGATCCACCGGGAAAGGGTGGAACCTTTGTACGCTTATCCTCTTTTGGAGTTTTTCCACGGCGAACGGATTCAATGGAAAACTGATCCGGGGCCGCCTCCCATACGGGTCGGATTTGCTCTTCTATTCGTTGTCCCATTCTCGTGAGTTGATCCAGATTATATCCCGGGGGGGGGATGAGAAGACCAAACACTATGTTTCGATTACCTTTGGGAAGATAATCAAGTGGAGGCATAAGGACCTTGATACCAACAACCGTTCCAATCGTGAAAACAAGGATAACTGCAATTCTTCGAAACCAGCTACGATTGATGGAAGCGACAATACCCGCCACTCGATCTGGCAGTGCGTTGGCCATGCGTTGAAGAAATGCAAGAGGATGAAGTCCTCTACGATTAGATTTCCCGGGCTTGATTGCTCCCTGCTTAAGAAAACGCGAAGCGGCAGCAGGAATCACAGTCAATGAAACAACCAAGCTCAATCCTACCGCAGCCATGATTGCATAGGCAATGTCCTTAAAGAGTTGGCCGGCTGTTTCCTGAATCAACAGGATTGGCAAAAATACCGCCATCGTGGTGATTGTAGAAGCCATGACTGCCCCGGCTACCTCCGCCGCACCATCTCTTGCGGCCTGTTTCGAGGATTTGCCCAATTCTAGGTGACGATAAATATTTTCAATCACCACAATTGCATTATCAACAACCATACCAACGGCAAAAGCCATGCCCGCAAGGGAGATGATATTTACAGAACGCCCCAGAGCCACGAGAACAACGATGGATGCGATCACGGAAATAGGAATAGCCACACCAATGATACCAACGGCTCGAAGGGACCGGAGAAAGAAAAGCAAAGTCAATGTCGCGAGGAAGCCACCGATTAATATATTGCTCTGCACAAGGTCAATGGCATCCTCTACGTACGCGGTGGCATCATAAACCTGCACCAGTTCAAGTTTCCCATTGAGACCAAGTGCCTTGGCATGTTCATCCAGTAAACCATCCGGGGCATTCATGACATTGATCTCTTCCTTGATGAGTTCCATCGTCTCGATCAGGTTGCCGCCACGCTGAAGCAAAAAATTGAAAAAGGGCATCTGGTTGCCTCTCGACCGCGCCCAGTCTGTTTTTTCCTTATAGGTTTCAACAACCTCTGCGATGTCACGGATATAAACGGGACCAGCCGCATCTCTCCTGACAATCATGTTCATAACAGAATCAGGCGTCTCAAATCGACCTGTAGCCCGCACCCGAACATCTCGCTTGCCTTCCTTTAGTTTGCCGGCTGAAAAATTCTGATTGGATTTGCGAACAGAATCACTCAGTTCCCGCCAGGTAAGACCCCGTTCAGCCAAGGCACGGGCATCGACTCGTATCTGGATTTCAGACTGGCGACCTCCACGAACTCCAACCTGTGACACGCCCTTCAGGCGGTCAAAACGAGGCTTCATTCGACGCTCCATGAAGTCATAGAGCGTGGTCGTGTCAAAACTGGTATCGGTGGAAGAAAGTCCAACCCACGCAATAAAGTCAACGGACTCAGGGTCAATGGACTCGACCACAGGTTGCAGGACAGATTCAGGATAGCCGGGAACTTCATCCAGCTTCTGCAACACCTCCGCCTCTGCATCATTTATATCCGTTCCGGTCGCAAATTCAAGCCGGACGCTACCCTGACCAGCCAGGCTATTACTGGTCATTGCCACCAGACCTGCGATATCGCCCAGAACCTTCTCCTGCTCCTCAATAATATCACTTTCAATTTCTTCAGCAGATGCGCTTTCCCACCGAGTAGTCACCGATATGACCACTGAGTCGACTTCCGGCTTCATTTGTACGGGAACACTTGTAAAAGCCAGGATACCGGCCAACAGAGACAAACCGATTCCAACTGCGACGGAAATCGGCCTGCGAATACAATGCTCGATCAACTTCATCGGGTGGGAGGCATGGAAACTTCTTCCCGTACCTTGACCATCAGGGATTGGCCCGGAATAAGTCTTTCATTGCCCTCTACGATTACTCGGTCACCCTCCGTGAACCCACTTAAAGAGACAGCCACAAAGGCCTTGTTCCCTCGTTCAAAAGCAATTTTTATAGGAATTTTTCTGGAACCCGGCAAAGAACCTTCTTGTTCTGGTTTTAATGCAACATAAACAAAATCTCCTGATTCAGAACGAATCAAGGCGTCGGTGGAAAAGCACCAATGCGGCTCAAGATCCCCAATTGGAAGTAGACCTGTAATCGATTCACCTGAGGCCAGTTTCCCATTTGGGTTAGGGATGGTTGCAATAACGGTAAAAAGCTGGCTCAATGGCTCCACCACAGGAATGATTTCAATTTTGCGAGGAACAATAACTTGACCGGAGGACGAACGACGTACTCGAAAGTTCTTTGAATCAGAGCTCAAATCGTCAAGGAATCGTGAAGGAACTCGTAGCCAGGCTTCAACCGGATCAACAGTGACCAGGGAAGCAACAATTGAGCCGGCGGCAACCCATTCACCGGGTTCCACTTGACGATCGACGATAACCCCATCAAAGGGTGCAAGAATGGTTAGGTCCTTCAATTGAATATTGAGAAAATTCAGACGACTTTCAGCTTCGGCAATTCCGTCAACCGCCACGCCATCTTGGGCCCTGGCAACAGCCATGGCACGATCTGCATCCAATAAATCGCTTTGCGAAACCGCCTTGGATTTTAGTAACCCACGTTTCATTTCCAGATCGGATTGAGCTCTTATAAGCTCCGCCTTCCTTTGCCCTTCAAGACCCTTGGCAGATGCGAGAGCTGCTTTGGCCTCAGCAAGCAAGGCGGTGATTCTTCTCGAATCAAGCCGGGCTATAATGGCATTTTTTTTCACAATGTCGCCCTCATCCACAAAAACCTCGACAACCGCACCTGGTTCTCGCGCAGCGATACTGGCTTCAGATGTGGCACGCAAAACCCCGGTCACAAATGCTTCCGCCTGCACAGTGTCTTTGATAATTGGCTCCACAAAGACTGCCGCAGGCGGCATGGACATCGAGCCACCACCAGGGCCACCAGTTCCAGCATTCGGTGCTTCCTGCATCGTCTTGATAGCCAGCATGGAGGCAACGATAACAATAACAGCCAGCACAGATAAAACAAAAGTACGATGGGAATTATTGTCCTCGCCTACCGGCAGAATGTTTTTGTCGGAATTGGACATGATAAATCAGAATTATTCTGTTCCACGCAGCAAGGCTTATCGCAAGCAAAATATAAGTACAAACCAAGGGAACTCAATGGAATGGAGTAAAGAGAGAACTTCTCTTCTGAAAACAAAATAAGAAAATGTAGTAAAAAAATGGTTGAATATGATAGGCAGATTAAGGAAATTTAGTACGGAATTAAGAATATTTGCATGAGGGGAACCCGATAATCCCCAAAAAAGAGAAAGGAAACCCAATGGCTTTTACACCAAGTAAGGATTACAAGCGCAGAGAGCGCGAACAAAGGAAAATGGATAAGCGCAGAGAGCGCGAAGAGGCGAAAGCCGAAAAACTGGCTGCTGAGAATGTGGCTGCCGAGCTGGCTGCTGAGGAAGCTACGAAGAAGGCGGCGAAGGATGAGGAAGCTCGAATCGAGGCCGAGTTTGAGGCCGAGTTTGAGGCCGAGCTCAAAGCAGAGGCCGAGGCGAAGAAAAAAGGTGAAAGTTAAACCCACATGTGTCGTGAGGAGGGTCTGGGGACCTCATTGCACGAGAACGGACAGAAGCAGTGGGAACAAACCCACAAAGACAGCGAATTGATTTCCCAAAAGGCATGGGACGAAGACGGCAATCCGAAGTAACCGTCTAACCCGCCGCGCAATCAATCACCCGGGGCGCTTGATGACGCAACTTTAATTGGCCGCGGTTGACCCTTCCCGGCGTTTCTGACTAGGTTTCATGGAGGTTTAGGAAACGGTGTAGACAGTGGTGCAAGTGGGCCTCTTATTGCTTCCAACTCTCCCAGACCCGCTGGCTTGCCGGCAAGCAAGCTAACATTTGCAATGCGGATCCCTTGTTGCGATAATTCCATTATCAATAAGAGCAAAATCGTAGTGGCGCTGATCCTGTTTGTGACATGCAGTGGTGTAGCTCAGACTAAGGTCCATTTCGGATCCCTGATGCCTATTACGGGCATTGGCGACCTCGACTTGAGCGGCAAATTTGCCTACGCGATTGATGTGGGCGGGCCAGGAAGAACGGTGGGTGGGGTCACGTTTGATCCAGACCAGAATGTCAGCGCCGCGAGTGCGAATCAGGACAATCCAGGCACACAGGTGTCGCCTGACACGCCGGGTTACTACCCCTGTATGAATCAGGCGACACGCGGAGGCAACGATCCCAACCTAGGGGATGAGAACCTCGACGAACTCCTCCAGTACACGCGCAACGACAGTGTGCAGTTCCGCGTGATCCAATTGAACGTCACGCCCGGTACGACCTACAAGCTGCAGGTTCTCGCCCAAAGTTCCGACAACGTGGACCGGCGCTTTGATCTGTCTGTGGGGCCCGGATCGGGTGCAACCAATGCAGACCCTGCCTGGCAAGCCAGTAACTTTGCAATCGACAGCCTGAGGGAGCAGAGCCCGATGCTCTGGACCTGGCAGTTCACCGCCACCACCGACAGCCTCTGGATCAACTGCGGGAAGGAAAATCCCCAGACCGGCTCCGATCCCAATCCCTGCTTGAGTGCCATCACGCTCGAAGAACTGGGACCCAGGACGGTCCACTTCGGTATACTGGAGACCATTAGAGGCATGGGCGATCTCGACTTGAGCGGCAATTTTGAATATGCAATCGACGTGGGCGGACCAGGGCGTACGGTGGGCGGGCTCACCTTTGATCGCGACCAGAACGCCGCCGCCGCGCACGCGAACCAGAACAATCCCGGCACGCAGGTGTCGCCTGACACGCCGGGTTACTACCCCTGCATGAACGACGCTTTCCGCGGGAGCAACGATCCCAACCTGGGTGATGAGAACCTCGACGAGCTCCTCCAGTACATGCGCAACGACAGCCAGCCCCTCCGTGTCATTCAATTGGATGTCACGCCCGGTACGATGTACAAGCTGCAGATTTTCGCGCTGAGCTCGAGTGACCTAGACCGCCGCTTCAAGCTATCCGTTGGCCCAGCCTCCGACGCATCGTATGCAGACGCGACTTGGGTGGCAAACCATCTCGTCGTGGCCAGCCTGTTGGAACAGGAGCCCAAGCTGTGGAGCTGGGAATTCACCGCCACCACCAACAGGTTGTGGATCAACTGCGGGAAGGAAGATCCGCAGACCGGCGCAGACCCCAATCCCTGCCTCAGCGCCATCACCCTTGAGAATCTTTCGAACCCCCTCATCACCTACCCCGGCCCAGCCGGCGAACCGGAATCGACGGACTACCGTGTCGCTGTAAATGGACAACCGCTTTTCATCTATACGTCTTATCAGTATGACCGCGATGAGTGGACGCAGATCATCAACAATCGCCCGGTCAGCCCGGTCTCCTTCTGCTCCTTCGACTTTGACCGCGGCCCCGTAACCATCACGGTCGAAGTTATAGCGCCAGACTTGAGCAAAGATTTCGTGGTGGTCAAGCCTCTGGCGAGAAGCATCACGCCCGGGGTCACAAACGGCGTATTCTCTTTTACCCTTTCAGAGCCGGGCCAGATAACAATTCAGCCTGGCGGAACACGGAATGAACCATCGTTGTTCAAACCACTTCACATCTTCGCAAACCCTCTCGAGATTGATCCGCCTTCCCCGGGGGATCCCGGAGTGATCTATTACGGGCCTGGAGTACACGAGGTGGAGCAAATTCAGGTCGGAAACAACGAGACCCTCTACTTGGCCGGTGGAGCGGTTGTCCGTGCCGCGGCCTCGGGTATGGAGAAGCCGTTTGTTAAAGTGGAGAATGCGAACAATGTGACGATCCGGGGAAGAGGTGTTCTTTGTGGTCGACTGAGAGTGAAGGATCATAGAGCCGGGGCCAAGGAGGTTCGGATCATCGATGTGGGTAACTCGGACCACGTGAGCATTGAGGGACTTGTCCTCAGGGAACCGGAGGGGTGGACCTGTTTCATCCGGGACGGTTCCGACTACGCAACGGTTGACAACGTAAAGATCATCGCCGCCGACGCATCAAGTGACGGCTTTGTCTTAACCGGGGGGTCACACTCCGTGGTCAAGAACAGTTTCTGCCACAACTCGGATGACGCGTTTGAAACAAAGGCATGGCCCCCCGACGCGACGGACATCCTGTTTGAGAACAATATCGCCTGGTCTACCGTGGCATCGGCTTTTGCGCATTCAGCGGAAACCGAGGCCAACGTGTCGAATGTAAGATTCCGTAACTGTACCGTGATAAATGCGTCCTATAATCTCTCGGACCGGGCCCCGATAGGAATCTCGGTAAATGGCCGCTTTAATATCAGCGACTATCTTTTCGAGAATATCACGATCGAGTATATCCAGGCGAAAGGTCCGGTTGATGTTGAAGAAATGCCGCCCATCAGGGTTCAAAACAACCAGGAGGCCGGCTTTCCACCAACCCCGGAAGTCGGCTATGAAGAGGTCGATCCCGATCCTGAATACAACAGGCCGAGAGGAAACATCAATAATATCATCTTCAGAAACATCAATGTCATCAGTACCATAAACGAGGATGTGGTCGTCATGGCTGATGCCGAAGCAAGCCCCATCTTCAATGTGACATTCGAAAATGTAGTGATTAACGGCACTGGCCTTGTTCCGGAAGACCCCCGCATCAAATCGAATGCGTGGGTGACCGACCTTTCCGTGCAGTGCGACCCAATTGCCATGTGGGTTGCCTCCTATGGACTCAGCGGCACCGAAGCCTTGCCCCTTGCCGATCCCGATCGCGACAGTTTGACGAACTTAATGGAGTTCGGATTTAGTGGAAACCCGACGATTCCAGATCATGGTGCGCAGAGCCTAAAGCACGAATTCGCCACTGCGGTCAGCGGCGACTCTCTACTTGAAATCACTTACAGTCGTCCGCTCAACTGGAAGGTCCTCGGTCTCAACTACGAGATCGAGGTTTCGACTGATCTCACAAAGTGGTCACCCCCAGCGATCGCGCAAATCACATCTGTTCCGAGCGGAGATGGCATCACCGAGTTCACCACGGTTCAAGTTTCCACGCCGGCCAATAGCCGATCTCTGTTTGCACGCATCGTCATCCAAGGCATTTCACCGTAGCCCACCATACGGGACTCCGATCCAGTACCGGGTGGGCACTGACTTCCCGGCCCGGTTCTTCGCCCGACGACAACCCAGCGGTCGCCTCACACAACCCACCTGCCCAACCCATCCACATCAGATATCCCCCGATCCTTCCCCAAAGTCCTGCAGACACCCAACCGATAATTCAGCGATACATATTTTGTCGTCAGCCCGGCATTTATTACCATGCCGGACCTGATAAAGTATTATTCATCGTCCCAGACTCCCCCTAATATTGCCACCAAAAGGGTTTGGCATTGATTCTGCTTGAATGGATGTTAACTACAAAAAACCTTTTAATAATTGGACATGAACAAATGCTATATTAACGCAATTGGGAAACACCTTCCCGGCGAACCGGTCTCCAATGATGAGATGGAGGATTACCTGGGTAAAATCGGGGGTGTTCCCTCACGGGCGAAAAAGCGTGTGTTGGACCAAAATGGCATACGGCAACGGCATTACGCCATCGACAAGGATCAAAAAACCACAATTTCCAATACCCGGATGGCAGCGAACGCGGTAAGGGACGCGTTGAATGGCGGCTCCATTGGTCTGGACGACATTGAATTACTCGTTGCGGCAACCTCCCAGGGCGACACACCCCTGCCGGGGTTTGCCAGCATGGTGCACGGCGAACTGGAGTCACCGACCTGCGAAATTGCATCGCTCCACGGCATCTGCGCCAGCAGCGTGCTGGCCCTTCGGCACGGCTCGGCATTGATCCAGTCGGGCAGCGTAAGGAATGCCGTCACTGTTGCCAGTGAATTGGCAAGTCGCCTGCTGAAGTCAGACCGCTTCGAGAAGCAGGGTTACAGCGCAGAAAAGAAACTGCCCTTCGAGACGGAATTCCTGCGTTGGATGCTTTCTGACGGAGCGGGTGCAATGGTCCTTTCGGACGCACCTAACAGCAAGGGCCTGTCACTCCAGATCGACAAGGTGCACATTAAATCCTACGCCAATCAATTTGCCCCGTGTATGTTTGTGGGCAAGAAGGATGAAGTCACCAAGGAGAATATTGTCAGCTGGCTCGACTATCCTGATTACGAGTCCGCATCCGCTGCCGGCGCGATCAACCTGCATCAAAACGTTGGGATGCTGGAGGATGTCGTGCGGATGTGCGTAAACGGGATTTTTGAGTTGATTGACGAGGGCAAATTGTCAGCCGACAACATCGACTGGTGGGTATCCCATTACTCGTCACACATGTTCAAGGAACAAGCCGTTGAATTATTCTCCCGTGGCGGCATCCAGATTCCCCCGGAGCGAATTTTTTCAAACCTTTATACCCGGGGGAACATTGGAAGCGCCTCGTTTTATGTCATGCTCGAGGAGTTGTTCAACAGCGGGAACCTTGAGCCGGGCCAGAACTTGTTGTGCATCGTGCCCGAGAGCGGACGATTCCTGTATGGGTATGTTACATTGAAAGTTGTCGGTGAACCTGTGGCCCAAAATCAACGGAAGCCCATTGAAACGGCTGCCGACACAATTGAAGCGCCGGACATTAAAACCAGCGGCACCGACGTGGAACAGTCCCTTGTTCGTCAATTAACCCGGGTCTGGAATGATTTTGAAAACCGGCTTTCCAAGGTGCCGGTCATTCAAAAAATCAATAATGGGACTTTAAAGATTCGGGATTACCAGGAGTTGCTCTTTAACCTGCGTCAACA
>Ga0315322_10002925_pt1 | contig 13244 bp, 6 predicted proteins | sample M110021515metaG_FD_203461 | JGI IMG/M metagenome (GOLD analysis project Ga0315322, IMG submission 203461) | Ammonia-oxidizing marine archaeal communities from Monterey Bay, California, United States - M1 100m 21515 | ecosystem: Environmental > Aquatic > Marine > Intertidal zone | place: USA... | reverse complement strand
TGCATGACAGGATGAACATTCAGAACTGCGACTGTGTTTGGCTAGTTGTTCACGAAGGGTCAATTTAAGGTCGGTTCCTGATGGTGAATCTTCCAGTTCCGGTATTCCCGGAGGAGGTTCCTTGGGGGGGGTGCCTAGCAAATTGTCCAAAACCCATCTCCCTCGCTTGACCGGGGAGGTCCGGGTTGGGTTTGACGTAATGGTAAGGATCGAGGAATGAGATAAGAGACCTCCTCGTTGCTTACGGTTCGCCCCGCTTAGGGATACTTTCTTGAATGCATTGTCAAACTTCCCTTCCAACTTGTAATAATCGGCCAACTTTTTGTTGGAGAATGTATAGTTTGCTGTCAAAAACTCCGAAATGGGCCTGTTCTCGCGAAGGAGATGGGAGAAAAAAAGTTCTGTTTCCTGGCGCATAACTCCCCTCAGCTCATCCGAAAAGATCGGAAACCGACGCCTATCCGGGTTAGACATTTCCAAGTCGCGAAGCTGCAGCCATTGTCCGGTAAAATTGGCAATGAACGCATCGGTCTTTGGATCGGCGAGCATACGGCGAACCTCCTTTCCCAAATTAGACCTCAATGTTCCGCCGAGGGCTCTTTGCCAAAGAGCTTCATCGGGCAGGGAACTCCACAGAAAATAGGATAATCTGTTCGCGAGAGCGAAGTCATCAAGGGGATAAGGTTTGGTGGAATCTCTCTTGTCAGTTCTCGTTTCTTCCCGAAAAAGAAATCGCGGAGAAACCAAAGCGGCCTTGAGCACGACCCGAAGAGCATCGAAGTTCCCTCCCTTGCCTTCCCTCGTTACATTGAAAAGATCGAGGTGTCTGGCAATTTCCGGCTCACTCAACCCTACGCGATAAATACGGGGCAAAAGTTTCCGGAGAACAGCATGTACTCTTTCCTGGTTGAAATCCTCGTCTCTCGCTCCGCCCAGAAGGGTTTTTCTGCGACGGAAACAATCTTCGGACAGTACGTCATCAGGTATAAGGGAAATTTTTCGAACAAACAGGTTACGGTCTCTTCTTTTGCGATCCTTGTTTCGCGGATCGTAAAAGTCATTTAGAAAAGAGGCCCGTATTTCCAAGGCAGCCGTTTTCTCAAGAACTTGCTCGAAGCGGTAAGTCTTGAAGGATGGATACTCAGCCTTCACTTCGATCGTTTGAGAAAACTCACTGCCGATCCTTACCCCCATTTCGGCATAGCCCTTTCCCGCTCGACTTGCAGAGGCCTCGATTTCCACCTTGTAGTTTCCCGATGCAGCAATCGCCGGGGTCACTGAAAACGACCCCGTAGAAGGCAAAACCCGAACCTCTCCGAGTGGTTTGCCCCCGCGAATCATCGGTGTCGCAAAAACAAGCTCGGCATCATTGGACCCACTCCCTCCGAATGCCTTCTCCAAAACCAAATCCGCAGCCACCATGTACTTTTCCATAAGGAGCGGAGATACTGTCAGGACCTCGCCGATCGTATCAAACCCATGTCCCGTATCATCAGCAGGAAATAAAGATTCGGTTTCGATCTTCACTCCAAAAAGATCACGAATGGTGTTTTTGTATTCCACCCGGTTCAACCGCCTCAAGACTACGTGCCCGGGAACAGTCTTTTCCGGATCGTGTTTGAAAACGGTTTTTTCTATCCAACTCAGAATCCGATCGGTTTTTTCGTCTCCAGGTTGATCCTTGTCTGCGGGAGGCATATTTCGTCTATGGAGGTTTTCCCACACCCTTTTCCATAACTCATGATCTCCTATAATCTCGTCATGATCCGAGTGAATATCGAGTGCCAATTTTCCTTTCTTGGCACCATCACCATGGCAGTCATAGCAATACTCCTGCAACAGGGGGAGGATCTCCCTGGCGTAACGATTCGATTCTTCAGACCAAGCAGGCGCACTCAAGGATGCAATCAGCGCAAAGAATGCGAGCGTCCAAACTCTAGGATTAATTCCCATAGAATTCAGCATAGAAAAATCCGTAAAACGAGCAACCCGCAGTCAGCCACGCGGCAAAAAAACATTTGCAAGCCCAGCCTTTCTACAAAGCCTTGGACTCTATTTTCAAATCATCAAAATGGATCGGAGTTCCGGCATACGGATATGCCCAAAGTGCGCATTTCCCGCCCGCAAACCCATTTGGGTCGACCTGATCCAGTAGCCATTCATCCGGCTCGCCTTCACCGCGCTTCCAGAGTTTCAGCCTAATGCGGGTTTTCTCGCCATCGCCCGGAAGAGCTTGGAACCGAACTTGAGTCCAAGCACCGCTTTCCCACTGATAGGCAACCTTCCCAATTTCAACGTCTTGTCGAAAAAGAAGTATTTCCCTGGTAGCGGCATTCAAACGGAAACGATAGGAGCGCACTCCCCCCAAACCTGCAGCCAGGGCCGGTACTCTTCTGCCCTTCTTGCTCGCAAGAAAAGAAAACGATAGGCTCAGGCTTTTCTCGCGAACCCGAGGACCAAAGAGCAAACCGAAGTCGCCCACCGGACTGCCCGGCAAAGTAAGCCTCTTATCATTGTCTTCTTGGCTCACCGCATAGGCTCCATCCAGAATAAAAAGATTTTCCGGTTCGCTTCCTACCTCCAAGCTGGAAAAGTTTTCCTCGAATTCGACCGACCACTTCCCTGTGGCTTGTTCCTCTTTCGAGGGTTTTCCTGAAGGAAGCTCCAAGGGAATGGCCTTGGTACCGCATCCATTAAGGAAAAAGCATGAAAGGGCGAGAAAGGCCAACCGGAGGAGTGGCCTCTTCATTGGGGTTTCCGTAAGTTCATTCATCTCTTAATTGTTCAATCCGACTAGTAGGGAGGCTTACTCTTACCGCAAGCCAAGTCCAAAACAAGCAAAGTAAAAGCAACGCGAGAAAAAACCAAAGAAAGCCCATTCCCGGTAGTTCCCCCAAGTCACCAAAAAGAGCAGGAGCGATTCCCGCGACGGCCGATATGGAGCCAACCCCCAAACCCCACAATCCAAGAACAAGGTGTTCCCGAAAAGCCAGCTTGCGCAGTAAACTCAGGCGATACCCGACAGCTTCCATCAGGGCGAATTCCTTTCCTCTCTCGACTAGGTTTCGGGCGATCACAACTGCCAACCCCGCAGTCCCCAGAAGTAGCCCCAAGCCTCCCAAGCCCTGAAAAATCGACAGGTAGGTGTTCTCTACTTTTTGGAGTGATGCCAGGCGTTCGCCCGAAGAAACGAATTCCATGCCGTAATTTTGAAGTCTATTCTCGAGATGAGCGGCAACCTCCCCTTCGATATCCTGATTCTCCTGCAAAAGGAAGGCTCTATATCCTCCCTGTTTGGGAAACTTCCTAAGAAAGTTTTTTTCGGATATGTAAAGAGCTCCCTGAAGCATCGACCCCTTGACCACCCCAACCAGTTCCACAAAGAAAGGCTGACCCTCGCCATCTAAAAATTCGATGCGGTCTCCTGTCTTCATCTTCAAGGCCCACATCATTGTATTTTGATCCACCACGGCGGGAATCACTCCTTCTTTTGCATCTTGATCCAAAACCGGCCAATCCCCTTCGGCAAAGGAAAAGCGACCCTTGATTTCATCCGAGTTGACTCCATAAAGGGTGGGACGAATGGCCTTGTTCAAATTGAGGCAACTTGCGTCATCCCCTGGTCGAACCCGCAAGGGTACGATCTTGGCACGTTCCATCACGCTTTTGTTCAGTTGGTAGGGATCTTGATCATCAAGGTAAACGGTGTTGAGGTCATGATAGACGGGCAGGACGGTTCTTCCCAAATGGGAAAAGCCTCCCGTACCGGAAGTAACTTCGTGCACCGAGGTTGGTGGGCCCTTGCGAAAAGCACCCGTGCTTACGACAAGAAAGGCACCTGCTGCCATAACCCCGACCGTGGTCATGCTTCTTCCCGCTCGTCGACCCGCATTCCTTCGATTTAGATCCGTCGCGGTCCTCCATTCCTCGCCACTAGAGGCATAAGCCGCCAAACGACTTCGGAAGAAAAGGATGCCGCTAGTCAGTAGCAAAGCCCCTACCCCAAAAAAGCCCATCGATGCTCCTGAGCCGGAAAAGTCTATTGCGCAAGCTAGACTCGCGGCACTAATCAATGCGAGGAAACCCGGAATGCTCGAGTTGAGCCAATTCCGCCTGCCTGCCGAAAAACCTTTCTCCTCTGCATGCCCCCCTTTGTTCAAAAGCTCAGTAGGCTCATGTTTCAACTGTTTTCTGTTCGCCCATCCCATGGCCAAAAGAGCCATCGCCAGAGCCCCCAGGCCACCAGAAACCAAAGAACTGATGTTTGGGGAATATTCGAATTGGGCTCCGGTCACCGCCCCGCTCCATTGCCCGGCAAGCAACACTAGAATAGTCTTTCCGTAAACCCAGGCTCCAACTAAGCCCAACGCCACTCCTACCAGTGATACGCATGCTCCCTCACCGAGAAACAGCCAACGAACCTTTCGGGCGGAAAAACCCAAAGCGAGCAGCAATCCTGCCTGACGATTCCTTTGCTGCATGGAAAAAGAAAAGAGCATGCCCGTCAAAGCGAGCGCAGCGACGATTACAAAGAAACTGAAAGCCAGAAACAACTGACCGAAATCAACCGGTGATTCTACTCCCGCATCGGCATCCTCGCGTAAAGGGGAGAAAATCATCCCTCCCTTTTCTACGGAAAGCTGTCTTTTCAGTTTTGCCGCAAACTCTTTTGTTGAGTTGTCTTCTGGGCGTATACGAATGCCTGTCAGAGAACCCCATCGGTTGCTCCACATTCGTTGACCGGCTTCCAGCGATACGAATGCTTTGGGCGAGCCGCGAAAATCATCCCAATATTTTTCATCTTTTTTACGAATCCTCTCTTTGTCGATTTTAATCGCAATGCGGTCTTCCAAATCAAAGATGCTTATCGTTTCAATATCGGAGAATCCAGGGAATCGCGGAGTCCAGTTGCTTTGCTCATTCTTCGAAACAGGTTTGGGATTCGGAGCAATAGACCGCACTCGAAAGGTTGCATTTTGAGGAACAAGATTCCTCCGGTCCGTAACAACGTCAAAGTACAACGTCACTTGATCCCCTACGCTCGCATTCAAGTCACGTCTTGCCCATTCATTGAGAATGATCTCATCCATTGCGAAATCATTTGGCACAAAGGGTTCTATTCCAGGCTCCACGGCCGAGACCATGGAATAAGGGATTTCGTTTGGTTCGTTGCTCTGAGAATTTATTTTTTCGATGGCCTTGACGAAGTAGGTTAGGACGCCTTTGGCTTTCGGATTAATTTTTCGCACGGCCTTTTGAATTTCATCAGTTAGAAAAACCTGGCGAGAACGGACGCTCCAATCGAATGTGCCCCTCAAAGGTTCAATTGAAAGGCCGACGTCGTAAAGGTTCCAGGCCGATGCCAAGGCCTTTCGAGCCTGAGGCAAATCCAACCTTTCCTCTTCGGGCTTTCCGAAAAGCATCAAATTCGCGAATCCTGTTCTATTTTCATCATCAACGAAATCTTCGAACATCCTGTCTTGAAGATCCTTGAGGGGAACGAAAAGCGTAAGCGGCTTTGCTTGGTTTCCATGGAGGCTGAAGTTGCCAAAACCCTCCGGAGAAACTTCTCCGAGAAGCATTGACCTTACAGTAACGGACTTCGTCTCAGGCTTTCCTGAAAGTAAAGAGTCTCCCGACATATGCCCAGGTTCCTCAACCTTAAGGTTAATCGTGTCCCTATCCGCAACCTTGAGATGCTTGTAGAGTCGCGGGTTGGCAAAAAAGCCTTTTTCGCCGAGAGAGGGAACCTTGGTTGGGTCAGGAGCAAGACTCCAAAATCGCTCGTCCACACCGAGGACCTGAACGTTGTTGATCCGGATCGACCCATCGGGTGAAGAAACTGTTCCTCGGGTAATGACGACAGGAGCCGCGACGGCCTGATCACCTAGCTCCGTCTCGACCTCTTTGGCTAATTCCTCACGGAAGAAACCATCGGGTGCCAGCAAGGCCAGGTCGGCCTTGCCGATTCTTTCCTCGGCAATAGACGCGAGGGTTGCCCGGACCGAATCTCCCACCGTAAGAGCTCCGACCAAAACCATCGAACACAGAGCTGCGCCAAGGCAAGCGCCCGCATGTTGCTTGCGGAAATACAGGAGGTTTCGAAAAAGGATTCCCCAGACACTCATGGTCAAAGTTTTTTCAATTCGCCCTCGTCCAGCAAAAAGCCGGTATCCATTCTCGATGCCGTATCCTGGGAATGAGTAACGAGAATCAGAGTCAAGGTTCGCGATTCGTTCAGACGGACAATCAAGTCGACGAGTTTCTCGGAATTGCTTTTGTCCAAGGCGCCTGTGGGCTCATCTGCCAAGAGAAGACTGGGTTCGTTGATCAAGGATCGTGCAACGGCCACGCGCTGCCGCTCGCCCCCTGAAATTTCTCCCGGCCTGTGACCCGTTCGGTGCCCAAGACCGACTTCGTCCAACAAACCCTTGGCCCGATCCTGCAATTCCTTCCCCGTCAAACCTCCACTACCTGCCAAGGCGGGCATCATGACGTTCTCCAACACGGTACAGGAAGGAAGCAAGTGGTGGGACTGAAAGACAAAGCCCACCGTTTGGTTTCGAAAGCGGGCCGACTCTTCCGAGGTCATGCCAGCCAGAGCTTTTCCGTCTACGCGGATTTCTCCACTCGTAGGTTTATCCAAAGCCCCGATTAAGTTCAGCAAGGTGCTTTTGCCTGAACCGGATGGCCCAACGATCGCATTCGAGCTCCCCGCAGGCAAGGTCAGGTTAATGCCTCCGAACACTTCCACCGCTTCCGAGCCCTCGGGGGAGGGATAAGTCTTGGTGATTTCATCGAGTTCAACGAATTTTTCCATTTTGCTTATAATGATAGGATTATTGTTCGGTCCGCCATCTTTTGGCCTTCATCTCAAACCTCGGCAAGCTATTGGGTTGCGCCCGGTCGACCGGTATACGCAAAGAGAAGGCTTCCTTCAGGGACACCTCCAAAGCTTGAGCAACGTTTTCGGGGGCTTCCACCTGTAAACTGATCTCGGACATCTCTCCTTTTTTTTCGTGAATCACTTGGTATTCCGCAACTTCCTCAAACCCTCTGACGATCGCATCGACCGAGGAGGGATAGACGTTCACCCCTCGGATCACCACCATGTCATCCGAACGGCCGAGGATTCCAGCCTCGAGGTCAAGCACTGGAAAACCTTCCGGCCCGGTCGTACTTTTGGCCCGGACCAAGTCTCCGGTTCGGTATCGCAAAAGCGGACAACCCGTCCGGCCTAAGGTCGTTAGCACCAACTCGCCTTCCCCTTTTGAAGAAGGCTTTTTCGTTTCAGGGTCAATGACCTCGGCAAAATAGCTTTCGAGGATAACACGCAGGCCTCCCTGACCGCCCGGCGTCTCAAAGGCAACAGGCCCTACTTCGGTCATACCGTAATGATCGTACACCCGGAGATCCTTGCCCCAAGCCTCGGAGACCCTTCGTCGGAAGGACGGAACGCTCCCACCGGTTTCACCCGCCACGATAATGGCACGTAAGGCATGCCCCCCCAAATCGATGCCGGCTTGCTTGGCCACTTCGGGCAAACGCAAGGCATAGGTTGGCGTACAGAACAAATACTCAACTTCATGCCCGAGGATCGAATGCAGACGCTGTTCGCTCCCTTGCCCTCCACCCGGGATGCAGAGGCACCCACGTTTCCTGGCCGCATCGTAGGCAGTCCAAAAGCCCAGGAACGGACCGAATGAAAAGGCAAAGAAGCAACGGCTTCCTGATTGAACGCCAGCACCCTGTAGGACTCTATCCCAATTCCCCAGCATCCAGCTCCAGTCATCGTCCGTATCCAGCCAAGCCATTGGCTCGCCCATCGTCCCGCTCGTTTGATGGAAATAGGAATATTCTGCGACGGAAAAAGTCAGGTTGGTTCCGTAGGGTTGATTTTGCTGCCTGTCCAAAGCAAGGTCGTTCTTCTCGGTGAAAGGACAATTCTCGGCGAATTCATCAAACCCCGACCATTGGTCGCAATCGGCAAGGCCTGGGAAATGATCTATCTGGAAAGCGTTTGTCTCCCGAACTCTTTGCAAAAGAGCTTGGAACTTTTCCCAACGCTGGATCGACCACTCCTCTGGCGATACTCCCTCTCGGGACAGGTTCGTCATGAAAAAACGGGCTTCAGGCCTTCGAGGCATCGGCCACTGGTGGGCTTTTCGGAGGCTTGGGAGCGTGCTTGGTGATCAGGTATCCGCCTACCGCCGCCATGGCAATTCCGAGAACGAAAGGCCACCGGACAAAGGACCAGTTACCCTCCTTCGTAGTACTGACGATCGCATTAACCATCGGGGCGCCGGCAAAGATAATGGACATGACCACCGGTACGAAAGCCGGAGACGGCATCTTTCCAAAAGCCAAGAGCACCCCGAGGGCACCGATTGCTCCGAGCGTACCCGCGATCAGAGACCATTGCCAACCTTTGGTCGGGTATGCCCAAAAGGCAACATTGCCTCCTTTCAGCTTTAAAATGATCAAGGGAGCTACGACTGCTGTCAGAAAATAAGCCAACCCAACCCAAAGGAAGGCCATGATTCGACCGTTTTCCTTATCCCCCATATTGCTTGATCCAATGTGCATGCAGACCCCGTAGGTTCCCCAACACACAACTGTAAGTAAGGCATAATATAAATAATTCATGGCTTTATTTTTTTATCCTAGATAATTTTACAAATCGGCTCATATGTCGACGCCGAAACAGCAGGCGGATCATAAAACAACAACGCGACCCATTATCCATGAACTGATTCTCGGCTAAGCCAATATGCCCTTGACCGGATAAGCGTCCTCCACCCCAGTCAAGCGTTGCTGCAAACCTTGGAAAGGAAAGGTAAATTGATGGTTATCAATACCCATGCAATGCAGGATGGTCGCGTTTAACTCGTTTAGGTGAACGGGGTTTTCGGTTATGTTGTAACTAAAATCATCGGTTTCACCGTAGGTCGTTCCCGCCTTCACGCCTCCGCCGGCCATCCACATGCAGAAATTGCGGGGATGGTGATCTCTCCCGTAATTCTCCTTGGCAAGCTTGCCTTGGCAATAAACCGTCCGCCCGAATTCACCACCAAAAACAACGAGCGTATCCTGCAGGAGCCCTCTTTGCTTAAGGTCCTTGACCAAGGCGGCCGTCGGTTGATCAACGTCCATGCATTGTCCTTTGATCAGTTTGGGCAAATTTCCGTGCTGATCCCATCCGCGATGAAGAATTTGAACCGTGCGCACTCCCCGTTCGACAAGTCGTCTGGCCATAATGGCGGAGTGAGCATAGGTCCCCGGTTTCTGGACGTTGGGCCCGTACGTTTCTAGAGTGGCCTTGCTCTCGGTCCCCAAGTCGGTCAACTCGGGCACGCTGCTCTGCATGCGAAAAGCCATTTCATATTGCGAAATCCGGGTTTGGGTTTCCGGATCGCCAAAACGATCGAAGGTTTTGCGGTTCAGTTTGCCAAGGGCATCGAGCATAGCTCGGCGATCACTCGGAACCACGCCTGGCGGGTTCTTTACAAAAAGAACAGGATCCCCAGACCCGCGAAGGGCCACCCCATCGTACTTTGAGGGCAGAAACCCACTGCTCCACATACGGGTAAAGAGCGCTTGCGCTTGACTCGCCTTCGGAAAAGTAGGTGTAAACACGACGAATGCCGGAAGATCCTGACTCTCACTCCCCAGTCCGTAACTCAACCAGGAACCCAGGCTGGGTTTTCCCGGAACCTCGCTTCCGCTCATTACGAAGGTACAGGCCGGGTCGTGGTTGATGGCATCCGTATGCACCGATTTGATCATGGAAATATCGTCGGCGATGCCCTGCATGTGGGGCACCAGCTCGCTCATCAGGATGCCGGACTTTCCGCACTTCTCGAACTTGAACTTGCTAGGAGCAACCGGGAATCTTTTCTGATTACTGGTCATTCCAGTAATCCGTTGATTGTTTCGAACGGAATCGGGCAGGTCTTTATCGAAGTATTCTTCCATCTTCGGTTTGTGATCAAAAAGATCCATTTGCGAAGGGGCTCCATTCATATGCAGATAAATCAGGTTTTTTGCCTTGGGCGCAAAATGGGGGAAGCCGGGCAGAGCGGGGTGTATTCCTGTTTTTATCTCACCACCGATTTTGGCAAAACTGTTTTGCGCCGCCAATTGCGCAAGAGCGATTCCTCCGAGTTTCAGCCCAGCTCCCTGAAAGAAGCGTCTTCGTGTTTGTAGCTTGTGATATTCAAGTGCGGGATTCATAACGAAATCAGTTTTTGTTCACTACCTCATCCAAGTTCAAAAGCAGGTTTGCCACTAGGGTCCAAGAGGCTAGTTCTCGGGGAAGAATTGTTTTTTCCGGGGAGCTTTCCCCGTAGGCAATTAGTTTTTGGGCGGACTCAAGATCATCGGAGAAGCGCGCTTCATGCAGACGCAGGAGGTTGACCACTACTTGCGTTTCCGATGCCTCCGGGCGTCGCGAAGTAACGGTACGCCAAGCCCAATGGATACGCTCCTCGTCCTTCTCTCCTCCTTCCTTGATTATTCTTTGGGCCAAGTTACGGGCGGCTTCGACGTGCTGTATGTCGTTCATCAACTGGAGAGCCTGCATGGGAGTATTGCTCCGTCCTCTGGCAGTGCAGGTCTGTTCACGGTTCGGAGCGTCAAAGCTCGCCATGAAAGGAGCAGGAGCCGTGCGCTTGAGAAAGGTGTACAGGCTTCGCCGATAAAGATCCTCTCCCTTGCCCTGCTTGTAGTAACGCGTGTTGCTGCGACCAAAACCAACAGGCTCCCAAATATTGGGGGGCTGATAGGGCATGACGCCCCTGCCTCCGACGGTGGGAACGAGCAATCCACTGAGGCTCAAGGCTTGGTCACGAATGATTTCGGCATCCAGGCGATGACGCGGACCACGGGCAAGCAGACGGTTTCCGGGATCCTGTTCGAGTAATGCGGGCGTCACCTTGGTGCTTTGACGATAAGCGTGACTGGTCAGGATGCGCGTCACGAAACGTTGCACGTTCCAGTCGTCCTCGATGAAGCGTAGGGCCAGCCAGTCGAGGAGTTCCGGGTGACTGGGCAATTCGCCCTGGGTTCCAAAATCGGCACTCGTTGCGACCAAGCCCGTCCCGAAAAACTGTTGCCATATGCGGTTGACCGCCACCCGGGCGGTCAAGGGATGATCGTCACGCACCAACCAGTTGGCGAGATCGAGACGGTTGTAGTCCCGATCCTTTGGCTTGGGAGGCAGAGCCGGGAGAAAAGCCGGTGTGCCTCGCGAAACCTTTTCGCCCGGGTTGTCGTATTGACCCCTAATCATAACGAAACTCTCTCTTGGATTGGGAAGGTCGGCCATCACAAAGGTAATCGCTGTGTTCTTGCTGATGGCATCCATCTCGCCAGCCAGCTTAGCCTTTTGTGCCTTGAGATCTGCCAGCGCCTTAGGGGCCTTGGCGTAAACGCGTTCGATCCACAATCGGAAAACCTCACTTTGCTCGGCGTCCGTCCATTTGTCAGGCGTCTTGCCACGCAAACGACGCCAAATGGCATCAGGCAAATCCTTCTTGCGCGCATTCTCCGGCTGCGCTTTCCACTCCGTCCATGAAAGGGCGGGGTCCGTGCTCGGGTTGCTTGTCACCACGGCTCCGGATTTGTCCCAGTACGCCTTGCCGTCAAAATGGGTGTAGGCCCAGCCGTTGATATTAGCGCCCGGCTTAAATCCAACTTGCTCGACATCAACCTCCAATCGCACCCATTTGCCGGTCTCGGGCAGATTGCCCATACGGCGACGACTTGCCGTACCTTCCTTACCCCACGCAATTTTATTCTCTCCCCAGTAAGCCCGCTGATTCCAGTTGTCGGAGTGAAACTGCAGCATGATCTGCTTAGGCGGATTGATCGTATCGAGATACACATGTGCGAACAGTTTCATGCCTTTCTCAACAACCAACGGTGGATTGGCTCCGCCGATGACGAGCTGTTCCAAGCCTTTTGCGTCCAGCACAAACGCGTTCTCACCGCTGAATACCGGCTCGGGCTTGCTCACGGTTTTCCATTCCTTGTTAGCCTGACGCACAGCCTTAGCAGGAAAACCGTCCTCGATCCAAACTGTTTCCTTCGAGGTTGGCTTGGGCGACGCGTCGAGTTCTGCGGGATCAACGTAAGCCACCTTGGCCGCGGCCTCGCCAATACGTTTTTCGATGGACTTGATTTGTTTCTCCAAGATCGCGAGCTTTTCCTTGTCGCCCGGATGCGGAACGCGAAGGATTGGCGGAGTATCTTTTTTGTTTCCGTCCATCGCTGGGTCAGCGGCGCTATGAAAGAACGAGTAGAGCGAATAGTATTCCTTGGTCGAGAGGGGGTCGAACTTGTGGTCATGGCAGACGGCGCAACCGGCCGTCAACCCCATCCAGACTTCCACCGCGGTCGAGGTACGATCGACGGCATACCGATAGATCCATTCTTCCTTGATGCTGCCCCCTTCGCCGGTGGTGACGTTGCAACGATTGAATCCGGAAGCGATGCGCTGGTCGATGGTGGGTTCCGACAAGAGATCGCCAGCTAATTGCCAGCGAGTGAAGTCGTCGAAAGGTAGGTTTTGGTTGAAAGCGCGCACGACCCAGTCGCGATAGGGCCACATGGAGCGCTCGTTATCGAGGTGAAGGCCATGGGTGTCGGCATAGCGGGCGAGGTCCAACCAATAGCGGGCCATGTGCTCGCCATAGGTTTCGCGGGCCATCAACCCATCTATCAGCTTGCTCCATGCCTGCGATGATTGATCGGCGAGAAAAGCATCCACCTCGACGGTAGTGGGCGGTAGTCCGGTCAGGTCGAGAAACAGTCGCCGAACCAAGATCTCAGGTTTGGCGGTGGTCGCCGGCTTCAGTCCTTCCTTGCCGAGGCGATCCTGAAGGAAGGCATCGATGGGATTCTCTGCTCCGGCGATTTTGGGGACCTCCTGATTAGCTGGGGCCACGAAAGACCAATGCCCCTCGTATTTAGCGCCTTGCTGAATCCAGCGCTTGAGAACGTTCTTGTCGGCTGCGGTCAATTTTTTGTGGGACTTCGGCGGCGGCATGACCTCGTCCTCGTCCTTCGAGATGATCCTTGCCCAAGCTTCGCTCTTTCCCAAGTCGCCCGAGACAATGGCCCGAACGCCATCGCGATCGGCCAAGGCCCCTGCCCTTTCGTCCAGTCGCAGCTTCGCCTTACGATGCTTGGCGTCTTGCCCATGGCAGGCGAAACAATTCTCGGAAAGAATTGGACGAACGTCG
>Ga0315322_10002924_pt1 | contig 13245 bp, 10 predicted proteins | sample M110021515metaG_FD_203461 | JGI IMG/M metagenome (GOLD analysis project Ga0315322, IMG submission 203461) | Ammonia-oxidizing marine archaeal communities from Monterey Bay, California, United States - M1 100m 21515 | ecosystem: Environmental > Aquatic > Marine > Intertidal zone | place: USA... | reverse complement strand
GCTCCTGTTCTCGAAGAATTGACATATAGATTACCGCTCCAAGTAAACCTTTCATTACCGCTCGTCGCGTTAAGTTGCTCTATTGGGGCCCTAATGGTCGCTTGGCCCTTAATTGTCATTTCAATAATTTGTTTGTCTATCTGGGCAGTGCGACCTTTGAGACAAAGCGCCGAGAATTGGTGGCGTGACAACCCGAGGTGGCCTATTTGGATTGCTGTAACTATTTTCGGGCTGGTTCATCTAGTGAATTTTGAAGTTGACTGGTCAATCGGAGCGATCCTGGCAGCGCCTTTTGTGGTTAGTCCTCAGTTGTGGCTGGGGCTGATATTTACTGTCGGACGTGTTCGTTACGGATGGTTCGCTGGCCTCGGTTTGCATGCTGCGCATAACCTGACAGTTTGGACCTTAAGTACTTTGGTTAGTTAACTCGTACTGGCGTTCAGGTAGCCCTGTTTCACCTTCGATGTCTAGACGCGGTAACCAGCCTAAACGCTTCGGGAACCACCAGTTAGCGTCGCCCATGAGTTTCATGGAAGCCGGAACGAGAATCACACGCACAATAGTTGCATCAACAAATATTGCTGTTGCTAACCCAAGCCCCATCATTTTGAGTATCGGGTCAGCGTTCGTCACAAAGCCTAAGAACACAACAATCATTATTAATGCCGCTGAGGTAATTACCCGAGCCGTGTTAGAGATACCAAAAATGACGCTGCGAGTATTATCTTTATGGTTCAAATATTCTTCTTTTACGCGACTTAGCAGAAACACTTCATAGTCCATCGAGAGGCCAAAGAGCACTGCGAACATGAACATCGGAACGAATGAAACAATCGGAACGGTTTCTGCAAGTCCTATTATCCCTAAACCCCAACCCCACTGGAAAACCATCACTAGCACCCCATAAGCGGCACCTATCGAAAGCAAATTCAGAACGGCTGCTTTGATCGGAACCAGGATTGACCTAAATACGAGCATTAGTAAAATGAAACTGAGAAAAATCACTGCGGCGATGAATATAGGCGTTCGGTCAGAAACACGTTCAGAGACGTCGGCAAATGAAGCTGTGCCACCACCTACATGTGCCGCTGCGGGTCGCGTTAAAACAGTTGGAAAAATTTGTGAACGAACTCTGTCCAAGAGTTCTAAAGTTTCGCTTGCTTGTGGCGCTGTAGTGGGAAAAATAATGATGCTAGCTGCTTCGCCGGTGCTGCTAAACTGAGGAGGCTGGACAAATGCAACACCAGGGTCGTTGGCTAAGGCTGCAGCTAGCACAGGGATTTCAGATTTATCAACTACCGAAGTGTCAATAGCGATCACAAGCGGCCCGTTGAAACCTGCGCCGAACCCATCTGTCATAAGATCGTATGCTTTTCGGGCCGTGGAATCTATAGGGCTATTGCCTTGATCAGGAAACCCAAGATCCAATTTAAGTACCGGTGCAGTGAGTGCTACAAGAAGCACAGTGGTCCCAATCAGGTATTGCCACGCGAATTTCGATACGTGGTTACCCCAAGCTGTCCATTTTTGGCCGGTTTCGCTGGAGGCTACGTTGCCGCGTTTACGAACTTTTTTGGAGTTGACTCGATGGCCAGCTAAACCAAGCATGGCGGGTAACAGAGTCACCGATGCAATAACCAATGTCGCAACGACTATTGACACGGCTACTGCTGCGGCAGTCATAAAAGGTATACCAGCCATTGCCAGACCTAGGATTGCGATCATTACCGTACCGCCAGCAAAAATTACTGAAAGCCCGGCGGTTGCGTTTGCTCGACCGGCCGCATCTTCAACTGTGAGACCATCGGCAAGCCCTTCTCGGAATCTAGTTACGACAAATAGTGCGTAGTCAATGCCGACGCCTAACCCGATCATCGAAGCCATATTGGGAGTCCATTCTGGTACTTCCATGGCTATGGCGACCAGACCGATAATGCCTCCGATTCCTATAGCAAGACCAAATAAGGCTAAGCCGATAGGTAGCCCCATAGCTACGACGCTTCCAAATGCTAACAAAAGAATTATTACTGCCATGATTAGCCCTGCAGCCTCACCGACTCCAGTTTCGGGCTCATCAGCCACGTTGTAGAGATCTCCACCGAACTCAATTTGAAGATCATTGCTGCTGCCTAAAGCCAACGAGCGCGCACTTTCCAATCGCTCAATAGTTGCATATGTCGGAAGCGGATCGGTAACCAGCTGAACAGTAAATAGTCCGACGGTTTGGTCAGCGCTAATAGTGACTCCCTGAGTCGGCGGAACTACTGATTCAACATCAGCAATAGAAACTAAAGCCGACGACAGGCGATCAATGGCGTTCTGTTGAGAAGTATCGGTTAGCTTCGTTCCATCAGGGGCTCTGACCACTACGTTCGCGCTAACTCCTCCCTGCTGCGGGAATTCCTCAACCAGTAAGTCGTAGGCTTTCTGACTGTCCAAGCCTGGGACATTGAAGCCGTTAGTGAGTTCGCCTCCAATAGCTCGGTTAAGACCGATGAGGGCAAAAGCTACCGCCAACCAAATTAATATAGTTTTAAGTTTGTGGCGCACGCAGGAGCGACCGAGTCGATATAGGAAATTTGCCATCATTATTCCTTGGGGGAGGGGTTGATGCACGCTAATAATTTTTGGTTAGGTGTCTCAGTTTGGACAGAGCTGTAACACCAATGTTGTACCTCTTGCTGATTGCCGTAAATATTTACTGCAAACACAAGATTGTGTGAAGGTTACTTACTTAGTTTAAGCGACTGGTGCATTAACTAAAATACTTGAGAATCTCCATTCAAAGTCCTAATTCCAGCCATGATTAGTTTAACGCAATTGGCTTCTTGGTCTTTGAAAGCAGTTCGGTCCAGTACCATCAGGTACTGTTGAACCGCCCCGACTGAGGCCCTAACTTATACTTAGATGTAGCCGTGACTCTCCAAATTTTTGACACTATGCAGAGACGTAAAGTGCCCTTTGAGTCGCGTCGATCTGGCGAAGTGGCAATGTACGTTTGTGGCCCGACAGTTTACGATGTCCCGCATCTAGGTCATGGACGAACAGCTCTCACTTACGACATGATACGGCGATATCTGGGGTGGTCAGGTTTCGTGGTGACGATGGCCTCCAACGTCACTGACATAGATGACAAGATCATACGTCGAGCAGAAATAGAAAACAGAACTGAATCAGACGTGGCTGATGAATTTACGATCGCATATGACAAACAGATGAGTCGATTAGAGATACTGCCTGCTGACTCTCGACCACACGCAACTCAATTCATTGAAGGCATGATTGACGTAATTGGTCAGCTTCTCAAAAATGGTGCTGCGTACGAACTCGACGGCAAAGGAATCTACTTTTCAGTTCAAAACGATACTAGTTACGGCAAATTAGCTGGACGTTCCCTCGATCAGTTGCTCGAAGATGCTGGAAGCCGAGTGGGCGTTGATGAGTCCAAAAACTCACCGCTAGACTTCGCTCTCTGGAAATCTGCGAAACCAGGAGAACCCAGCTGGGAAACTCCTTGGGGAAAAGGACGACCGGGCTGGCATACCGAATGTGTAGCGATGTCTTTAAGCGCCCTGGGTGAAGGGTTTGATATTCACGGTGGCGGGGATGACTTGACGTTCCCGCATCATCAAAATGAGTTAGCGCAAGTGAACGCTCTTGGAAAGCCATTCGCTCGCCACTGGATTCACAGTTCAATGGTCAACGTCAGTGGCGAGAAAATGTCTAAATCGCTTGGAAACTTCACAAATCTGGAAGAGGCAATTGATATTGCTGGCCCTCGTGCGCTTCGGCTATTAGCGCTGCAAACTCACTACCGTAAAGCGATGGAGATGGGCCGGGACTCTCTTATGGCTGCATCCGAAGCCGTCAAAAGGCTAGATTCTTTTGGACGACGAATGGCACAAGCTAGCGTCATGATTTCAGATGCGAAAATAGATGAAGCGTCGAAAAAAAGTTTCATCTCAGCAATGGATGATGACTTTAGTACTCCGAGTGCGGTCGACACCGCATTCAGGCTAATGAGACAGGCTAACGCCGCTCTTGATGACGGAAATATTGTGGATGCATCGAAAATAGCAAGTTCGTGTGTTTCCATATTTGCTGTTCTCGGAATTTCTATCGATACAGGAGCTCGGATCGACACGAAAGATTCGGACGTTGAAATCGAAACAATGATGAAACGACGATTCGAAGCTAGATCTGAAAAAAACTTTGCGGTCGCTGATCAGATCAGAGATGAGCTGCTTGACATGGGCATCACAGTTGAAGACACCCCGAATGGCGCCGTATGGTTCAGATCATGACGGAACAAGAAAAAGGTTCCGGAAATAAAATATTAAGACTTGAACCACACGGAGCTGACGCGTTTGTTGGAGAAAGCCCAGCATACGAATGGGGCAGAATCTATGGCGGACTGGTAATTGCTCAAGCCCTTCGTTCTGCCATGCTCACTATTGATGCAGAGGGGCACAGCGTACATTCTTTGCATGCGTACTTTATTCTCGGCGGAGACCCAAACGAGCCGGTGCGCTACGAAGTTGACCGCCTTCGAAATGGTAGAAGTTTCTCCACTCGGCGAGTGGTAGCTCGACAAAGCGGGGGAGCAATATTGAACTTGTCTTGTTCTTTCCAACGCGATGAAGAAGGACCTGACGTATCAACCTCAATTTTCCCGCATGACGTTCGATCTCCAGCTGATTCCACGAAAATAGAATGGGGTATTGGGTTGGATACACGTCTGGAATCAGAATCTACAGACCCAGCGCGCCATAGAGTTTGGGCTCGATTCACGGACACGTTAAGTGATAGAGATGATGACCATTTCGCTGCATTGGCGTATTTGTCAGATACCAACGCTATGGACGCAGTCGTTAGCGCCCACCCGGCTAATGCGCTTCTAAGTGACAAACCCGGCGAAAGCTGGGATGACGTCTACATGGCCGCTTCATTAGATCATGCGGTCTGGTTTCATAGGCCGGTACGAGCAGATGAATGGTTACTTTTCGATCTAGCGCCGCACCAAATTAGGGGTACTAGAGGACTAGCTACCGGAGATGTTTTCGATGCTAAAGGGCTACTTGTTGCTACCGTGGCTCAGCAGGGAGTAATCCGAGTGCGCAAGTAAAATATGTTTGATCTAACTAATTTTTCTGACGGTCAAGCCAATCTTGAATAAGCCAGCCTGCTATGGACATCCCACCCACTGGGCATGGCGGCAGGTCAGTGGCTTTAAACCATCCAGCCTCAACTATCTCTTCTTCTTGAATCAGTATTTCCCCTCCGCTGTAGGTGCAGTGAAAACCACACATCAGGGAATGCGGGAAAGGCCAAGGTTGACTGCCGAAATATTTAATGTCTGAGACCGAAAGACCGACCTCCTCCATGACCTCTCGTTCTACTGCCTGTTCAAGGCTTTCGCCCGGTTCAACGAATCCTGCAAGTGTGCTGTAGAAACGGCCAGGGAACTGTCTACCCCAAGCTAATAACACTTCGTCTTCGCGCTCTACTAGAACAATCATGGCTGGGCTAAGCCTCGGAAAAGCCATGTGTTTACACTTGGGGCATACCTTCCCTCGGTCGTGAGCGTTAGTGATAGTTGGAGTAGCGCACCTCCCGCAGTAAACATGTGTCCTGTCGTAATTAACAATCTGTTCTGCTCTGCCGCAAACAACCCATTCTTCATCAGGGATTCTGCCGTACAGTTTTCGTAAATTGACGGGTTCTAGATCTCCTTCTTCGGAGGTGTCATGAAGATCGATTGCGTAAACTCCATAACCATCCAGTGAACCTAAAAAAGTTGTTGGTGCAGCGACGGGCTGCTCCGAGGACTTAACTAGTCCACCACCCGGTTCTACGAAAACGGTTCCTGATCGAATAGGAATCCATACTGACTCAGAGGTATTTAAGTTTACGGGCGGAAGTGGTGAGGGAGTGAACACGGCATTTAGTTGATCACAATCACCTGACGGTTGCCTCAGTAATCAATAATATTTCTCAATCTATTCAAAGTCGTCGCAGAACTGTCACAACTCGACCAAAGACCGTGACTTCGTCGGCGGTAAATTCCATAGGCTCTAAATTGCTGTTTGCAGGTAGAAGAGTAACTTTTGGACCGACCTGAGTGAAAGTTTTTATAGTCGCTTCTTCACCCGGAATGCCGGCAACTACTATTTCTCCGTTTGACGCAGTTACTTGCCTGCAAACAACCACAAAATCGCCGTCCAAGATTCCTGCTTCGATCATCGATTCTCCACGGACTCTAAGCATAAAAAGCTCACCGTCTCCGGTAAAGTCTTGAGAAACTGGCACAAATTCTTCAACATTTTCTTGAGCTAAAACATCGGTTCCTGCAGCAACGTCGCCAACCAGAGGAACATGTCGGGTCGGTCTACGCTCGGCAATGGTCCCAGACATTGCGTCAGAACAAAGTTCTATGGCTCTGGGTTTCGTTGCGTCTTTGCGTATGTAACCCGCTTCTTCAAGGTGGTTCAGATGCGAATGCACCGTCGATGAAGACTTTAACCCTACGGCCGTGCCTATCTCTCGAACCGACGGCGGATAACCGCGATCTCGCATCGTTGTCTCTAAGAACTCCAGGATTACCTTCTGACGATCGCTTATTTTTTGATCGGCCACAGCTTTTCCTATCGATTGGAGTAAGCGGATGCTCACCACGAACACTTGTTCTGTGTAGAACGTACCAGGGGTGCCCTCTGGGTGCAAACACTTGTTCTATTTCTTCTTGACAGCGAACAAGTGTTCGTGGTGCAATTAGAACAGACGTTCTGAGAACGTTTGTTCGATGTCCCACCTCCTTGTCATCATTTGCGAAGGCCAAAACCTGTTTGGTCGAGAAAAGGTTTCCAATGACTGCAGCCGTAGCAACCAGAGTTAATAGCCCGAAGGTGATGAGTGCTCTCGTCAATGGATCTTTGGAAACCTCCTGCTCAGATCAACTGTCATTAGGTTTGCCATGCGCTAGCCCCTTAGACATCGGCCAGAACGTTTCATCGCCGGGGCAGGGTCCGATAGTAGTGCGTCGAGTTTCAATGAGCGGAGTTTATTTGCGCAGGCGATTAGCTGTTTGTCTCACCGCCTTGGCAATGATTTTCACGCTGGCACCTGTAGTCAGAACGGCTGTTGGTGGCTTCTTTGGAGTTGAAAAAGAGTCAAGTGGAATTATCGAAATGGCTTCGCCTGAAAGTCTCATGATCTCAGATTTTGTGATTGTCCAATCGGGGCAAACGCTGTGGTCAATAGCGCGAGCCATTCAGCCGACCGGTGACTTACGGCCCTTGGTAGCAAAAATTAAGCAAATAAATGGGGACGCTACGCTAAGTATTGGGCAAGCCGTCTATCTGCCGTAAACGAATCGATGAATCTGTTCAAAGCCACTTAATTGTTATGGTTTGGCTACGAGGTTGACGCAGATTGAAGATAGCGGAGGAAAAGGTAGTGCCCATCGGTCAGCACTTGTTGTAGGTCAAAATCTGTTGAGCCACTGTTAGCTATCCCCGCAGCGATGCGTTGTGAGTTGCCTGCGATGGCAAGTGGAGCCACAGTTAATAAGATCTCGTTCACTAAATTTGCTTCGATGAGCTGCCCATTAATGGATGATCCCCCTTCGCTCAGTATAACCCGAGCCCCTAATTCGCCGAGTTTTTTGAGGGCCTGAACGAAATCGACGACGTCGGTTCCGGCTCTTATCACGTCGGCCTTTTCTTCCACTTTGGCAAGCCGGTCTGGGTCTGCGGTATCAGTTGTTATTACAAGAGGGCGTTGATCGGGGCGCATGAACATAGGTAAATCGAGAGGAAAAGTTAAACTTGCGCTAACCAATGCGATACGAGCCGTAGGCCACGCACCATTGGTCAGTCTGGAAGCTCTACTGCTTACGCTTGCCGGGGGCGGGCTGTAAGACTCCGCTACAGCAGTTGCGCTACCGACAAGGATTATGTCCGGAAAAGTTCGGATACAACTAAAAACGTCTTTGTCGGATGGACCTCCTAAAGGGCCAGAAACGCCGTCTATGGCTGTGCCGCCGTCGAGGCTCGCAATCATATTCATCATCAGCCAAGGTTGGCCAGTAACGCAAATGCGGGGAGCTGTGTAAGCAAGATCAAGATCTAGGTCCGTGAGGGGCGGCGGAAATATCCGATGCATGGGTTGATGTTGCCACTATCTGATCCGAAAGATGTGCTCAAAGGGTATTTTCTTGAATCCTACTTTAAGTGGTTCTCCACAACCATATTTATTGAGAACAGAGAGGCTTTCTGGATCTATGAGGCAGTTGCGATTATTTAGCTCTGTTCAAAAAGTAACTCACCAGCTAAAATGCTTTGTAGGGAGGCTTATAAATGGCTTATGACCAGATGCTGACTCTAGGCAAGGCAGGCATAACTGATAAAGGCTGCAACCACTCACAGCGTTTGTGTCGTAACAAACCCCAACCAGACGCGTTTAATCCCCAAGTCACCCACAGAAAAAGTTTTGTTACCCCTCTATCTCTCCACAGGGACTCTTGCCTAAGTTGCAGTTCGCAGCGGGTTGGGAGCCCCGCAGGCGGACGGAGTTCAACTCAATTTCAGATACCCGGTGACGGTGTACGAGAAGTTGCGGGAGGACGATAAATGCCCTTAGCTCAGCTAGAAGCATTTTCATACCCATCGGCAGGCTCCCGGCCCGACGCAGTCACTTTGGTGGTCGTTAGGTCAATTTGTAGTCAAATATTGGGGAGTCCCAAGTGGTGTTAATGCATAACCTGAACGGTTTGGATAAAGGATCGCAGAGAATAACGCGTCATTTCACCCAAGAAGGCGAAGATCCTTACGAAACAGTCTCATGGGAACTACGCGATGCCCGTTTAACGAACTATGCAGATGGTTCAGTTAGCTTCGAACAAAAAGACGTTGAGTTTCCAACGAGTTGGAGTGCAACCGCAACCAATATCGTGTCCCAAAAATATTTCAGAGGCACCTTAGGTACTGATGAACGTGAGCATTCACTTAAGCAGGTAATAAATCGAGTTAGCAAACAGATCCAACAGTGGGGCCAAAGCGATGGCTATTTCGCAGACGCAGATGAATCGACTATTTTCCAGGCTGAACTATCTTGGTTACTGCTTCACCAATTCGCAGCTTTCAACAGCCCGGTTTGGTTTAACATTGGTGTAGAGGGTGTGCCTCAACAGGCCTCAGCATGCTTTATTCTTTCCGTTGACGACGAGATGGAATCGATACTGAACTGGTACGTCGAAGAAGGCCGAATATTTAAAGGCGGTTCAGGCGCTGGCGTTAACTTATCTAAAATTCGTGGATCTCAAGAGCTGTTACGTGGCGGCGGAGATGCAAGCGGCCCAGTCAGTTTTATGCGAGGAGCGGATGCTTCCGCCGGAACGATCAAAAGCGGCGGCAAAACAAGAAGAGCTGCCAAGATGGTGCTTCTTGATGTAGATCATCCCGATGTAGAAGAATTCATTTGGTGTAAAGCAATAGAAGAACGAAAGGCGCGTGTCTTGCGTGACGCGGGTTTCGAAATGGATTTAAACGGTTCTGATTCGTTTTCTGTGCAGTACCAAAACGCAAATAATTCTGTGCGTTTAAGTGACGAATTTATGTTGGCGGTCGAGGCTGATGCTGACTGGACGCTTACTGCACGTCGAGATGGATCCGAAATTCGTACCGTGAGAGCAAGAGACATATTTCAGCAAGTAGCAGAAGCCGCATGGCAATGTGCTGACCCTGGCGTTCAGTTCAGCTCTACGATAAATAGATGGCACACTGCCCCAAATACCGGCCCGATAACGGCTAGTAACCCTTGCAGTGAGTATCTCCACCTAGATAATTCAGCGTGCAACCTTGCAAGCCTTAATCTGTTGCGGTTTTTGGGAGATGACGATTCTTTCGATGTCGAGGGTTTCAAACATGCGGTCAGAATACTGTTTACGGCACAAGACATCTTGGTAGGGAACGCCGATTACCCGACAGAGTCGATAGCTCAAACTTCGAAGGATTACCGTCAGCTTGGGCTTGGGTACACGAACCTGGGCGCGTTGCTGATGGCACTTGGCCTTGCGTACAATTCCGAAGCCGGTAGAGCATGGGCTGGCGCGATTACAGCGCTAATGACTGGTGAGGCTTACGCCACATCTGCGGTCCTTGCATCGAAACTTGAACCATTCGCTGGGTACGCAACTAATCAAGAGGCTATGCAGGATGTTCTGCGCCGACACCGGAGTGGCCTTGAGCATGTTGGAGGTGAGGCGCCCGCAGAAATTTTAGAAGCGGCTCACAATAGTTGGAATGCTGCGCTGAGTGGATGCGAAGCAACAGGCGTCAGGAATTCCCAAGCCACGGTAATAGCGCCGACTGGCACTATTTCCTTTATGATGGATTGTGACACGACAGGTATAGAGCCCGATTTAGGTTTGATTAAGTTTAAGAAACTCGTGGGTGGCGGCAACTTAACGATTGTCAACCAAACTGTAGGTCGAGCTTTGAAACGCCTTGGTTATTCACTTCCAGAGATTGAGGATATCGAAACTTACATACTAGAAAATTCTAGTACGAAGGGGTCACCTCATTTAAAAGCAGAGCATCAGGCAGTTTTCGCATGTTCGATGGGGGACAATATTATTCATCATGAAGGCCATATTCGGATGATGGCAGCGGCTCAACCATTTATATCGGGAGCTATTTCTAAGACAGTTAATTTGACCGAAGAAGCGACTGTTGAAGAGGTCGAAACCCTTCACATGTTGTCGTGGAAGTTAGGTCTGAAGGCAGTTGCGATCTATCGAGATAACTGCAAAGTTGGGCAACCGCTTTCGACGATGTCAGAAAGTGATTCAGCAGACTTGCCAACGGTAATAACAGAATTACAGCAAACTGTTGCTGGTTTGGATCTAGCTCCAATCAGAGAGAAACTACCGAGAAGTCGCAGATCAAGAACCTTTTCATTCCGGGTATCTGACTGCCACGGATATATGACAGTCGGCGAGTACGAGAACGGCCGTCCGGGAGAGATTTTCCTCACGGTAGCGAAACAAGGATCGACTCTCGCTGGGATTATGGATGCGTTTGCTATTTCGGTAAGTCACGGCCTGCAGTACGGTGTGCCGCTTCGTTCCTATATTGAGGCTTTTGTTAACGTGCGGTTCGAACCGGCAGGTATTACTGATGATCCTGAATTGCGGTTGTCTACGAGTCTTGTGGATTACATATTTAGACGCTTGGCTTTGGAGTATCTGCCACCTCAGGAGCGCAAGGATCTAGGGATACTCTCAACTCAGGAAAGACTTGACCCTCCATTGCCGGGATTCGAAGAAACACTCGGAGCTGGAAATGTTCAGCTGTCCATGGACTCAGAAACCCCAAAGAGTGTCACCAGGGATCCTGTCGGGCAACGTACTAATCGGTCTGATGCTCCGCTTTGTCATACCTGTGGAGACCAAATGATTCGCGCTGGGGCCTGTTATAGCTGTCGGTCATGCGGCAGTACGAGCGGCTGTGGATGATTAATGAAAAACAATTTGGTGGTCACAGTTGAGCAAACGAATAACAAAGGTGTAGTTTCAAGGCCATGAGTAGCCTCCGGTTTTCTTACGGAACGATGGGGTCAGGTAAATCGACTCTGGCCCTTCAAATCCACCATAACCTCGCTGCTACTGGCAGCGGGTTTTTGTGCAGTATGCATGACCGAGCAGGAGCTCATGTGTCGAGCGCTCTTGGAGTTTCAGCCCCGGCCGTTGAAGTAAATCCTATGGTCGATTTCGTGGACTTAGCTACAAACCACCTTGCAGCGCACGGTGCCCTGGATTACATGGTTTGTGATGAGGCACAATTCTACACAGACGCTCAAATAGAGCAGCTAGCTAGGGTTGTCGATGAAATGTCGGCTGATGTTTACACATTCGGGCTGCTCACTGATTTTCGTGGAAAACTATTTCCAGGTTCAGCAAGATTGCTGGAACTAGCTAACGAGCGAATTGAGCTGCAAGTCCAAGCCAGGTGCTGGTGCAATGAGCCGGCAACGCATAATGCTCGTTTAGCAGATGGTGTTCAAATATATGATGGTGATGTCGTGCTAATCGATGACGGACAGGTAGCGGAAGTTACTTACGAATTAAGATGTCGGCGACATTGGATATCAGGGGAAGCTGGACCCGTAGTCGACCAGCTACGAGTAGTGGGATAAGACCGAGCCTATTTCGTTGGCCCATAAAGCTCAACTAATTACTGATAATGCAAATCACAAATTAATGCATTGTGTTTATTAGCTCGAACAATCTGAGTACCTATCGATAACAGTTTGATTTGTGAGTAATAATTGCAGGTATGCCATCAGGGAACGCAATTTCTTATCACTCACAAATCACCAACGCTTGGGCTGGTCGAATCAGCGGCTGCATGTTAGGCAAGCCAATCGAACAGCTATCGATGAGAAAAGGAGTTGTAGCTCTTCAGAATTACCTTGAAAGAGGAAAAGCTTTGCCTCTGCGTGATTATGTACCACTAGTGAAAGGTGCTGAAGCCGAAGTAGAACATCATGATGCCTGCTTTGGTCAAATGACGACTGCTATCCCCGATGATGACATCAACTACACGTTGATTTCGCTGCTCGTACTAGAAGAGTACGGCCGAGGCTTTACCACGGCCGATGTTGGTCGAGCTTGGCTCCGATATTTACCCGGAGCGATCGTGTTCACGGCGGAACGCGAGGCATATGCGAAACTGTTAGCACATGCCGGAATGCGGTTTCCGTTCGGTGCCCCATGCGCATTTGACATAGCAGATTGCAGCGATAATCCCTACAACGACTGGATCGGTGCTCAGATCCGATCAGACTTATATGGTTGGGTAACGCCAGGAGAGCCAAAAGCTGCTGCATTACTAGCAAGCAATGATGCAGCCTTGAGTCACCGGGGCGAAGGCATACATGGGGCAGTGGTAGTAGCAGTCGCCGGTTCATTGATTGCGTCTGGTTGGAGCACACAGCAAGCCATCGAGGAAGCAGGCTCATATATCCCCGGTAACTCTGAGTGTGCTGAGGCGATAGCTCTCGGGTTAGCTTTTGCGAAGGACCCTGATGCTTCCCGGTTGCACGTGAAATTCGATGGCATGTCTCCAGTTCACACAGTTAACAACTTGGCTTTAGTTGCATGGGGGCTAGCCCGAAACCCGGATGACTTTAGTGCTGCGATTGGGGACACTGTTAGCGCCGGATGGGACACCGACTGCAATGGTG
>Ga0315322_10002922_pt1 | contig 13251 bp, 8 predicted proteins | sample M110021515metaG_FD_203461 | JGI IMG/M metagenome (GOLD analysis project Ga0315322, IMG submission 203461) | Ammonia-oxidizing marine archaeal communities from Monterey Bay, California, United States - M1 100m 21515 | ecosystem: Environmental > Aquatic > Marine > Intertidal zone | place: USA... | reverse complement strand
CCTGTCGTTCAACACAAATAAAAACAGTAAAGAAATGTCAATTGTCTTTTACAGCGTTGCCGGGCAGAAGGTTAAAGAGCGAAAAGTACAAGTTCGAAAAGGAGCGAATACCATTCGTTTCGACACAGATCACCTTCCGATAGGAATGTATTTTGTTGTAATTGGTAATAATGCTGATTTTGAAAAGGCGAAGTTTACTAAAGAGTAGCAGGGAAATTAGCGCTTTTCCTAAAAAGATTTGATAACGCTAAGTTCAAGGCCTGCTGCGAAATTACGCGAAGACTTAATTTGATTTTTACTTAAGTGTCCGTTCGTTGAAAGGTTTGTAATGCTGCAGCTCCCCGCAACTCCCAATCGAAAAGAAAGCAGTTCAGATAAATTATATTTACCCCCGCCTTTTAGGCCAAAAGCGTAATCCTGATTCGAAATACTTTGGGCTTCAAACCCATCAGACTTTAATAAATATCGACACGAAACAGATGCGCCATAATATGGTGAAATCGTTTTTATAGAAGGGCTATACTTCAGCACTCCCAAACCAACACTGATGTAATTAAGTTCTTTGTTAGTTGTGCCAAATGTGCCTTCGTGATACGCTGAAATTGATTGTCCTAGGTTTAGGCTTGAGATACTAAGTTCAAGAAATACATTGTTATTAATTCTACGCCCAAACAAAAGAGAATAAGCTGGCTTAATAAACAGGGCGTTGGCAGTAAGTGATTCTTTGTTTGTTGCTTTTTGGAATGCACTATTGAACATGGTTACGTTACAAAGGTTTATTGCAAAAGCAGCATAGTTAGAGAGGTTAACTGTGCTAACGTCAACATTTTTTTCTGAAATATTAGCAATGTCGTTTTTGTTCCAATGAAAACGGCTGGGGTTTAAAATTGAGGCATAGGACAAATCAATTCCGGAGTTAATTAAATCTGCCGAACGGGGAGTGCTAAAAGAGGCTTTGGTTTTTGACGCAATAGCGATAGGGCCAGTCGTTGTGCTATGTAAGATTACTTTTTGAGTAGGGGCGCTAGTAGTGGATTGATTCTCGTTTTGGCTTGGAGTGTTTTGATTCGAGATTTCTTTCTTTTCAGAATTAAAAGCTATTAAACTAGTGGCTGTGTAGGCATTTTCTCGAGGAGAATAATCCTTGTTTCCGTTTGATCCAATAAAAAGCAAAGATCCAACAACAATGATTGGCAGAAGAAGATAAACTAGCTTGGGTTGCCAGGAGCTCCTACTTACGTCTGGAATTTCATTTGCAATAGCATCCCAAATGTCAGGAACCGGTTTGCTTTCTATTCCTTCAAATGAGGTTTTGTACCAGTTATGTAATTCGTCATTTTGCATAAGCTAATAGCGATTCGCTATCAAAGTATTCATTAATGTTTTCACTCAACTTTTTCTTTGCCTTTGCCAATTGAGATTTCGATGTCCCAGGAGAAATTTCAAGGCTTTTTGCAATTTCTTGATGGGTGAATCCCTCTACAAAAAACAAGTTCAGAACAGTCCTATACCCAAGTGGTAATTTGGAGATGATAATTTCAAAATCTTTGATTTCCAACTGACTCAAAGCAGTATTAACATCCCAATCTAAAAAGTTTTCCATTATATTGTCTTTTTCAATATAAACGTAGGATCCAATTTTGTTCGTTCGAATGTAATTCAGACAGTTGTTAACAAAAACACGCCTTACCCAACCGTCAAAACTTCCTTTTTTCTTAAAACTGCCTAGGTTGTTAAAGACTCGAATAAAACCTTCTTGAAGCATGTCTTCTGCCATCAACCTATCTGGCGCATAACCAAGGCAAACCTTAAACATGGGGCTCTTGTATCGCTCATATAATTCGTATTGTGCTTTTTTATTGCCACGAATACATTGCTTAATGAGATGGGAATCACTATTTACGACGAGCTTCAAGTCTTATAAAAATCTAACATCTACGTAATTTGAGATGTTCATTAGAACGTAAAGGTACAAAGATTGGTTGGAATCACTGTCTATCACTATCGTACCCGGCCCGGTCACAGCGTCAATCCAAGATGCTTCGGGAATTCCATCTAACAAGGCCGTTACGTCTAATTCAATGTTGGCGGTTCTGTCCACCTTCTTTGACAACAGGATTGTACTGGCCCCATCCGCATCAAAATTATCTGCGAGGAGCAATATGTCAGAGTCAATTTCAATAATAAAGTTATTGAAGGATCCTCCGGAAAAGTAATGTTTTCCGTTAATTCTTGCCGTATGAGCAGCCCCCGAATTACGGGACAAAACAATCTCTGTATTTAAGTCTGTATAAGTGCCTTGGGGTATATCAAATTCAATCAATTCAATAGCATTACCATTCAGCTGCTTGTCTAAAGTTTTTGAAATATCAATATTTCCGGCCTCTTCTCGCACACCTTCAAAAGACAATGTACTAACGTAAAAAGTAGACGAATTAATTTCATTAACACCAGAACTAGTTTCTGTATCGAAACTCAAATTAAAATCGCAATGAGTAGGTTGTTTCCATTTTCGCGAACACCCTGTTAAGAGTACAGATAGAACAATGGCCAGGTAAAAAACTTTCATAAAGATTAATTGTATTTCAAAATTACAAATTAATTATGAGGCAACCGTTCCAAAGACTTTGGTTGTCATATTTCAAAGTTGGGAACATTTAGCTCCGAAACAATTGAATTTTAGAAAAGCTACACCTCACAACCTAGTATGGCTCATGCGGTCTCATTGGGGACAGTTTTAGTCCATCAAATAAGTAGCAAATTAAAGGTTAGGATGCAACCTTTAATGGGAAGAAATTATTGCTTATCAAGCCTAAATGTGGTACAACTTACCCAAAGTAAAGCCTTCGAATCCGAGGGCTTTACTTTTTTCAAGGGCCAAAGCACATAAACTGCTAAAAAGGAAAATAAGAACATTTTTTTGGGCAACCCAAAAGCGGCCCGTCTTTGTCTATTATTATATGAAATGCAAATTGTGTTAGATTTCTAATGCAGCTATGCGTGATTCTAGTTGTTGCATTCATTTGCAGCACCAAAAAAGTCAGGAGATGGGACCTGGCTTTTTTGTTTCCAATAGTTTTGTATCGTTGCCTCGTTTTCGCAGCCGATTAAAATTCTATTCGATATTGCACTATGGGCACAAGCCCCACTTGATAAGTTGGCTTTTCTAGTTTGGAAATGGGGTCATACTGCATTTGAAATATGTTTTTCTGATTAGTAGCATTTTGAATGTCAAACGCCCACTCTTGTGTTATTTTCTTGCTATTTCTTTTATAAGCAAATCTTAAATCGATTCGAAAATAATTGGCATATTTGGCACTGAAGGAATTTGTATAATCGTAAACCCCCTCTCCATGCAGGGCGCTCTGTTCTAAATCAAATGGAGTATATCTCTGTCCGCCGTTCAGCGTAAATTTAACATCGATGAGTAACGAATTTTTAGCTTTTTGAACTTCCGTGGGCTTTTTGCTTTTAAAAACAAACTCTTTTCCCCCAAGTGCATTGATCGTGTAATTACCGTTAAAAGCAGTACTCCGTTCAACACCATCGTTTCCTTTGTATTTTGATTCATACAAAGATGCGGTCAGTAAATAATAAAACCCCTTAAATAAAAAGTGTTCAACCGTTAGTTCAACCCCGTAATTATAACCTACTCCTGAATTTTGAAGCGAATCAGGAAATGCAACGTTAAAATTTGCACCGTAATTGAGCAAGGAATAAGAGTTTGGCCGAACATCTACAATCGCATCGTATATAAACTGATAATAGGTTTCCGTTTTTATACGCAAATGTTGATTGATAGACCTATCATAGCCAAGAACTAGATGGTGCGACTTGGTCATGTCTAAGTTTCTATTTACTTCAACTAATTTTCCAAATGGGTCCGTCGTCTTTTCAAAAAAGATTCTCGTGGGTGCGAGCTGACTATGAAGTCCATACCCGATCGACAGGGTATTTTGTAGATTAATTTCCCACTTTAATCCAGCTCTTGGTTCAAGATTGTGCGTTTTATTAAGTAGAAAATACTGAAAGTGCAATCCAAGATTTGCTGTCAGTTTATCGGAGAACCGGTACTGATGCTGTACATATGGTTGTAGAAAAAACGTTGCACCTTCGAAGTCCGTTAATTTCTTCCATTGGTTGGCTGAACCGTTATAGATAGAGTCTGTTAAGTTGAAAAATTTTCGATCTGCGAAAAATCCAACTTGAGATAAGTGTTTTGAATTAAACTTGTGGTTATAATTAGAGGCTAGAGAATAACTGCCAATAATACTTTTGTTTCTGTACCATGGAATTGGAGTGCCGTTAAAGACACTTAACGAATCGTTACTGATGCCATTAAAAGCTCCCGATACAGATAAAACGGTTTTGAAATATCCTTTGTTTCCGGATCTTGTTGTGTTAGACAGTCCTAATGCTCCAATTTTTGAACTAAATGTAATGTTCTCACCGCCTCTTCCATAGAGGTTTATTCCTTCGTCATCGCTATCTAAAAGGTCAACAGCGCTAGAGCCAGCGGTTCCAAAAAGCGATGTAGCCCCCCTTTTTGTTGGAAAATTAAATTTAAATGCGACATCTTGATAGCTTGGGATAGAAGTGCCTGTTCCAAAATTGATTCCAACAAGACTAAATAAGTCAAGCGTGGAATATCGGTAACTTATTAGGTAGGATGAAAGTGCTTTTTTTGAAATAGGCCCTTCAGCAAGTAATTCTGCGCCATTAAACCCTAATTGTCCGGTAAACTCTCGATTTTCATTGTTCCCGTTTCGTATTTTCAGATCGAATACGCCAGATAGGGCATTGCCATATTCTGCGGGAAATGCTCCGGTCATAAAGTCAGAATTGTCGAGAACATTATTATTTAAAATGCTCACTGGCCCACCTGTTGTGCCCATAAGAGCAAAATGATTAGGATTAGGAATATCAATACCTTCTAAGCGATATAAAATTCCGGTTGGTGAATTCCCTCGCACTACGATGTCATTTCTGGAGTCGTCCGCCCCTTGAACACCAGCAAAATTTTGAGCCATACGGGCAACATCGTTTCGACTACCCGCATATCTTTTTGATTCCTCAATGGAAAAGCGTCGGGCACTTACTGTAGCCATTTTATTTAGTGAATTTTTCTTTTCCTCTTTTTTTGTAATGATTACTTCCTGAAGGGCAACGAGCTCTTTCATTTGTAAATTAAGAATTAACTCTTTCCCGCTGGTTATTTCCTGATTGCTTATGATTACATCATTGTACCCAAAAAGGGAAGCCCTGACGGACACTCTTCCCACCGGGACATTGTATATTTTAAACGTACCGTTTTCTTCAGTTGAAGCACCCATTATTGGTTCGGCGCTTAGGATAACAATATCTACACCAAATAACGGTTGAAGAGAGTGCTGATCTACAACTGAACCTCTTATACTTTGCGTGAACTGACTAATTGCCAATATTGGGCAGAAAAGGAAAAGGGTTAGAAAATTTATGCGCATGTTTCAATGTTTTTGGCTTTGCCTAAGCCTAAGCACTTCTTTAGAAACGACAAGGGATTGTTGAATTCCAGCTTCTTCACAATTCAAAAATAGAACCATCTTTTTAATATTGCTATTTTTGACTAATGAGAGTTCAAAAATTTGGCGTGATTGGAGGAGGTAGCTGGGCAACTGCCATTGTAAAAATGCTTTCTGAGAATGTAGGCTGTATCAACTGGTGGATGCGAAATGAAAAATCTATAGAACACATAAAAATACACCGGCACAATCCAAAATACATTCGTTCTGCAGAATTTGATGTTGCCAAATTAGAGCTTTCTACAGATTTGAAATCAATTGTTGAGAAATCAGATGTTATCATTTTAGCTACACCCTCTGCATTTTTACTTTCCGTTTTGGAATCACTGAACCAAGAGAGTTTCAGAGATAAAATGGTTGTTTCAGCCATAAAGGGAATCATACCAGAAACGAATGAAATACCTGCTGAATTTTTAATAAAACGGTTTAACATTCCCGAAAACAACATTGCCATGATAAGTGGTCCTTGCCACGCAGAAGAGGTCGCTATGGAGCGCCTTTCATACCTCACCATTGGCTCCCCAAACGCTCAGGTTGCAAGCATTGTGGCTGATGCATTGAGCTGTCGATTTATTAAAACATCGGTTACTGATGACCTGTATGGAACAGAAGTAGGAGCGATATTAAAAAATGTCTTTGCGATTGCCTCAGGAATTTGCCATGGGTTAGGGTATGGAGATAATTTTCAAGCTGTTTTAATGAGCAACTCTATACAAGAGCTGGAGCGTTTTGTTGATGCCATTAGTCCAATTCACAGAGACGTGAAAAGCTCTGCATATCTAGGAGACTTACTGGTTACGGGATACTCCCTTCACAGTAGAAATAGGAGATTTGGAAATTTGATAGGAAGAGGCTATTCTGTTAGGGCTACCATGGCAGAAATGAGAATGATAGCAGAGGGTTATTATGCCGTTAAGTGTATTATGGACATTAATCAGAAACATCAGGTTAATTTGCCTATCACCGAGGCAGTATTTCATATACTTTACGAAGAAACACCTGCGATTACAGAAATGAGAAATTTAGCGGAGACACTCAATTAAGGATTTTTTAAAGCGGCCCAAAGAATATTTGCTTTACTTTTCCCTATTACCTTTTCAAGATCTTTTATAGACGCTTCTTTTATTCGTTTTACGGATTTAAATTGTCGCATCAACTCCAGTTGTGTCTTTTCCCCTATCCCTTTTATGTTGAGCAGCTCTGATTGAATGGATGCTTTGCTTCTTTTGTCTCTGTGATGATTGATTCCGAATCGATGCGCTTCGTTTCTCAAATGTTGAATTACCTTTAGAGACTCAGATTTTTTATCAATATAAAGAGGTAGCGGATCGTTTGGAAAGTATATTTCTTCTAGCTTTTTTGCAATTCCAATAATAGCAATTACACCCCTTAAGTTAAGCTTGTCTAAACTTTTTAAGGCGGCGCTTAACTGCCCCTTTCCACCATCTACAATAATTAACTGCGGAAGTGGTTTCTCTTCTTCAATAAGTCTTTTGTAGCGCCTGAAGACAACTTCTTCCATACTGCCAAAATCGTCAGGGCCATCAACTGTTTTAATGTTAAAGTGTCGGTAATCTTTTTTGGAAGGCTTCCCATTTTTAAAGACTACGCAAGCAGAAACGGCATTTGTTCCCTGGAAATTTGAATTATCGAAACATTCGATGTGTTTAGGCAGTTCATTTAAGCGCAAATCATTTTGAATAGTTTCTAAAATACGCTCTGTATGGTTTTCTGGAGAAGTTAGTTTCTGATTTTTTAAACGATCTAAGCGGTAATAATTCGCATTTTTTAAAGAAAGCTCGATTAATGCTTTTTTCCCGCCTTTTTGAGGGCAGTGGAAAGAAACAGATTCAATAGAAATACGCACAGGAATGTTGGTGTAAATTTCACGCGAGTCACTTTTCAGTCGACTTCGTAGGTCCATGATCGCAAATTCCAATAATTCTTGTTCAGACTCATCTAATTTCTTTTTGAGCTCAAAGCTATGGCCATGGATAATGGCTCCATTGTGAACTTTAAGATAGTTTACAAATGCTCCCTGAACATCAGTGATAATTGTAAATACATCGCTGTTTCTAATCGAAGGATTGACAACAGTAGACTTGGCTTGGTATCGTTTTAAAAGGTTAATTTTTTCGCTGAAAACATGGGCTTTTTCAAAATTTAAATTAGCCGATGCATTTTTCATTGATGAATGAAGGTCCGCGAGTACAGTTGAAATATTACCCCCTAAAATTGCCCGAATTGCGACCATATGCGTTAAATATTCTTCTTCTGTTTCTAAGCCGACGCATGGGGCTTTGCAATTACCCAAATGATATTCAAGGCAAACCTTATATTTTTGCGATTCAACATTTTCCAAAGACAGATTGTACTTACATGTTCTTATGGGGTATAATTGTCTAACTAAGTCAATCAGCGTGTGCATCATTTTGGCTGAGGCATAAGGGCCGAAGTATTTACCGTCTCCATGATTGACATTTCGAGTAGAGATTAACCGGGGGAATCGTTCTGTCGTTATCTTGATCCAGGGATAGGTTTTATCATCTTTTAATTGGATGTTGTATTTAGGTTGAAGTTTCTTTATCAAACCGTTCTCCAGCAAAAGCGCATCGAAATCATTCTCTACTACAATGTATTTAATGTCTGTAATCTGCTTTACAAGAACCCTTGTTTTGCCTGACTTATGCTCTTTCTGAAAATAACTAGAAACGCGTTTTTTTAAGTTCTTAGCTTTGCCTACATAAAGCGTTATTCCCTCTCTATTCAGGTGCTCATATACACCTGGTTTTTGAGGAAGAGAGGTGAGTATTAATTGTATTTTATCGTGTATTTTGTTCAATTAGCTGCAAATTAATAGAAAGTAAGCAAAATTGGATATTAGCCTTTGATTTGAATTTAGTTAATTCATTAAGTGATTTGTACAAAAACTAATTTATCGTCTCCCTGCAATTCTCGAACAAATTAATCCTAAGTTTGTTTAAACTTTGTGAGTCAAACATACAACATAAAAGACTTAGAGCGAATCTCCGGAATTAAAGCGCATACAATCCGTATTTGGGAAAAAAGATACAATGTATTTAGTCCTAAACGAACAGAGACTAATATTCGGGAATACTGCCAAGAAGACCTAAGAAAAATTATCACGTTTGGAGCATTGAATTCCAGAGGAGTAAAGATTTCAAAACTGGTAACCCTCTCTGATGAAGAGTTGTCTGCTCAAGTGCTTAGTCTTTCTCAAAACCCAGATGACATTGAATTTCAAATCGAGAAGTTAATAACAGCTGCGATTTGCTTAGATGAACAAAGTTTTGAAGATACCATACAGGTTAACCTCAAAAGCGTTGGTTTTGAAAAGACTTTTGAAAAGCTGATGTATGCTTTTTTTGAAAGACTTGGATCATTGTGGCATTTGGGGTCAATTAATCCAGCACAAGAACACTTCATTTCTAATCTAATTCGGCAAAAATTAATTGTGTCCCTGGACAATTGTAAAAACAGATTAACAGAGAGCAAAGTTTTAATCGCGTATCTACCGGAAGGAGAATGGCACGAGCTAGGATTATTGTATTACTCATATTTAGCAGTGAACAAAGGGTTTAAATTAATTTACCTAGGCCAGTCAACTCCTTACGATGGAGCAAGATGGGCAATAACAAACAAACAACCAGATGTTGTTTTGGTGTCCTTTGTGCAGACAATTTCACAAAAAAAGCTTGCTTCCTACATGGAACGAATGGTTAATGATTTCCCCGCTACCCGCATAATTTTATCTGGAATTCAAGCGAAACAGGTATTGGACTGTGTGCCGAGTCAAGTAGAGATAGTAGCGAATAGCAGTGAGTTTGTGGCGAAGATTACAGAATAAACGCCTTGTGATAGCCAATTTTTTCCTTGTTTATTTTACATCATTCTTTCTGCGATCACCCTTCTTCTTTTTAAAAACAGCAGTGAAATTAGTTTGCGTTTTAAGGTTTGAAGTTATGATGTTTGTTTTTGGCAAATTTTTGTTTTTCCAGCCAACAAATTTATATCCATCTTCGGGGATGGCAGTAATGGTAACGGGGACGCTTTCTATATAGTAGCCTTCCCAAGGAAAAGAGGCAATAGATAATGTGCTGATTTGAATTGTCCCTAGACCATTTGAGATGTCTAATTTTACTTTTTTCTCTTGACCATTAATGTTATAAAAATCGATAATATGATCTCTTATTTGACAAGGTCTTTGTATCGCATACTCTTTAAACCAATCGATTCTTGTGTTTTTCGGAACATACAACATGGTGTCTTGCCATCGCTCTTTTTCACGAGGCACTTCTTTTTCGATTCTACCTGTAATTTCGTCAATAAGTCTAATGGCATTATCTTCAGATAATGCCGAGTTTAAATAATCGCACATTCTGTTGGCCCAAAGTATTCTGAAGGTGCTGTTTTTCATTAGCCTGTTGAATAAGAAAACAGGCTCTTTTTTAAGGTGGCGTTTCAACGTATTTTCATCATATCGATGCCACGAATCCTGATCATAACTGATCCATCTCCATTTCTGATTTTTACCTTTTGGTCTCCAATAGCGGATGTTTACTCGATTGTCGTGTGCGCTTGAATAGACTTCATAAATCCAGTAGTCAATGTAGTTTTCAATACTCATCTTTTTTGATACTTCAGCGTAGACAGAATCTTGAGTAATGTCGTTTAGGCTAATGTAAAATGTCAAGCTATCATACCAGCGTGCTTTTCCAGATACTAATTGCTCGTATTCGCCAGTAATAATGTCCACATCATTGTAACCATGATTGTTTTCAATAAAGTCAGCACCCTTTCTTTCCATTAGGTTGTACAGCCCCCAATACTCGCCGTTTAAGAATAATTGAACAGGCTGGTAGGCCTGCATGTCAACGGTACTACCCATTTCTTTGTTGACTTCGTAAAGTAGCTCATTTTTGAATCTTTCTCCTACCCATAATTCTGGAACATTTCTGCCTGACGTAGCATCAGCCCTGAGCCAAATACTACCAAAACTGGAAATCGGCTTATCGTCGAAAATTTTGTAGTTAATTCTGGGATAACCATAAGAGTCTTTTGTGAATAAAGAGAAAGACTTTTTTGGTTGCCTTCTGCTTGTTTTACCGGCAATTCTCATACTTATTTCATTTTTAAAGGCAGAAAAATGAACTCCTTCTTTGTTCATGTCAAAATACTCCACATTTCCAGGCCTTTCCCAACCTCTTTTTTTGTATTTATGATAAATACCCTTAGACTTATCCCACAAGTCTTTGGGGTCGGCAGTCAAAGAAACAACAGGTAAAGTCGAAGCTTCGTTAATAAAGTAAGTATGTGTGATGATTTTTCCTGGAACAGTATTTTTTTTAATAATTCTAGCCCTAATAATACGTGTTGAATCAATATCTATTTCTTCAGTGTATTTGATGCCTGAGGAAGTATCGGGTTCTGCGCCGTTGGTGGTATAGTAAATAGAGCCACCATATTTGTTGGTAAGAGCGAGACTTAGTTTGTCTTTGTAAAACCCACTCTGCTCTGAGAATAAAGGTAAAATGCTATCAGACAACAAGGCAATGCCTCCCGTGTTAGCTTCTTTGGGTGTAGGGGTGTTAAATAAGTGAAACTCTTCAGCCCCATCGGATTTCCTGCCAAAAGATTTATCCCTTGATTGCTTTTTGTAATCAACGCGATCTAATAAAATCAGCTCAGAATTATAAACGGCAATTGTACCACCCTCATCGTCGAGCCGGAAGGATAAATGCCGAGACCCTTGTTCGTCATCACTATCTACCCAAAGCAACATTCTGCCCTTTGGAGCAATAGTTGTCCAAGCACCCTTGTTTTTTGGAATTTGGTGTTTGTTAGGAACATCAGGATTATCACTAAAATACATACCACCGATGTTGATGGCAGTATCTCCACAGTTGAATAGCTCAATCCAATCTTCATCTTCCCCAAACCCATCAGCAATTGTATGTTTATTAGCTGCTTGAAGTTCATTAATTAAGAGGCATTGCCCATGAATTTCCGTTAGGGAATACAGACAGATTAAAACCAACGGACTAAATTTTAATAGGCTTAAAATAGGGAACATAAAATAATTTAATAAATAAAAAAGCCCTCCACAAGTGTGGAGGGCTTTAAATTACACAATTGTTATAATTCTATAATTATTTAATGATAACAATTTTCTCTTTAAGGAATTGAGTTGGAGTAGTAAGCTGTACGAAGTAAATACCACTTGATAGCTCTGAAGCATCAAAGTTTACTTTCTTAGCAATACCGCCTTCAACAACACCTGAGAATAATACACCAACTTTATCACCATTCATGTTGATTACTTCCAGTACTACATTTTCAGTAGCCGGGATAGCGAAGTCAAACGTTGAATTGTTTTCAAGTGGGTTTGGATATGTAGAAAGCGAAGCGATCTCAATACCCGCGTTCATCTTATCGTCTTCATCTTCTTCGTTGATAGAACCAGACTTGGCAGCGCCACAAGATCCTATTTCAACAATTTCAGAAGAACCGAACGCACCACCAGTTGGCGAGCTTACTACTGTACCACCAAGAGCAACAGAGTAGTTACCAGCACCCCAAGAGCAGCAGATACCGTCACCGAAGCTATCCGCAATTCTCATTTCGTAGCAATCGTTAACGCTTACACATCCAGCAGACTGAACAGTAGTTGTACCACTAGGAAGTGAAAAAGTAGGAGCACTCAACAAGATAGTACCTGTAGTCATGTTCTCTAATTGGAAAGACGTTTCACTACCAAAGTTATCTGTAGTAATAGAAACAGTTAAGTCTTCACAAGGAGGCTCAATCGGGCAAGTATTACCGTCAGTATCCGTCCATCCGACTACTTCGAAAGGGAAGAATCTTTGACCTTGAGCGTTACAATGACAGTTAGTAGGCACTTTAATGCTACCATATTCACTACCTACTAATTCGAAGTAAGTGTGGTTTTTAAAGTAGCTAAGGCCACCGTCAGAAGCATTAATAGTAAACTCATCTCCAGTGTTAGCACCAGTGATTGCAGCGATTAAACCACTACATTTTTTAGAGTTTACGTTAAAGTCCTGACCGTCAGCACCAACGTATCTGATTGTGATAGACGCTAATTTTCCGCTACACTCACAATCAGCAGCAGCAGTTTCACTAGAAACAGTGTTGTCACAAGCAGCGCTCTGGTTTGAACCGCATGGGCCTAAAACATATCCACAAGCTAACTTTTTGCTGATGTCTTTGATTTTCACGCAGTACGTTACGCCGTCAAAACACATTGCAACATGAGTTGCATCATTGCTTGAGCTGTGGCTTCCTGATCCAGAACCTGATCCAGAACCTGATCCAGAGTTGCCACAAGCACTTCTTGGGCTTCCCGAGTCAGAGAAAGAGCACGCTTCGAAAGGTGAAGATGAGCTACTTCCGCTACTAGAGCTTGATCCAGAACCTGAACCAGAACCTGAGCTTGATCCAGAACCTGGTCTGCTGTGACCTGAACCAGAATGTGAATGAGACGAATGTGATCCGCTTCCACTTCCGCAACCTGATCCACTTGGAGCACTAGGATAATTAGGGTAACCCGCTGATCCAGAACCTGATCCAGAGTGTGAAGAGTGTGAAGAGTGTGAGCTAGAGTGAGAACCACCAGTAGAACAGTAGATGTTCAATACTTCAACTGTCC
>Ga0315322_10002920_pt1 | contig 13253 bp, 26 predicted proteins | sample M110021515metaG_FD_203461 | JGI IMG/M metagenome (GOLD analysis project Ga0315322, IMG submission 203461) | Ammonia-oxidizing marine archaeal communities from Monterey Bay, California, United States - M1 100m 21515 | ecosystem: Environmental > Aquatic > Marine > Intertidal zone | place: USA... | reverse complement strand
TCTTCTAAATCTTCACGAGTAAGGCTTGGGTCTATCTTTAATAGTTCAGCAATAGGTAATGTTTTAATCTCTCCCCAATAAAAACAATCTTTAAAGTGAGGGTCTTCAGTGTAACTGTACACAACATTAGCCGGGTCTACATATGATATTTGAACTCCAGCTCCAGGTAGGAACTCGTGTTTTGCAACAGACATACCTATAACTGTAGAATCATAGTCTATTTGTTTACGAATATCATCATAATGATTTTCAGAAAACATAGTGTCTATTGCCTCTTCCTCCGCAATTTCAATTGCAGGCTTATAGTTTAGGTTCATGTAAAGAGACAACTCCTCATCAGATGACGGAAGCTCATCGGGGTCCATAATAAATGGGTCTACACCTGTCTGCTCTTGTATCGTAGTCAAGATATCTTTAGCAGCCATTTGGCCCTCTATCATATCTTGATACTTACTTCTTTTTGCTTGAGATAATGCGTCTTGAGCATAAGCCTTAACCTTAAACTCTCGGTCTTGCATACCATTAACAACTATATCTACAAACTTTGGCAATATAGGGACTGGTGTCCAATCTAAGTTTAGATAAGATAAGTCTCCATCTACTGCAATTTCGTTTTTATATTTAGCAATTGATTGCTCCCCTCTTGCGTATAAACGCAGTTTGTGAAAGTCTCTCCATTGATTGTAGTATCTACACTGGTTTCCGTCTTTTTTAAACCATTCGTATTGAATAGCTTGTCCTATCTGTAAACCAAATTCGTTCGTAGCTTTTTCAGCATCAGAAACAAATTGACTTGGAAAGCCTGTAGATGCAATGTCTATTGTAACATCCTTCATCTATCTAATTAATTCACTTAAATTTCCCTTATTTGTATACCTTGCAAAGTTAAGGTTTATTTTTGATTGTTTTTTCTCTACTTGATACATATGCCTTTGTGTTGCCATAACAGCTAATCCAGAACTAATACTTGCATCAAATTTAGTTCTATTATTTATATCAAACTTTGCCCAGTCTTCTAAAGTCCTTGTAAACAACATATTACCCATATCTCCAGATTCCCTAAATTGTCCTTCAAAATCTATACCTACATTTTTTTCTATGTAAGATTCAATTGCAGCAGCGTGAGACTGCTTTACATCCTCAGAACTATTAGGTATACCTCCTAGCTCTTTCTCTGTTTTTGATAGCTTGGACATATGCTTGTCAGGTCTGTTCATGGAAAAACCTCTATATCCTCTGTTCTTAAAATGATACAGTAATCTAGGCTTGTTATTCTCCACTAATATTGGCATACCATAAAACACACAAGCCATCAATACTTCTTCAAAAAATATCTCAGCTGTTTGCGGCCTAGCTACATACTCTAAGAAAAACTCATTAGCAGGAGCTTCCTCCATACTAAACTTAGTCATTCCATGTAAAGCTCCATTAGAACCTCCACCGCCGACAGTTCCAGATATATCATAAGAGTCACATCCAAACGCTCCCATATGGTCATTGCCTGGAAACTTAATACCTCTCCTATCAATAACATTATTTTGCAATCCCTTTGATGGTGTCCAGCTAATTAAAAACCTACCTCTCTTGTCAGGACTAAAAGCCACCTTAGTATCTTTAATTCCATTCTGCCAATAAAAGTTCCCTCTTGTTAAGTGGTGTTCTAGTATTAAAGAATCGTTATAGTCTATCTGTTGGTATATCTTTGTAAGATTAAAAAGAGAAGACTTACTCTCATCTCTAAATGCGTGTGACTCTGTTCTAGGAAACTGTCTGTAAAATTCGTTCAGTGCATCCGCATCTGATTTTAAAGAATCTACTTCAGCCTGCCAATAGTCTATAGCTCCGTTAGTAATCCATTCTCCATCAACACCCTTTCGTTTTTCTTTAGGAGCTATAAGAACTGGCTGCCCATACACATCTATAAATCCTTCCATGTTCATTTCCATAGGAATAAACAAAGAATACATGCCGCTTTTAGTTTGTCCGTTAGCGTTTCTTTTGTTTACATCAGAATCTTCATAGAGCTTTTTAAAATTACTACCGCCTTTATCAAGAGCATTTGAAGTAGAGCCCATCAAACACTTACCTATTATCTTACTACCTAACCTCAAACAAGTCTTAGTGACTCTCCAGTTGTTGAGTATATTATTTGGCTTTATCCACTTACCACTTTCATCATGGACTAACAGCATAAGTTTTTCACCATCATAGGAGTTGTCATCTGTATTTTTCCAGTCAATAGTGGTATCAAGACCCGTAAGCTCTTCATTAACACTATCGTACATATTTTTCTTTGTAATCTTAGATGCAGGTATCCTAAAGGCTAGTTCAGTCTTTGGTTTATCCATACCATCCTGTATGGGTTTAAAAAAGAACGGAAGTCTATTAGATATAGGAACTACCTTATCGGTAAACATCTTTTTAGAATCCGCTCCAGTTTTTGATAATATGCCTACCCTAGAATCTTTTGCTAATGTACCTGCGTTTACACACTCTGAAGAACCCATAAATGAAAACCCTGAACGTCTAATCTTTAAATATATCATACCAAAGGCTCGCTTATCTGCTTTACACGCTTCCCAAAAAATATAAAATATTCTGTTAGCCTCTCTATAATCTGGATAACCTACATCAATTGCTGACCATTGTAGATACATATAATGTGAGCCAGTAATGTAAGTTGGTTTTCCATTATTCATAAACCAATGCCCTTCTTCCCTATTGTCAAATTCAGACTCTATATAATCTACCCATCTTGATTTAAAAGGAGTAGGCATTTCGTTCCATTGAAATATAGAATATATTCTTGACAGCTCCTTTGGGAGTTCTTGTCTTTCCCAATATTGCTCTGATATATTCTTAGACCTTGAGAAACAATCCTTAGGAAGTACAGGTAAACCTACTTTAAGACCTGATATTTCTACAATATCTCCGAGCGTACCATTTTTAGAAATACAAACAAAGTCATACTTGTCGTTATATCCATACTCCCAAGTCTTAGCTCTATTTTTATTAGCCAAAACACCTTTAGGTATGTATCCCTCTAAAACCTTATAGATGCTACCTTGAGCGTCTTTCTGCAAATCCTTGTTTTGTTTCAACTTTAGTATCTGTGTTATGTGATAAGTTTATATTCTCCTGCTCCTGGTCTATCTTATTTAGTATGTCAAAAGCATCAAAGATGGCTAACTTTTTTGTGGCAGCTGCGTTTTTTAATCTGTCTGCTGCTAATTCATCTTCTGGGTCGTGCTTAATAATATCTTCCTTAGCAACTTTAATAAGCTGTTCAACAGCTTTTCTACCAGCTTGAATTATCTGTTTCTTTAGTTCTTCTGAGTTCATTTTCTTTTACTGCATTTAATTGAATATTTCACAGAACCATTGTAATGTGATTATCAAACATTCGATACAACTTTTGACCATCTACATTAAATTCATATTCAGTATCTGGTCTAAAGGTAACTAGGTCGCCTTCTTTTATACCACGCTCTTGTAATGTTTTATTTATATATTTCATTTTACCCATAAGGGGCTCTTCAGCAAAAGGCTTATGTATATAAGATTCAGTAACTGGCACTGGCTCTACAAAACAATACTTATCATGGCAATGCCACTTATTGTTTTTATTATACATATAAAACTGCTGATTGTCTATAAAAAACAAATCATCCATGAAAAAACTTTTGCCGCTTTTCTGCCGACCCTTCATGTCATTATAAAACTTAAAAACATTATGGTGCACTAAAAGAGTATCTCCTGGCTCTATATCTCCTTCGTATCCTAAAGGAGTAGAAACAACAATAGCTTCTCTATTAGAAGCTATATGGTTTTCTTCTGAGGTACTAGTTATAAAATCTACACCTCCTATTTCTTTTGAGTTATTATATCTCTTACCCTTTGTGGGTTTTACTATAAAATAAAAAGGTGACCTCATTAAAAGTTTATATTATATTCCACAGAAATAGGCATAGTTGAATTAAACTCTTTCCATAAAAACACTTCATCTGCTTTTTGAATCCATATTTTTATTGAACCTTTATGCTCGTCTTCTTTTATTAAATGAATGCTGTGTGAACCCCCAAGTATTTCTTGCCCTACAATATAGTGCATTGCACTAGACTTATAGTCCGGACCTATTGATATTTTTCTAATATGCATTGTATTAAATTTATTAATACAAATATATGAATTATTTACCTGGAAGTTTTACTCCTATCTTATCTGCCGTTCTCGCTCCGAAATATCCGCAAAGGACCCATGTCAAAAGAGAGGCTGTATCTGAGGTGTCTAATCCCATATACCATCCCCCAACATAAGCAAGTACTAACACCACTAGAGTTAGCGGCCTTACATTTCTAGCAAGCCAGCTCTGGCTTCCAGAGTCTGCAACCCAACGTCTAGTAACACCATCTATTTCAGCGCGCTCGAGTCTAAGTTTTTCAAGAGCTATTCTTTTGTCTCCTTCACTAAGCTCGTTGTTTCCGCTGATAAGCTCTGAGATAACATTGCCTGGAAGTATAGCATCACCAACAATACCTAGTATTGAAGGCGCTTTCTCAATGAGAAACCTTCCCACACCTGTTTCTTTAAACGGTTTTTTTTCTTTACTCATATCACTCGATATGTAGTTTTACCATTTGTTCGCTCTGCTCTTAGGCAGCGCTTTCTGTTTTCATCTGGGTGGACATAGCTTACATGAATCCAATCTGGATTAGTGTCGTCACCAAACTCCCATATGAGTTGGTCAAAGCTTAAATTATCTTTTATGTATTGGTACATCTCAGCATTTGTTTTATGACCAAGTGTATCATCTAGGTCAATCGCTCGACCCTCACAATGTTGCGAGCGTGAACTTCCACCGATAGCTCGGTTCAATTCTTCGCATCTGTAAAAACTGCTGATTCTTATAGGGCCACCTACATATTTTCTAAGAGGCTCGAAAACATTAACGCTAATGTTTACCATATTAGTAATTTGGTAATCATCAGGTGTGTTTTTAATTCCTAAACGAGTTGCGGTATTAGATTTAATACCTTCTTTATACGATATATGTTCACTTATTCTTTCCATGCATTAAGTACCATTTATGGACTGTGTATCCAATTGATACTAAAAGTAATAAAATTTTTAGTATTACGTCTATATGAGTCATAGAAATTCCTAAAGCTAAACTATTTAAACTTAATATTTTTATATCGTTAATATTCATTATTCTGTTATTAAATCCCAACTTGTTGTTTCTTCATTCCAGATGTACTGTTGCTCATCATCTGGATAAGCCGTAGGAGCTTCCCATAAGCAGCTAGTCTCGTTTAGTGTCCAGCTATCATATGGCTTTGGCGGTATAAACGCATCACGAGTTTCATCGTATGTATATCCTATACCAGCATAGTTTTTTCTAAATGACGTTCCTCCATTTACATGAACTCCACCTATTGTATTGTAAGAAGTTCTTTTGCAAGTTTGATTATGAAGATTACCATAGTAAACCTCCCAATCTACATCACCGCCTTCGTCTTTGCCAGTAATAACCTGAGTCACTATATTATTTAAATTTAAAATTGTGTAGTGTGCCATATTAACTAAAACTTATATTATCTGAACCAGATTTAAAAATAGCTATTTTATCCGAGCCATCTGTTCCGTGTACTACTGTTAAACCCGCTCCAACTGTCATTGTTCTTGTATTTGGGTATCTTACTATGACAACACCAGACCCACCAGACCCACCGCTGGTTCCCCCTGCCCTTGCTGTACCACCAGCACCACCGCCAGTATTTGCCGTACCCGGCGTTCCAGAACCCGTTGTATATTGTCCGCCACCTCCGTAACTTGTAGGCGCAGCTGTATATGGAGAACTATAAGGAGACCCTGCTCCTCCACCTGAGTACCAAACATTTGTTCCCCCTACACCTTGACCTACATTTGCCGTGGTTACTGCCAAAGAAAATGGTGCTATAAGAACTACAAGTCCATCACCTCCTTGAGCGCCTACAGCATCATTGTTGTTGTTACCAGCACCTACTGCTCCAGCTCCTCCACCTCCAGGTCCTGTATAACTTCCTGTAGATGCCCCGCCATCATATCCTTGATTAGCAGTTCCTGCGCCACCATTTGATGATTGATTTCTAGTACCGCCACCGCCACCAGAACCTCCTGCTCCACCAGTTTGTGCATTTCTAGCAGCATTCACTCCACCGCCATAGCCACCGCCATCAGAGGTAATAGTTGAAAAAACAGAATTAGAGCCTGTACCTGAACTTCTATCATCTGTTCTTGAACCAGTTGCTGCTCCTCCAGCTCCAATTGTAACAATATAATCTCTACCTGTTGTAAGTGATAAACTACTTTCAGCGATTGAGCCACCTCCTGAGTTAGAGCCGTAAGAAGTCCTTAAACCTCCAGCCCCAGCACCACCGGTTCCTCCATCATAAGTAGACATACCGGCCGAGCCACCGCCACCTGCTACTACAAGAAAGTCAGCTGAAAGTGAAATAGGAACTGGTGAATCTGCAACCTGAATCCAATTAGCTCCATCATAATACTCTACTTTATTATCAGTAGTGTTGTATCTCATCTCTCCATTAGAAGGAGACCCAGGTCTTTCGGCTGTTGTGCCAGATGTCAACTGAATAGCTCCGGTATTATCATTAAAAGCTAAAAAGTCTGTACTTGATATATTGGTGGTAGCCATATTTTGTTTTTTATTCTTCTTCTTCTATTACTACTAAATCCCAAGTTTGAGCCTCTTCATTCCATGTATAAATATCTGTAGAACCTTCTTCAACAGTTGGATATGGAACTGGAGAATCCCAATCCCAAGTAGTTTCATTTAAAGTCCAAGATGGAAAAGGTTGTTCAGGTATAAAAACATTATTTAATGCGTCATAACTCATCCCAACTCCAGCGTAACGCGCTCTCATATTTCCGTTATAAGAAGTTTGTAACCAAGTTGTGTCTTGTCCATACAAACTCTTACAAAAGTCAATACCAAGTTGCTCGCTTTCATTTCCTTCTGAATCTAATAATACAGAATTATTTAAAACAATGACTTGCTGTACTACATTGTTTGAATCTAATTTTGCAAAATGTGCCATAATTTAATTATTTAAGCCGTATAACTACCGCTACCGTTATATATTAATATTGTATCGCTACCGTCTGTACTGACTGTAGGCGAACCTGTTGTTGTGCCTGAATATGTAGATGTGTCCATTCTTAGTATTACTACTCCAGAACCACCTGCTCCAGCGCCTGCATTAAAGCCGCCACCTCCACCGCCTGAACCACTATTTGCAGTCGCTGAAGTTCCGGGAGCGGAATTATTTCCTCCGCCATTTCCTCCGCCGGCTTTTCCAGCACTTGCAGGGAAACCAGCTCCACCGCCACCGCCGGCTCTGAGTACTGCGGCTCCAGTTATAGAAGATGAAACTCCATCTCCAGCTGCTCCAGAAGCATTCTGGTTATTGGTCGCACCAGCCGCTCCAGAGCCACCTCCACCAGTACCAACGTAATAATTTGAAGCTTGTCCATTACCTCCAGGATAACCTTGATTAGCAGTTCCTGAACCACCGCCTTGGTATTGATTAGATGCACCACCTCCTGAACCTCCAGGATAACCATTACCGGGGGGTTTTTTCCCACCTTTACCGCCGCCGACAGAAGTTATAGTTCCAAATACGGAATCTGTTCCATAGGCATTACCGCCACCGCCTGCTCCAACCGTTATTGTGTAAACCGTTCCTGAAATTGCCACTATATTTAATTCTGCTGGGCCGCCGCCACCAGATTGTCCAATAGAAGTTCTATATCCTCCAGCTCCACCGCCACCGCCTCTTTTAGTTCCGCCGCCACCGCCGCCGGCAATAACTAGAAAGTTAATTTTTGGTAAACCATTAGTGCTCATTGGAACCCACTCAGTCCCATTATAATATTCAAACACACTAATAGCATCTACATTTGATATAGAAGTATTATTTCTAATCATTCCAGTTACAGCAGTTCCTGTATACGAGGATGAACCCGATGGCATTTGAAATGCTGAATTGTCTGAGTTTAAATCTACTACTCCTCCTCCTATTTTAGTTGTTGCCATATCTAAGCTGTATAAGAACCGCTGCCGGTGTAAATTAAAATTGTATCGTCACCCTCTGTTACTACAGATGGATTGCCAGTTGTTACTCCAGTATAGCTGTCTGTGGTCATTCTTAAAATACAAACTCCAGAACCACCATTATACGACCTTGCGCCACCGCCACCTGTATTGGCAGCTCCGGCGCTATAAGAACCTCCACCGCCAGGACTTACAGGGCCATAAAGAGGATTTGGTGCTCCACTCCAAGTGCTACCACTAATCCAAATTGCAGCGCCTCCACTAGCATAATAAACATCAGTCCCACTTACGTCTCCAACTGAATAAGTTGCTGCATTAGTAGAGTTTAAAATATCTACAGCTAAACCTAAGCCACCTGAAATTGTCTGATAGCCAGTAGGACTATATCCTCCTATACCTGCGCCTCCAGCTCCTCCACCAGAACCAAATACAACTCTTGAAGGATAAGGTTCACCTCTACTTTGCCCGCCAGGATAACCTTGGTTAGTTGTTCCTGTTCCTGCACCTCCAACATACCCAGGGTTGGTACTGGGGACAAGTCCTCCTCCACCTCCTGAACCTCCAGGTAAACCGGTCGCAGTAGTACCAGGTGTGTATATATTTAAGGCAGAACCACCTCTACCACCTCCATCTGCATATAGATTAGTAGAAGGGTTGCTTGATACGATTGATGAATCACCCCCCATTCCAGGAGCATAATGATAATCGCTACTGTAATTTCCACCTGCACCTATTGTAATTACATAAGTTTCCCCTGCTCCGGAAAATGGACTTAAAACAGGTCCGCCACCGCCTGAAACTGAGCCATAAGAAGTTAATAAACCTCCAGCTCCTCCAGCTCCATTTGAGCTACCGCCACCGCCGGCAACTAATAAAAAATCCATAAAAGCTATGGGTACAATCAACCTCCAATCTGTACCGTTATAAAATTCAAACTTATTCAAATCTGTATTATACCTAAAATCTCCAGAATTTGGAGAAGCAGGTCTTTGAGCAGTAGTTCCAGCGGCCCATGGCAAAGCTCCAGAGTCTCCGCTCAAATCTATTAAGTTGTTAGGGACTTTTGTTGTTGCCATTTATTACTGTGTTATTACTACTTCAATTCCGTTTGTTGATGTCGTTGGAGGTGGCGTTACAAAAGTAAGCGTTGTTCCAGACACACTATAGTTTGCCGTACCTCCAGAATCAACAGAGTTTTGATACACCCCACTTATAAATATGTTTAGATTGTCAGCTGAGCTTACAGAAGTAGACAATGTAAAAGCAGTCGCAGAATTGTTTCCTGTAAACTGGTCTTTGATGACTGTCGTTCCAGCCGAACCTTCTATTGTAATTTCCGTTGCAGAAGTTTGAGTAAGTGTTATTCCTGTTCCCTCTGTTAGATTTACCACTGAATCAGTTCCTGTAGCAGCATCTAAATTTAAAGGGACACTAGAACCTGCTTTTGCTCCAGCTCCTAACGTATATGTATCTCCAGGAGCTGTGTTAGTTAAAGTAACTACATCCGCAGCCTGTGTTATTGAAAGACCTGTACCTGGAGTTAATGTTATATTAGTATCCGCTCCCGCTGCCGCATCAAGATTTACATCTACACTTGAACCATTCGTAGAAGTTCCAATAGTGTAAGTATCTCCTACAACTGTAGAAGCAATTGTAAATCCATTCCCTGCTCCATCATCGGTTAAGCTGATATCATTACCAGCAGTAATTGTAATTAAATCCGTAGATGAATCACTTCCTGTTAATGTGATTGTTTCATTAGCTCCAGCTTGTGCAGTACTAACTGTATAAGTAGTGTCAGTACCTACTAGCCCTACTGGGATTTGAACATTGTCTGTGTTTTTGTAACCAACTAAATAATCTATATCAGATGTTGTTGCGCCTACGTTAAATTCTGAAAATTTTATTGCCATTTTACTGTCCTTCTGTTATTAAATCTTGTGCCGATGCATCTTCACTAATCATTTGCACTCCTATTTCGCTTATTATATCTGTGCTTCCGATAGGAGGGGCCTGTGAAATCAGGTTTGATGTTATCGATATTGCTATCCAATTTACTAATCCCATCGCTTATATTTTACCACAATGCAAGTATATTACTTGCGGTAGTTCCCGTAGCATATACCTTTACAATTTGTACAGGAATAAATGCTCCAGTATTAATATTGTTAAACGTAACGTCATCTCCTCCAACTGTCTGAACTCTTAAATTTCCAGCGCTGCCAACATATAAAACACAACCATTGTTTGTTCCTCCCGAAACACTAGGTATGCTTGCTGTATCGCTTGGAGTTACCGATGCTGCTCTTCCTGCTTGTAACTTTTGATATGCCATTTTTAATCTTTATATGGTATTAATCTGTTTAAAGAATCGCGGCGACCATCGCATCCGCAATCGGTATTCGTTGCTTTTGCAACTGTATCTACCACGCGCTTTATGCCTGTGGCTTTAGTAAATTTATGTATCGTATCTCCGAGACCTTTTGATTTCATTTTTTACAAGTACATAATTTGTTATCACATTTTTTTGTTTTGAATGAAATAAATAATAATCCTTTATTCCAGTAACACTTACATTGATTCCAAAAATCGCTAATCCAATTAGCGGCCTTTACAAGCCACGCTGCTAATTTTCTCATATTATTTTAAGTGATTATGGGTTTTGTAATGTAAATTATCACTCCTATACTCCATCCCTTTGTCAGCTCCGTATGCATGACCATACATTTTTTTTGACATGGCCTTGCTTTCGTCTCTTCTATCTTTCATAGATTGAGATTTTTTTCCGTTGCGAGCTCCTAAAGATTCGTCTAGTCTTGAATTATAACCTTGATTTTTCATCCTTAAAATTTTATTCTACAAATATACTAATATTTTCCTTGCCTACTTTTTGGTGAACTCTTGGTAGAACCGCCTGCTCCTGCCCATAATTTTTTACAAGCCCAGTAGCGTGCAGACATTTTTGATTTTGCCGAACTACACTTGTGTCTTGCTCTAAAAGATTTACGAGCAGCAGAAGAATAGTTGTGACCATAGCCTTTTGCTCCAAAGTGAATAAGCTTCTCCTTGCCACCTTCGCAAGCTTTTACCATTTTCTTTTTACCAGCTCTGTCCGATGCAACCACTCGGTTACATTTCATTTTGCTTTTGTTTGCCATTAGGTTGTGCTCATGCTTTTTTAACTGTTTGAGTATTACTTACAAATTGTTTTTTACCGCCAGAAGCTTTTTTCTTTCTGGCTGTAGCAGCAAGCGCACGCTTGCTTAATCTTTTTGCTTTAGCTAAAGGAAGACATCGGTCTGGATTTTTTTTGTTCTTGCTCGTACCGCAAGCACCCTTTATCTTTCCATCCGTTCCTATACGAACCCATTTCTGGTCACGCCATTTTTTTAATTCTCCCATTTTCTAAAATCAAGAACCGCAACCTACACACTCTATAAAAGAGTCTGACGGTCTTGTGCCGTTCATTTTCATTTTAATATTATGAATCTTGTCTGCTATTTCCATTTGCTCTCCAAAATCCGATGTATTTTTTTTTAATTCTTCTAGTCGCTTTATTTCTTCTCCCATTATTTTTTTCTCAGAGCTTTAAAATCAGAACTCTCAATCTTATTAGGGTTGCCAGATTGTTTAGCGATATACTTTTGCTTCTTGGTTAGCTTGTCAATATTTTTATTTGAAAAGCCTATGCCGTTATAATCCATTTTATTTTTTACCATAGTTAGGGTCTTTACAATATTTACTTGCCGCCATGTTTGCATAAGCAGACGGATATTTATCAAAGGTGCGCTTTGCCCAGGCGATTCCTGCTGGACATATCTTGTTACCTTTCTTCTTCGTTCTTCCTGACTTAGCCATTAATACTTAGACTTTACTTTTTTGCCAGTTTTCTTCGCGTAACTTTTTGCTGCTGCTTTACCTTTTTTGGTGTAAGCAAATTTTTTCTTTCCTACTGTAGGCATAATTAAGCTGTTGTTTTAGGTTTCTTTGTTTTAAATCCAGTCCCCATAGGACCTTCAAAAGGTTTTTTTCTTTTCTTCCCTGGTTTGTTTTTAGCATCCATATTTTTTAGAAACTTCTCTACTGTAGTGTCTCTAAAAACAAATGTACTAGGGTCTATGTTTTTCTTTGCCATTTTATTGTTTTTTATCTTTTAATTCAAAATACACTCCAGCGATAGAAAGTTTGTCTACTATCTCTTTTTGCATTTCAATTAACATTCCTTCAAGCTCATCTTTTTGTTGGATGAGTTGAGTAACTTGACCTTCAAGTTTTTCATTTGCGCTTTTAAGCTCCTGAACTTCGTTTGGGTTACGACCAATAATAGTAAATAAAATTACTGACAATGAACCTGATATAACCCCTACGATACTAACAAACAAATCCTTGTTGTCAGATGGTATTTGATTAAAAGACAGAAACAATAACAGTCCAACTACAACTAAAAAAATTCCTGCCGCTCCTGCGTAGTGTCTTATTTCTTTGTGTGTATTTTTTTCCATAGGTATTTTATAAATATCTTTGTACAAATTTACTAAATTAAATTCAATGAAATCTGATTACCTAAAGTACTGGAGAGTAGTTCGATACTTTATAAAAGCTAAGTATGGTCTGAACGCTCAAGAGCTAGATATGCTACTTTTTTTAAGGTCGGAGCAATATTTTGACAAAGGAAGATTCCAAGACTTCAATAATCTATTGGGATGGAATAAAAATAGATTTGAAAAGTTAAGGCAAGAGGGGTGGATAGAAGTTTTCCGTAAAGGACATAGAGGGAGAAAAGCCGTCTACTGTCTGTCTTATAAAACTAAACGAGTAATAAAATCTATATATGATAAGCTAGAGGGCAAAGAGATACCCACCTCTCAAACTTCAAATCCTATGTTTGCTAAAAATGTATCATACTCCGATAAAGTGTATCGCAACATGATAATAGAGATGAACGAGTTTATAAAACAACAACGACATCGTTCTGAGAAATAATCGTATAAGGTTCATTATTGATAAGCATGGTATATCCAGCTCTCTTATCATAATATATTTCATCCCCTTCTGATATCACAGTAACATCTGTCCCTGGTTTTACTACTTTTCCTTTTTTGTATCTTAGCTGGTTAGCATCTTCTGAAGATAACAATAA
>Ga0315322_10002917_pt1 | contig 13255 bp, 10 predicted proteins | sample M110021515metaG_FD_203461 | JGI IMG/M metagenome (GOLD analysis project Ga0315322, IMG submission 203461) | Ammonia-oxidizing marine archaeal communities from Monterey Bay, California, United States - M1 100m 21515 | ecosystem: Environmental > Aquatic > Marine > Intertidal zone | place: USA... | reverse complement strand
ATTTACTAACTTCTTCAGCATCTCTGCTTGTCATATCAAAGATAAAACGCTCAAAATTAGATGCTTTAGAAATATCCATTGATGGACTACTTGTGTGGCTTGTCTCTTCAGCAGTGCGAGGGCGGTAACAACCCGTTGAAAAGAATTCGTGCAACACATCATTTTCATTGGTCGCAAGAATTAATTTCTTTATAGGCAATCCCATCATAAACGCTACATGGCCCGCACAAATATTACCAAAATTTCCTGAAGGAACAGCAAATGATACTTGTTCGTTATTTGAATCTGTGGCTGCAAAGTAACCTTTAAAATAGTAAACAATTTGCGCTACAATACGCGCCCAATTTATTGAATTAACTGTCCCAATATGATTTTTTTCCTTAAATTCGGAATCATTACTAACAACTTTAACTATATCCTGACAATCATCAAATACCCCTCGAATAGAGATATTAAAAATATTTGGATCCCGTAAAGAAAACATTTGTGCTGTTTGGAACGCGGTCATCTTTTCATGAGGTGACAGCATAAATATACGAATCCCATTCTTTCCTTTCATGGCATATTCAGCACTAGAACCGGTATCACCAGAGGTAGCACCTAAAATATTTAATTCTTTACCCGATTTTTCCAAAACATACTCGAATAAATTTCCAAGAAACTGCATTGCAATATCCTTGAATGCTAAAGTTGGCCCGTTTGACAAACTAAGTATATGAACCCCGGGCTCTAAGGTCTTTAATGGTGTAATTTCATCATTATGAAAGGCCTCGGGGGTATATGTTCGATCAATGATGCTGCGCAAATCTGTTTCAGGAATATCATCAACAAATTTTGAAATAATCTTGAATGCAAGATCAGGGTAATTAAGATTACGCCACTGTTCCAGCTCAGATTTACTTATTCTTGGATAAGACTCTGGTATTGCAAGGCCACCATCAGAAGCTAGTCCACTGAGAACCACTTCAGAGAATGCTTTTGATAACATGTTTCCACGAGTAGATATATAGCGCATGTTTTACAGAAGATACAAAATATTCGGTTTAATTACTAAAAATTGAATAATCAACAACTAGATTAGTGTGCCTTGTTTTCATAACAGATAAATCTTTTTGATATAACTCAGCTATTCTTTGCTAAATTATTTGCTACTTAATTCCTCTAATCGAATACGAGTTATTTCTCCCATCACTGAAGGGAGTTCCTCTATTTTGGCAATAGCTGCATTGATATTTTTTTCAACAGAAAGATGGGTAAGCACAATTATATCTACCTGTTCTTCATTTTTTTTAGGTTCCTTCTGAACCATCGCATCGATCGAAATTTCAAGTTCAGCTAGTATGCATGTAATATCAGCTAGCACACCTGGCCTATCCAATGCTTGCAACCGGAGATAATATGATGTCTCCACTTCTTCCATTGCCAGGATTGGTATATCTAATAATAAATTAGGCTGAACACCTAGATGAGGAACACGCTGTTTGGGATCGGCAGTATGCATACGAGTAACGTCTACCAGATCAGCAACAACAGCGCTTGCAGTAGGCTCTGCTCCGGCCCCAGGGCCATAGTAAAGGGTTGGCCCTACTGCATCCCCTTTAACCACAACAGCGTTCATTACACCTTCTACATTAGCAATCAGCCTTCGTGAAGGAATAAGGGTGGGATGAACACGCAGCTCAATTCCTTTAGGAGTCTTCTTGGTAATTCCTAATAATTTAATACGATATCCCAACTCCTCTGCATAACTAATGTCTTCACCGGTTAATTTTGTAATTCCTTCCGTATAAACTTTATCAAATTGGATTGAAATTCCAAAGGCAATAGAGGCCATAATAGAAATCTTATGAGCTGCATCAATTCCTTCAATATCAAAAGTTGGATCCGCTTCTGCATACCCTAATTTCTGTGCTTGCTCCAATACAGTATCAAAGCTAAGTCCCTTACTACGCATCTCTGATAAAATAAAGTTTCCTGTACCGTTAATAATCCCAGCGATCCACTCGATGCAATTTGCTGTCAAACCTTCACGTAGAGCTTTAATAATAGGGATCCCACCAGCTACCGCTGCTTCAAATGCCACCATCACCCCTTGCTTTTCCGCAGCAGCAAATATTTCAGTGCCATGTGAGGCAAGCATAGCCTTATTAGCAGTAACCACATGTTTGCCATTCTCAATTGCTTTAAGTGTTAGTTCTTTTGCAGCGCTATAACCACCAATTAACTCAACAACAATATCAACATCAGGGTGAATAACCACCTCATTTGCATCAGAGGTGATCAATGTAGAATCATCACCTACAATACTCCGCGCTTTATCAATATCACGGTCAGCAATAATCTTAATAACGATTTCTCGGCCAGCACGTCTAGCAATTTCTTGTTGGTTACGCTTAAGAACAGCAAAAGTTCCACTTCCAACTGTTCCAATACCTAATAGGCCTATATTAATTGGTTTCATAATTTTTAATTTGAGGGATAATAGTATTTAATATTTTTTTGTAATTTCAAGATATTTTTCAAATACATGCTCATAATGTAAATTTGAACGCATTGCCATAAACTACGATCATTAGTTAGTTCCATGGCTCTTTCGATATCGCTCAAGATAACATGCAATCCGGCGAATTGCTTCAGTAATATCGTCACTATTTGGAAGAAAGACAAGCCGAAAATGATCTGGGGACGGCCAATTGAACCCGCTTCCCTGAACCAATAGAACCTTCTCCTCCTTCAATAAATCTAATACAAATTTCTCATCATCTTTGATAGGATATATTCTTGGGTCTAAACGAGGGAATAAATACATTGCTGCTTGTGGCTTAAAGCAAGTAACACCCGGGATTCCAGTTAGAAGATTCCATGCAAGATCCCGCTGCTTTACAAGTCGCCCGGTTGGCATAACCAAATCGTCAATACTCTGGTAACCTCCAAGCGCGGTTTGAATGCCATATTGAGCAGGAACATTAGCGCATAAGCGCATTGATGCTAGCATAGTTAAGCCTGTAATATAATCTTGAGCATGATTTTTTTTACCGGAAACAATAGCCCAACCTGTTCGAAATCCCGCAACACGGTAATTTTTAGATAACCCACTAAATGTTACAAAAAAAACATCATTAGCCAAGGAAGCAACAGAGGTATGCTTAGCATTCCCATACAATACCTTATCGTAAATCTCATCGGAATAAATGATAAGATTATTTATTCTTGCAATATCAATAATTTCACACAATAACTCGTCAGAGTAAATTGACCCAGTTGGATTATTAGGATTAATAATAACTATGGCCTTAGTCCTAGATGTTATTTTAGAACGAATATCGTCTATATCAGGAAACCAATCCGCGCGCTCGTCACACTTATAGTGCTGTGCAACCCCCCCAGCCAAAACAACTGCCGCAGTCCATAATGGATAGTCAGGTGAAGGAATTAGCACTTCATCTCCATCATCAAGGAGTGCTTGCATAGACATAACTATTAATTCAGATACGCCATTACCAATAAAAATATCATCCATCTGTACATCTTGTATATTCTTCTCTTGGGCATAATGCATAATTGACTTACGTGCAGCAAATAGACCCTTAGAGTCACAGTAAGCAGATGCGTCAGATAAATTATGAATCACATCTCTTAGTATTTCTTCTGGCGCATCAAAGCCAAAGGAACCTGGGTTACCTATATTGAGCTTGATTATATGCTGCCCTTCCTCTTCCATCAGTTTAGCCTGATCGTGAACTGGCCCACGGATGTCGTAGCAAACCTTAGCAAGCTTGCTAGATTTTAATATTGATTTCATAAATAAATTACCAAGTCGTAATCTGGAAGAAATTACAGTAAAAAAACTTATACTACAATTCAATGATTTCATCGATAAACCAGAGAATTTTAAAACTATATTACTTCTATCACCATTTCTACTTTATTACTACGCAAAAAAGATGTAATGTTACCTGACCAGCTAATCAGCTGCAAATGGAGGCTAATATTGAAGTTACATCTGTCTAAACCAGTTGAAAAAAATATTTTTAGCGGCTATGGATCAGGCTATGTTGTTGTTAATAACAAAAAATATGAAAACAGCATGATCACAATGCCAGATAAAATTATTGCGGACTGGCAGGCATCAACAGTTGAAAAACTCACAGAAGAACATTTTAAACTGCTAATTCCATATGAACCAGAAATTATCTTATTAGGTACTGGTGCTACCTTACGCTTCCCATCCCCATTAGTAACAAAAAATTTATTAGAATCAAAAATAGGTATTGAAGTGATGGATACAAATGCTGCGTGTCGAACTTATAATATCCTCATGGCAGAAGGAAGAAATGTTGCAGCAGCATTACTTATTTAAGTGAAACTAATAAGTAAAATGCATCAATAAACTAATCCTTACATTATCTTTAGTAATAATAAAAAAGCCTCCATTTTTACTGGAGGCTTTTTTATTATTACTATGTAACAGAATAAATTTTAATTAAATAAAATAACAAGTAAAGAAACTAAACTGCAAGTGCTTCCCGTATGCCATCTTTTTCCATGTCTTCACCAGAGCCACGCTTAATAAACTCACCCCGTTCCATTAATAAATATTGATCAGCAAGAGAATGTGCGAAATCATAATATTGCTCAACCAATAAGATTGCCATATTTCCTTCTTCGGCTAAACTCCGAATAGCACGTTCAATATCTTTAATAATAGATGGCTGTATACCTTCAGTAGGCTCATCTAAAATTAAAAGCTGAGGAGAAATTGCCAAAGCACGACCAATAGCAAGCTGCTGTTGTTGACCACCAGACAGATCACCACCACGGCGCTTTAGGAATTCTTTTAATATTGGAAACATTTCGTATATACGTGGAGGCAATGGTGTGCCAGATGACTTAGATGCCAATCCCATCTCAAGGTTTTCTAGAACCGTAAGACGAGGAAAAATTTCACGCCCTTGAGGAACATAACCAATACCATGCCGTACTCTTTGGTAGGATGGTTCATGTGTCATATCATCACCGTCAAAGATAATCTTACCTGAAGCAGATTTTTCTACACCCATGAGGGTTTTAAGCAAGGTAGTTTTTCCAGCACCATTTCGGCCGAGTAAACAAGTTACTTCACCTATCTTTAAATCAAAAGATAAGTCACGAAGAATATGACTACCACCATATTTCTGATTAAGGTTTTCTACCTTTAGCATAATTAACGTCCTAAATAAACCTCAATGACTCTTGGATCTGACTGCACCGCAGCCATCTCACCTTCACACAACATAGAACCCTGATCAAGTACAGTAACCATACTCTTAAGTTGCGCAACAAAATCCATATCATGCTCAACCACAACTAGAGAATGCTTACCTTTTAATGAATTAAATAGCTCACCCGTGCGTTCAGTTTCATCATCAGTCATACCAGCAACAGGCTCATCTAATAATAATAATTGTGGATCCTGCATTAGTAGCATGCCAATTTCAAGCCACTGTTTTTGACCATGAGACAAACGTCCAGCGAGCTGATCAGCATGAGCGCTAAGATTAACCGTTTTTAATGTATCAGATATGCGGTCTCGCATAACATCATCAACAACAGCAAATAAACTAAAGAAAACCGTTTTATCAGTTTTCATTGCTAATTCTAAATTTTCAAATACGGTGTGGCTTTCAAATATAGTTGGTTTTTGAAATTTTCGACCGATTCCAACCAGAGCAATTTCTGCTTCAGATAGTTTTGAGAGATCTACAGTATTATTAAAAGTACAGGTGCCCTCATCTGGAGTTGTCTTACCAGTAATACAATCCATCATTGTGGTCTTACCCGCACCATTAGGACCAATAATGCACCGTAATTCATTACGCATAAATTTCATACTGAGATCATTAAGCGCCTTGAACCCATCGAATGATACAGAAATATTTGCAATTTCTAAAATTACATCACTGTTGTTTGATGCAGGTGCAGTAGCAGAAGCAGAAGCCTCCGCCTTTATATTGCTTGTGTCTGTTACATCATTCATCGTGTACTCCGTGCTCGCAGTTGCTGGTATAGACCTACTAATCCTTGTGGCAACAATAGAGTAACCAATACAAACAATAATCCGAGGAAGTATAGCCAGTATTCAGGGAATGCTACTGTAAACCAACTCTTAGATAAATTAACTACGAAAGCGCCTATCGCAGGTCCTACAAGAGTGCCCCGACCACCAATAGCAGCCCAAATAGCAATCTCAATTGAATTAGCTGTCGCCATTTCACTAGGATTTATTATACCAACCTGTGGTACATAAAGTGCTCCAGCAATTCCACATATTATCGCTGCAACCGTCCAGATGAAAAGTTTATACCATAATGGGTTGTAACCAAGAAACATCACCCTCATTTCAGCATCACGAATCGCAGTTAGTATGCGGCCATATTTGGAGGTTACTACGTAGCGCCCAAATAATAGAGCAAACAATAGTGTTGCTGAGCTTAATGCAAATAATGTAGCCCTCATTTCTGGAGAAGTAATATCATACCCAAGGATACGCTTGAAATCTGTAAAACCATTGTTTCCGCCAAAACCAGTATTGTTCATAAAGAACAACAGTAGGAAAGCATATAACATTGCCTGAGAAATAATAGCAAAGTAAACACCCTTAACGCGTGACCGGAAAACAAAGAAACCAAATACAAAAGCTAGTAACCCAGGCGCTGCTATAGCCAAGAATATTGAATATACGAAACTATCTGTAAATGCCCAGAACCATGGGTACGCTTTCCAATCAAGAAATACCATAAAGTCAGGCAGATGTGATTTATATACCCCATCCAGACCAATACTTCTCATTAGGTACATACCGAATGCATATCCGCCAAGTGCAAAAAATAGTCCTTGGGCTAAGGATAGAACACCCGCATAGCCCCAGATCAAATCCATTGCAACCGCTACAATTGCATAACACATGATCTTGCCAATAAGTGTTACATAAAAAGTAGAGATAAATAAGGCATCACCTTCTTGAAACATAAGGTGGCATACTGGTACCGCCACAATGGTCAAAAGAGCAAACAGAGCTATTGATATCCAGCCAGTACGGCCGGTAGCAGAGAAAAATCTTACAATAAATGGGGTGCGCGCGTTAGACATAGTTTTTAATCAGCAGTCCTGCCTTTTAGGGCAAATAATCCCTGTGGTCGTTTCTGAATAACGAGGATGATGATGGCTAGCACTATCACTTTCGCAAATACCGCGCCTAACCCACCCTCAACTAGTTTTGTAACAATTCCAATACCCATTGATGCCCATACGGTACCTGCAAGCTGACCTACGCCACCTAACACTACTGTCATAAAGCAATCAACGATATAACCCTGACCCATTTCCGGACCGACATTAGAAACTTGTGATAGTGCAACACCACCCAATCCTGCGATAGCTGCACCTAATGCAAATGCTACTGTATCTATTCTGGCGGTAGGAACCCCTACACAACCAGCCATCGTTCGATTCTGTGTTACCGCACGGACAAATAAGCCAAGCCGTGTACGGTTGAGTAACAACCAAACTAGTACAAGTACTGCTACAGCAAATCCGATAATAATTAATCTATTCCAAGGAAGATTTACATTACTCATTACTTCCACGCTACCTGATAGCCATGCTGGATTAGCTATTTCTTGATTAAATGTACCAAACATTACTCGAACTGTTTGAATCAGAATTAGCGAAATACCCCATGTAGTTAGCAGTGTTTCAAGAGCACGGCCATAAAGCCATCGAATAACTGTGCGCTCCATTATTACACCTACCACAGCTGCACTAATAAATGCCATCGGTACGGCCGCAACTATATACCAGTCAAAATATTCAGCAAAATTATCACGGAAGAAATCATGCACAACAAAAGTTGCAAAGGCACCAATCATTAATAGCTCGCCATGAGCCATATTAATAATACCCATAACACCATATGTGATAGCTAGGCCAAGCGCAGCTAATAAAAGAATACTTCCTAGACTTAATCCAGTAAAGACACGGGTAACTGTCTCACCTATTAATATTTTTTGTTCCAGTGATGCTAATGATTCTGCTGCAGCTGCACGTACTGAGCTATCTGCTTCATTAGCAGGATCAGTCATTTCGGTAAGCTTTAATTTAATATCTGGATTATCACTCTCACCCAGATCTTTTACTGCACTCAGCCTTACTGCTGGATCAGAGCTCTTGACACCAATCATGGCCTTTACTAATGTTATTATTTCTTTGATCTCAGAGTCACTTTCTTTTGCCAAGACCCGATCCATGATGGGCAAGAAGACTTCATCTGCCCCACCTGTATCTTCAATTTGCTTAGCTGCTTCAAGCCTTATTTCCCGATCAGGATTAAATAGCTTCAATATAGACATGCTGGTATTTAATACAACACGTACACGATTATTTGGGTAGACCTGATCCATGTCTTCAGGTACAGGAGAAACTTCTTTACCTGTAGTGGCATCAAACGCCTTATCCCCTTCCATGCGGATAAGAATCTCTCCGCTGTCACCCGCAATCATCAACCTATCTTCAGCTAGTGCTGTTAGTACTTGTACTGCTTCGGGGGTTGCCAGGAGAGTTAACTGTTTAATGGCATTTGTTTTTGCCTTATTACCATCTCCATTTAATTGATGGACTAACTCTGGATCTAATGGGAAACCTTCAATAATCTCAGCATTAACCGGCATAGAAAACATTGCCGCCAACCAAGGCAAAAGAATGGCTGTTCTTAGAATTTTTGTAGGTGAAAAAAACCTGAACTGTAATTTACAAAGCATGGAATTTATTATACCCAATGGCTTTTTGGAAAGCCAATTTAAAATCATTAAAATATCGAGTTATTTAAAATTAAATAATATGTTTTTTCTAAATGTCTTTTGCTCTTTTTTCAAGACTCTCATTTTCTTCCTGATCATTTACTTAACAAGCATTTTCAGGGGATTTAATGGAACACTTAACACCAAATCCGGGACGAATAATATCAAGTACATTTTGATCGGTCAAGCCTAAAACTACGGTAGTTATAAAAATATTTGAACTATTAATTATTCTTAAGAATATAAATAATATAAGACTTTGTTTTTCTTTACGACATCTGAATTTTTTGGCAAAACATATTTACTAAAAAAAATAAAATTTCTTATATGCCACCTATGATTCAGTACGGTTATTTGCTATTTATGCTGCTAATATTTTTGCTTATTTATAAATAACTCTGCTATTTCTTATAATTTATAAGCCTTCGCTGTAGCATTATTGATATCCGCCTTTAATAATTCTTAATTGTCCTAATAACCAAGTCTTCTATTTATCAATGCTTAATACAATAATTTTACCGCTACAAAATATATCTTGGTAACAAAGTGACTGCCTGTGCCAAATAAAGATCTTCTTTATTTGGCATGAGAAATTCTTGTTTTATGTCTTAACCAAGTTATTACTTATATTTTTTATTCTATGTAGCTAACAAATAAATTCATCAAGCAGTTTCTTTTCTTTATTTACTAATGGTAAATTTACTTACCATAAAGAATAACCCCATAAGAATTTGCACAACAAAATACTCCTCTCCCACGACCCCTATCGCTGCTTACCTGAAATCATTAGAATTAATACATCTAACCTCTGTTCGCGCAGGAATTATCAGGGATAGTTTAGTTTCATTGATGAATCTGTTTGTTATAAAAGCAAGGCTGAATGCCAATATCAGCAATATTTTATTTATTCCTTTCTAATAAGAGCAAACTATTTGACTATCTGTTAATTTCGCTCCACAACCGCTTTAAATAAATTTTTAATACCTAGGCTAGCATTCTACTTGCCATCGCGCCAGGGACATTAGTTATCAAATAATCTTCTGTTTTAAACAAAAAAAAACGCCCCCAGTTTTGGCCGGAGGCGTTTTAATTTACTTCTTTACTTGCTTAAGGCTTTGTTGCGAAATTATCTCGCTTGTCATTGCCTGCAATATGTGGACTCCATGGAGCTGCCTTAACAGGACCCTTGGTCTTCCACACTACATTAAACTGGCCGTCAGCACGTACTTCCGCGACAAATACCGGTTTATGCAAGTGATGGTTTTTTTCATCCATCTTAATTTCAAAACCATTTGGCGCCTTGAAGGTTTGACCGCCTACTGCTGCAATCACCTTATCAACGTCAGTAGTTCCAGCTGCTTCTACAGCCTGCTTCCACATATGTATACCAATGTATGTAGCTTCCATAGGATCATTGGTTACAACGCTAGAAGGGTTTGGTAGTTTAGCTTTCTTAGCCCAATCCTTATACATCTTGATGAAGGCTTTGTTTTCTTTATTTTTGAGCGACTGGAAATAGTTCCATGAAGCTAGATGACCTACGAGAGGTTTGGTATCAACACCACGTAGTTCTTCTTCACCAACTGAGAAAGCAACTACTGGTACATCGGTAGCTTTCAGGCCAGCATTACCTAGCTCTTTATAGAAAGGAACATTTGAATCACCATTGATGGTAGAAACTACCGCAGTCTTGCCGCCTTGAGAGAATTTCTTAATGTTGGCAACAATAGTTTGATAATCACTATGACCGAATGGAGTGTATGCTTCATCGATATCTTTTTCTGCAACACCCTTAGACTTCAAGAACGCACGAAGGATCTTATTGGTGGTACGAGGATAAACATAATCGGTTCCAAGCAAGACCCAGCGTTTAGCAGCGCCGCCGTCTTCGCTCATCAGGTACTCTACTGCCGGAATTGCTTGTTGGTTAGGAGCAGCACCGGTATAGAACACGTTATATTCTAGCTCTTCACCCTCATATTGCACTGGGTAAAATAAAAGGCCATTTAGCTCTTTAAATACTGGTAGAACTGATTTACGTGAAACTGATGTCCAGCAACCAAATACTACATCAACCTTATCCTGTCCTAATAACTGACGGGCTTTTTCCGCAAATAGCGGCCAGTTTGAAGCAGGATCAACTACTACAGCTTCCAACTGTTTACCTAATAGGCCGCCGTTAGCATTGATATCGGCGATGGTCATGAGTGCTGTTTCTTTTAATGCAGTTTCAGAAATAGCCATCGTACCTGATAGAGAATGAAGAATCCCTACCTTAATGGTATCAGCAGCGTAAGCATTTGCACCCATCACGCTAAGTGATGCTGCAATTGCAAGTGATTTAATAAGATGACGTTGTTTCATAATAATTTACTCCTCCCTGAGAGTTTAAGTAGAACAAACTGAATACATGAATCTGTAACAAATTTCTACAACTGTAACTGCAAAAATTAATACATGAATCTGTAACAAAATCTACAACTGTAACTGTGAAAATTAATACATGAATCTGTAACAAATTTCTACAACTTAATTAGCAATGAATTGGCAAAGGGTTTTTTTGCTATAAAACTTATAATTCAGATACCGCTTCATGGCACCCCTAAAAAAACATCACAGCCAAAACATACAACAAACAAATCACTCTGTCTATATTTTATTGAACTCTTGTTTCTTTTTAGTGTCATTTATTAAAAATTCCAACATAACTAATTGTTTTTTATGTAATTTATTACAAATTTAAGCATGAGCACTTTACTAATATCGTATTGTAATTTCAAATACACATCATAGACTATCTTAAGCATTTATTTTGACTATATGTTGTAGTCAGAGCTGTCTTCTTATGGCATTCAAACAAGTTTATTTTATTTTATTACCTATAACATACGTAAAAAAATATTGTATAACGCAGACTAATTGTTTAGTTTAAATACTTATTAAATTTAATTGTTCTGACAACTTTGGAGGCCATTTGAAACATGATCTTAATTTTTTTTTGGGACTGGAAATACAGGTTTGGGAGGCCTTAAAAAACGGCGATAAAAATGCCGATTCCAATCTTCTCTCAGACGACTTCTTGGGGGTTTATGAAACCGGTTTAAGTTCTAAGGAGGATCACTTAGAGCTCCTTCGGAACGGTCCTATTATTTCATGCTACGAAATCGGCTCATCACAGTTAATACAACTTGGCCCGCAAATTGCAAGTCTGACTTACTCAGCAACTGCTACATTTATAAAAAATGAAAAGCAAGACACTAGAGTCTTACTTTATATTACTTCTATCTGGGCCTGTCGTTTAAATAAATGGGTGAATATTTTTAGCCAGGACACCAAAGGCAATATTCACCATTAACTTTAATTGCTTCTATGTTGCACCTCATATTTTAACTACAGTATTAATATTTTATAACTCTAAAAATAGCCGCCTTAAATTATTAGTATAATATTTTTTAATACAGCGCTCCGTGCGCGTAAGGCAGCTGTTTAGATAAGCTCTCGCTACATACGGCAAGGAACATAAGAAAGAAAAGGATTATTTAGATATTGCGTTGGTGCCCGGAGCCGGAATCGAACCGGCATGGACGATTAAGTCCGAGGGATTTTAAGTCCCTTGTGTCTACCAATTTCACCATCCGGGCTATTGATTTATTCGATTATTTTAGACTATGTCCTCTTGTTCTACGATTAGAGTTTACAATAGGACAAAGTTATCACACAACCACATAAATAATTCGACCATAATTCTAACATGTTAATAATTTACTCGTATGAATAAGCAAATATTCTTAATCTTGATTGTACTAATATTAAATGGGTGCAGCACTGTCAAATGGAAGCATCCTACAAAAGGACATGGAAATATTTCTACAATGTTTAGTCCGAGGGGGAGCAATGAATTTATCCGCGATTACAAAGATTGTGGGAAAATTGCAGATCGGCAAGCAAAAGAGGAAGAAGCAAAAACCAAGAAGGCCATATTCGCTGAGAATAAAAAAACTGGGGAATATAACTTGGGCAAGCCTGCTGATCCATGCCTTTCAGACAGAATACGCATAAAATGTATGAAAGATAAACATGGCTGGAAAATAAAAAGTAAATTTGCGGATCATTAATTTTGTGTCTCCATATATACTCAAAAAATACCAATACATATAAATGTATCAAAAACACGGAAAAAATAATTCTATGCACAATACTCTCAGTATCATCTTAATTTGCTCTGCTTCTATCATGTTTCTTATAGGCTGCTCTACAACTCAAAGAACCACGCAATCTAAAAGAACAGCAGTCGAACAATTACTCGTTTCAGAATCAATTATCCGCAGCCTGCCAAAAAAATCTAACGAGCCACTACCAATTCCTTCTGGCTCCACGGTTACTCTAAATACATCTGGACATAAAGACAGACCTGATTTAAC
>Ga0315322_10002916_pt1 | contig 13262 bp, 8 predicted proteins | sample M110021515metaG_FD_203461 | JGI IMG/M metagenome (GOLD analysis project Ga0315322, IMG submission 203461) | Ammonia-oxidizing marine archaeal communities from Monterey Bay, California, United States - M1 100m 21515 | ecosystem: Environmental > Aquatic > Marine > Intertidal zone | place: USA... | reverse complement strand
ATTCGTCGGGGATAGTACCGTTGGGAGCGAAGAGAAAGGCGCAACGCAGGGGCGGGCCTTTGAGGGTGGCCGGCTTGGCGATGGCCCGGTTCATGGATTCGAACCACGGAAGGGCCAGGGCTGCCCCTATGCCACGGAGCATGGCTCGTCGGGGCAAAGGTTTGGAAAGCGCGAGATTCATGAGCCTATGTTTTTATTGGAGAAGTCTTTGCCAAGACAACCTCAGAGTTCAGATGCAAGCGGCTTTTGCTTGTAACGGAACGGGGTGCTTTGGACGATTGCGAGGATCAGATCACGGGCTCCGTAGCCCTCATTTTCAAGCTGACGGGCGATGCGCTCGATGGTGCCTTCGTCCTGATCGACCAGGGCTCTTCCCAATGCGTAGCCAAAGGTTTTGCGTATAAGCTGACGCAGGAAGGCGTCCTTGCGCAGAAGAAGGGTTTGACGGAGTTGCTCGGGGCCGTCGAAGTTTTCGCCCGTGGGCAGGGTCCCTTTGGTATGGATTTCCTTGCCATTCGCGGTTTCGCGCCAACGCCCGAGGAAGTCGAAATTCTCAAGGGCGAAACCCACCGGATCAATCAGGTTGTGACAGGCGGAGCAGGAGGTATGGTCCCGGTGTTTCTCCAGGCTTTCCTTAACGGTGAGCTTTTTGCCCTTGTCGTTCTTGACCAAGGGAGGAACGTCCGGGGGGGGAGGCGGAACCGGGGTCCCGAAGAGGACGTCGAGTACCCATGCCCCCCTCAGGACCGGGCTGGTTTGCTTGTAGTGGGAAGTGGCGGCGAGCACGGCCCCCATCCCCACCAGTCCGCCCCGTCGTTCGTTCCCGTAGGAAACCTTGGTAAATTCCTCAAAGGGAAGGTCTTTGAAGTCCTTGCGCTGATAAAACTTTGCCAGTCTTCCATTCATGAAGGTGTAGTTGGAGTCCAGAAGATCGAGGACCGGACGGTTTTGCGAGATGAGGTGTTGGAAAAAGAGCTCGCACTCCGTGCGCATGGCCCTCGCAACCTCCGGGGTGTAGTAGTGCTGAATGTCGTTTTGGGTGGGTGCCACTCTTCCGCCCACGTCTTTGGTTCCGAGCCATTGCCCGATAAAGGTTTTGGTGAAGACGCGGACCTTGGGATCGTCAAGCATGCGCTCCACTTGTTCCTGCAAGACCTTTTCGTCCTGCAGGCGCCCCTCCCTTGCCACTTGAAAGAGGGTGGGGTCGGGCATGGAGCTCCAGAGGAAATAGGAGAGTCGGGAAGCCAGTTCGTGGTCATTCAGAAGTTCGAGCTTCTCGCTTGCCGGAGGCTTCTCGATACGGAATAGGAAGTCCGGGGAAACGAGGACGCCCTTGAGCATGAGCTTGATTCTTTCCTCGTAGGGGTCACCCCGGTTGGCGGCCCGGTCGTAGAGGGCAAGGTAGCGCTCCGGTTCACCTGTTTCGGCGGGTCGGCGAAAGGCTCTGGGAAGGAACTGCTTCAGCAGGTTGCGGGCGGCTTTGCGCGGAGCCAACGGGCGTTCGCCCGGGTTGAAGCCAAGCAGGCGGAAGTGGGCGGAGCTTTGTCCGGTTTGTTCCGTCCTGCCTACTTCCTCAACGTTCACGAGGTAGATTCCACCCCCGTGTTCACCTGCTTGGAAGGTGAACGTCCGCAAACCACGGGTCAGTTCCAATTCGAAATGATCGTTGCGCGGGCGGATTTTGTAGATGGGGTCGTATTGCAATCCAAGGCTTGCCGCCTGTACGCCGTCCACCTTGACCTTCAGTTTCATGAATTTGTCCTTGGCTGGTCCCATGCCGACCTTGAATTGGTATTTCCCGCGGGTGAAAATGGGCAGGGTTATGGAAACTTCCTCCCCTGCCTTCAGTGGATAGAGAGCGAATTGTCCCTTTTCCACCAGTTCGGTAGCCTTCTTCTCTGGCTTAAGGTCCTTGGCATCGAAACGGCGTTGGAGTGCCGGGCTTACGATTGCGGCGTCCACAATCCGGCCGGACGCTTCGAGAAAGCGCTCCATGAGCATGGGCGGTGTAAAGAGGGTTTCACCGTTGTTATCGAAGCCTTCTCCTCCCCCGCTTTCCATGGGGAAGGTTTCGGAAAAACCGAGCATGACGCCAAGCAGATCGCGCACCGTGTTGTCGTATTCCAAACGGTTGAGCCGTCTGGCGGTTACCGGGGCCGCGTAGGGTGGAGATTTGGACGCGCTTTCGCGCAGGTAGGTTTTGATCCAATTGGCTATTTCCAACCGTTCCTCTTCGCTCGGCTGTTCCTTTTGCTTGGCCGGAGGCATGGTCCGGTTGCGAAGTTGTTCGGCAACGCTTCTCCATTCCCCGCGACGAGCTTCCAAATCAGCCGGAATTTTGGCTTCCAGAAACAACACGTCGCCTTCCGAGTCCTCAGGGTCGTGACAATCGAAGCAATACCTGTCCAGAACGGGGAGCAAGGTGTCAGGGAAAAAACCTTTCGGTTTCTCTTTTCCAAACACAGAAACTAAGCTTGAGCAAATGAACCAAATGGAAAGATAGCAACGCATGGGGTGCTTGTTAAATCCTGACTAAAGTAGCCTTAATTGGACTACCTGCCAAATTACCCAAGGTTCAAGTAATCCATTTTATTAGACATGACGCGCAGTAGTGAAGATTTCATTGGGTCGTAATGAAATCTTTAGCCAGCAGTCAGTTTCTCCAGAGCTTGAAAGCTTCGGGAAATCATCTCTCGAGGGTCTTCGAGTAGATCGGCAGAGGCGAGCGCGTTGTCCAGCAGTTGGTGGGCTACGAGAGATGCCGTATCGGGGCTTGTTCCTCGCAGTTTCGAAAGTCCGCGAATTATGGAGTGGCGCAGATTTATTTGTAGTTTAACGGCCGGGTCGGGGAGATTTGAGTCGGCACCCTGCATCATCTTCATCATGCGGCGGGCAGAGGGACCACCCATTGCGTCGGCTCCAACTACGCAAACCGGGCTCTCGATGAGGCGTTCACCTTCCTCCACTTCGGAGACGCGTTCTCCCAGCGATTCCTTCAACCACTTGCAAAGGGATTTAGTATCCTTTTTGTTCAATTTTTTGCCCTCAGGTTCGTCATCCAGCTTTTCGAGCTTCAGATCTTCGGAATCTCCCGAAACAAGCTTTTTTCCATCGAACTCTCCGAGCGTTTGCATGACGTACTCGTCGACCGGTTCCGTAAGAATGAGGACTTCTAGATTTCTGGCAGTTAATGCTTCCAAGTAAGGACCGGCTTCGATTGCCTCGCGATTGCGACCGAAGATGTAGATGATGTCCTTTTGTTCTCCAGTCATTCGGGAAGCATATCCCTCAAGACCAGTTAATTTAGCGGAGTCGAGACCAGATGATTCGAATCGCAAAAGCTTTGCTAGGTTTTCTTTGTGCGCGAAGTCTGTTGCGGCTCCCTCTTTTAGGAGTATGCCGAATTCTTTCCAGAATTCTAAATAAGCATCAGGTTCTTTCTTGGCCTGCTCCGCGAGGAAGCGAAGGAATCTTTTGGTCAGGACTTGGTTTAGTTTCCTCAAAAGTTCGCTGTCCTGCATCGTTTCTCGGGAAACATTGAGCGGAAGGTCGGTACTGTCGACAACGCCTCTGAGGAAGCGAAGCCATTCCGGGAAGAGCGCCTTGGGTTCGGGATCAATCAAAACTTTCCTGCAATGGAGGGCGACCTTTACTTCGCTTCTCCACATTCCGAGTTTCTCCATATTGCGTTTCGGGACAAAAAGCAGAGCATTTATTTCGAGCGGAGCATCGGTACTGAAGTGCAGACGAAGAAGTGGAACCTCGTAGTCATTTGCTTGGAATTTATAGAATTCCTCATATTCCTCATCTTTGATCTCGCCTTTTGAACGAAGCCATAATGCATCGACGGTGTTGACCTTGTCGCCGTTAACTGACACTGGGAATTGCACAAAAGCGGAATACTTTTTGATGATTTCCTTGACTCGATCGGATTTGGCGAAATCCTTATGTTCTTCCTTTAATTTTATTACTATTTTTGCTCCCCGGCGTTGACCATCGACTGGTTCTATGGTGTAGGATCCGGAACCGTCACTTTCCCAGCATTGGCCTTCTGCATCGGGTTCCCATGAGCGGGAGTACACCTTGACATTGTCGGCAACCATGAAGACGCTGTAGAAACCGACGCCAAACTTCCCGATCAACGCTTCGTTCTTTTCTCCTTCACCCTTTAGAGCTTTTAGAAATTCCTTGGATCCCGAGTGAGCGATGGTTCCCAGGTTTTCGGTCAACTCTTCAGCCGTCATTCCAAGGCCAAAGTCTTGAATTGTAATGATACCCGCTTCGTCGTCGGTCGTAACATTGATTTCCAATTCCAAATGGTCATCAAAAATCTCCTTCTCGGTGATTTGGGTGCGACGTAGTTTCTCTAAGGCATCCGATGCGTTGGAAACTAGTTCACGAATGAAAATCTCCTTATCTTTGTAGAGGGAATTGACTACTATGTCGAGGACTTGATTGACCTCCGCTTGGAACTGATGTGTGGCAGCTTTTTTACTCATTTTTAGTGATTGTTATAAAGTTGATTCAAGAAATAAGACCTAACAAAATCCTGGCAAGTCGGAATCTACGAGATCGAGGGAGGGCAGGGGCTAAGTTGTTGAATGCGTGAGTTTTTTAAAGGTCGTACTTGCGTCGGAAAAAATCGTACGATTCGTTAATTTCCTTGGCCTTACGCTCCGCGACTTCCCGGATTTCATCACCCATGCGACTCACTTTGTCAGGGTGGTACTGGGCGATCAATGTGCGATAAGCACTTTTTACCTCATTCATGTCATAGGCGCCTGCCAGTCCTAGGACTCTTGCGAAATCTTCTTCTAGAGGATCCGATGTTTTTTCAGGTTCTTCGGTTTCCTCTTCCATCTTCTCCTCCTCGACTTTTTGAGAATGCTCGGGTTCTTCAAAATCTTTATCTTCACCACTGGTTTTCTCTTTTGAATCGGGCTTGAAGAAAACGTCGAATTTCCACAATTTCCACCACATGCTCAACATTAGCGATAGCCAAATGAGTTTGTGGGTTAACCCGAGAATGTCATTTTGTTGTCCTCCGCTTGCAAATAATTGCCAGAAAATCGCTCGGTCTTGGAGGTATTCCCAGTGCTCGTAAATTCCACGAATGGCCTTGCCTGCAAATGTTGCGAAAAGTACGGCTAATGCGAAACTGGAAATTTTCCCAGCGAGAATGTTATTTGCAAAAATTCGCATTCTACCGTCTAAATCGGGAGGTCGTCAAATCGACCACTACACATCTTTTGGTACAGGAAGTAAACGCACCCTCCAATTACAATTACAACCCATTTGCCTACTCGTCTCATTTCATGAATTAGTCATTACTCGTGAATTTGCCTTTCTTGCAAATTGTAATTGGTGGTAGGGGTCGGATTCGAACCGACGAACGCACGAAGCGGGCGGATTTACAGTCCGCATCCTTTAGCCACTTGGATACCCTACCATGTCCCCAAAAGCGAACATCAAAATGTCGAAAAGTACACTGAAGGCAAGTGGATTCTTGGTGGGTTTGAGAATCCGATAGTTTCCGTTGTTGCCCTCGGTGTGCTTCCTCTTTTGCTTATAAATATAAAATGAGTAGCAACAAAATAGAGAAAATTGTGGTAGGACTTACTGGCGGAATCGCTTGCGGTAAGTCCGTGGCCTTGGATTTCTTTAGAGCGTCTGGGGCGGGAGTCGTTTCGACCGATGTCATCGCTCACCGTTTGATCAACCAGAACGATGAGGTGAAGGGGGCATTGCGAAAAGAGTTTGGTGATGATATTTTTTCTGTGGAGGGAACTGTTGACAAACGGCATCTCGGTCATCTAGTGTTTTCTAATCCTTTACAACGAAGACGGCTTGAGGACATTCTTCACCCTCTTATCCGCACAGAGTGGTTACACGCTCTTACAGTTCATGAAGAAAATCTCGTAGTTGTTGAGTTGCCTCTGCTTTTCGAGAATTCCCTAGAGTCCGAATTTGGCTTTGTCGTCTCCATTTTCTCAAATCCTATTACTCAAATGCATCGTTTATTGGAACGAGGGCTAGATCAGTCCGAGGCAAGAAATCGTCTCGATTCTCAATTGCCGACCGAGCTTAAAGCTCTTCGGGCCGACTTTGTGTTGCTAGGCGATGGCGAACCCTCCTTCTTGGGTAAGCAGGTCGAGCGTTTGTGCCGCCATTTTCTTTTTCCCGCCTTTCCCATTTCTACCTCTTCTTAATTTTACACCCAAGCATGCCATGGCGCTTACACGATCAAAAAAATCTCGCGAAAATGCAAAGGATCCTGAATTGTCTCCAGTCGATGAGTTGAAGGGAAAAAATCGGAGCCTTTCCGTTGAAACCGAAGTTGATGGTTCAACAGAAGATACTTCCCGGGAGCAACCGGAGACTTCTTCCCAAGGCGATTCCGACTCCGAAAAAAATACATCGCAAAAAAAAGATTCTCAGCAAGTTTTCTTCAGTACCGACGGTTCCGAGCCAGTTGAGGATAAAGGACCTCCACTGGAAGAAGAGTCGGGCAAGGGAGAGAGTTCTTCGAAAGAAGATGGTCAAAAAGACCAGAACCGTCAAGGCCATCGGAAGCAGCGTCAGCAAAATTGGCAGAACAAGAAAAGAGGCGGTGGTGGTAAGGGCAAGCAACAGCAACATAATCAGAACCAAAGGCAAAGGCATAAACCCAAAAGAAGACATCGAACTTCTCTTTCCGATCCAGAAGATCGTCATCCCTTGGAAATCGGTACCTTGCAAGAGTGTGAAGCACTTGCTGATTTCGATGCAATCGACTCTTTGGTCAAGGAATCCATCGGAGGTAAGGGAGAGGCTCTCGAACTCAACTCCCTGTATTTACTTGATCTTGTAGAGCTCAAGGAAAAGACCGCCGCATTGTTGCCTGAGCTCGAAATACCCCCTGCTCCTGTTCGTGAAGAGATATTTGATCTTATTTTCCAGAATCGATTTGAAGAAAAAATTCCAGTCAAGACCTTTGGCATTCTTGAGGTCCTTGAAGAAGGTTATGGTTTGCTGCTACAGGCGAAAGATAATTATAGAATCAAAAGTCAGAGTGCTTTTGTTCCGAAGGCATTGATAAAACAATTCGGACTCCAAACAGGACATTTACTTGAAGGTCTTCTCAGGCCTAAAATGGAAGGTGCAAGCTGTCCCTTACTGGTCAGGATTGATTCAGTAATGGGAAAACCGCCCGAAGAAGCTGCGAAGGTGATTCCCTTTACGGAACTTACTCCCTACTACCCCCTAGAGCGAATCTTTCTAGAGACGAGTCCGGATGTTGAGTGGGACAACGTCTCCATGCGAGTGGTCGACTTGGTGTCTCCGGTAGGTTTTGGTCAACGAGGACTCATCGTGGCTCCCCCACGAACAGGTAAAACCGTCCTTCAGCAATGTATGGCTCGAGCAATCAGAACTAACAATCCCGACGCTCATCTAATTATCTTGTTGGTCGATGAGCGCCCCGAAGAGGTCACCGACTTCCGCCGTCAAGTTTCCGATGCAGAGGTGATCGCCTCCACTTTCGACGAAAACGCCGAAAGCCATGTGCATGCCGCCGAAATCGTAATAGAAAAAGCTAGGCGCATGGTAGAAGTGGGGAAGGAAGTGGTGATCTTGCTGGACTCCATTACTCGGCTCGCTCGGGCTTACAATACAACTATGCCGAACAGTGGAAAAATCCTAAGTGGGGGTGTGGAGGCGACGGCTCTTCAACGACCCAAGCGTTTCTTCGGATCCGCTCGAAATATCGAGGGAGGAGGAAGCTTGACGATTCTCGGTACCGCCTTGATAGAGACAGGAAGCAAGATGGATGAGGTTATCTTTGAGGAATTCAAGGGTACTGGAAACATGGAGCTGCATCTGGATCGAGAACTTGTTAGCAAGCGCATCTTTCCCGCCTTGGATTTTGAGAAAAGCGGAACGAGGAAAGAGGAACTTTTATACCATCCCGACGAATTGGGAAAAATTTATGCTCTTCGTCGCTCCCTTAAAGGAGTACCGCCTGTCGATGCTATGGAGATGTTCATTCAGCGGGTGAAGAAAACCAAAAATAATCCCGAATTCCTCATGGGCTTAGGGCGTTGATATGTTCCCTTACATTGGTTTCTTCTGCAACAACGATCCATTTTTTCTTTCTGTTGCCTTTTTTCAAGAGGTTTCGGTATCTTAGCCGAGTATTATAGCTACGTGAACCAGACCGACGAATACTTGCTGCAAGCCTTCGAACAAAACAACGAAGGTTTTGACCAAATTGTTGCTTCCGTTCGCACAGAATTGGAGTCGGTTCAGACTGACGAACTTGAAGCGGTCACAGATTCTGATTTGGCTTTCATGGACAAGCTTATCGAGTCCACTGGTTCTACACCTCAGGTATTCGTAGATTTCCTTGCTTCCGAATTGAATATGGAAACGGTGGACCTTTCCTTGGTCAATCCTAGTGGTGAAACCATTGCAGCCGTTCCGGTTGAGGTTGCACGTCAATATGAAGTTTTCCCATTGGAGATCAACGGAACCGAAATCGATCTCGCTCTTGCCAATCCCGTGGATCAGGACGCCTTCGATAACCTCACTCATGTGCTCGGAAAAACCATTAATCCTAAGATTGCCTATCGAGGGGATGTTCTAAAATCCATCGATGAAGCTTATGGTGTGGCAGATGAACAGAAAATGTCTGATTTCTTCAGCGATATTGCCGAGGAGGATCTCGAAATAGGCGATGGCAAGCATACTGAAACTGTTAGCGATGAGGACGCTCCCATCATCAAGTATGTTCATTCTCTTATCAAGGATGCTTTGGAAATGCGTTCTTCGGATATCCATATGGAACCTCTGGAGAAGAAGTTTCGCATAAGATTTCGTATCGATGGGAAATTACGAGAGCAATCCGATCCGCCGAAACGTCTACAACCTTCGATAATTTCACGTACAAAGTTAATGGCCAATGTTAGCTTGGCTGAAAAGCGCGTACCGCTTGACGGCAGGATTACCGTGAAGGCTGGAGAAAAGGTTATCGATCTTCGCGTATCGACCTTGCCTACAGCCTATGGAGAAAGCATCGTGATGCGAATTCTTGACAAGGAAAGCCTTCGCCTTGGTTTGCCTCAATTGGGCTTTTTTACTGACGATCAAGAGTCGTTCGAGCGGGTTATCGGGATGCCGGATGGTATCTTCCTTGTAACCGGGCCCACGGGGTCGGGGAAGTCAACTACCCTTTATTCCGCGCTCAACGTCATCAATACTCCCGATCGTAAAATCATCACTGTAGAGGATCCTGTCGAATACGAACTTGCAGGAATCAATCAAGTGCAAGTGCGAGCAGAGGTGGGAATGACTTTTACTGCTGCCTTGCGAGCTATGTTGCGACAAGCTCCAAATATCGTAATGGTTGGAGAAATTCGTGATCTTGAAACTGCCGAGATTGCTATTAATGCTTCTCTTACGGGTCACATGGTCTTTAGCACTCTGCACACTAACGATGCGCCCAGCGCGGTTTCCAGATTGATTGATATGGGGGTCAAACCTTTTCTTGTTTCTGCTTCCTTGCGAGCGGCATTGGCCCAGCGTTTGGTTCGTGCCATTTGCCAAGGGTGCAAGCAACCTCATGAACCTACCTCAAATGAATTGCAAACTCTCGGACTCAACGAAAAGCAAGGTCAGGAAGCCTCATTTATGATCGGAGCGGGATGTGAAAAATGCGGAAATACTGGTTATCGTGGCCGAAAGGGAGTTTTTGAGATTTTTCTCGTGGATGAGGAGATCGAGTCAATGATCTACAATAACGTGAGCTTGGTCGAGTTGCGTCACAAAGCTCGCCAGATGGGTATGCGTTCGATGCGAGCCGACGGTTTTCGCAAAGTGCTTGCAGGTATCACCACTCTTGATGAAGTTCTTATGAGTACTACTGCCGAAGAGTAGCAGGGGTAATGATGTACCTAGACCACAACTCCACTATTCGCGAAATATTTTCGCAAGTGGAAGGAGTTTCTCAACACGGATTGGATGAATTGTTTGACGAGGATGTTCGCGCGGGAAAAAAATCGTATGCCGAAGAGATTGTGCATGCAGGAATTGCTTCGCGGGTCGATGTGTTTCGTTTGGTAGGAGAGTATCTTGGTTGTGAGGTACAGGTGGGAGCCGTGGATGAAATCGAGGGAGAAGTTCTAGCTTTAGTTAAGAGCGACGTAGCCAATCAATACGCAGTGATTCCCTTGTACCTTTCGGAAGATGGCCTACACCTTTTGGCCGCCGACGCTTTTAATTCGTCGATTATAGATGACCTTACTTTTTCTCTCAACTTGGACATACATATTATTGTGTGTGATCCCGACGAGATTGATCGGCTTATCGAGCAACACTATGGTAAGGATGAATCGACTCTCGCCGATCTTTTGGGCGATATAAATTCCGAAGGGTTCGAAAACTTGGACGAAGCGAAGGAAAGTGACCTTGTTGACGCAGCTAATGAGACTCCAGTTATTCGGTTCGTGAATCTTGTTCTTCAGCAAGCAGTCCGAGCTCAGGCTTCTGATATTCACTTTGAGCCCTTTGAGGACGAATTTCGCATTCGTTATCGGGTCGACGGAGCTCTCTATGAGATGTCGCCTCCACCTAAAAGCTTGGCACTTCCCGTTATCTCTCGAGTGAAGGTTATTTCCGAGCTGAATATTGCCGAACATCGTATCCCCCAAGACGGTCGTATCAAAATGACAATTGCGGGTCGCCCCGTAGATCTTCGAGTTTCAACCCTTCCTACGCAGTTTGGGGAAAGTGTTGTTCTTCGTGTCTTGGATCAATCGGCCGTGAATCTAGATCTGGATAATCTCGGGTTGCCGGAAAACATAAAGGAGGGCATACGAGCCGCTGTCAGACGTCCCAATGGGATTTTTATAGTAACCGGGCCCACTGGCTCAGGCAAGACGACTACTCTTTACAGTGCATTACGCGAGGTTAATGTAATTGATACCAAAATCTTGACTGCTGAAGATCCTGTGGAATACGAGATAGAAGGAATTATGCAGGTACCGGTCAATCATAAGGTCGGTCTCGATTTCGCCCGAGCGCTTCGTGCTTTTCTTCGGCAAGACCCCGATAAGATTATGGTCGGGGAAATTCGTGACATTGAGACTGCGCGTATTGCGGTGCAAGCTTCCCTGACGGGGCATGTGGTTCTCAGTACATTGCACACCAACGACGCTCCCGGAGCCATTACTCGCCTCATCGACATGGGGCTCGAACCGTTTCTGCTATCTGCTTCAATCGAGTTTGTGCTTGGCCAGCGCCTTGTTCGTAAAATTTGCAAGGATTGCAAGCAAGAATACAAACCCAAACGTGATGTTTTGGAAGATCTCGGACTTAATCCGCAAGAACTCGGAGATCGCAGATTTTACTTTGGTGGTGGATGCCCTGAGTGCAATAAGACGGGTTACCGAGGGCGTTCAGGCCTCTTTGAGATGATCTCCATTACAGATAGTTTCCGTGAACTGATTAATAGCGGAGCAGCTACACTCGTTCTTCGGCAAAAAGCGATCGAACAAGGAATGCGTACTCTTCGTGAAGATGGTCTTCGCTCCATCTTTGATGGTGAAACTACTATCGAGGAAGTCTTGAAATATACCTAGAAATCTCCAATATCTTGAATTATGTCAGTTTTTAATTACGTCGCAGTCGATCAAAACGGTTCTCCTTCGAACGGTAGCTTAGAGGCCGAGTCACAAGATCAGGCTTTAGCCCTTTTGGGACAGAGTGGGCTAATGGTTTCTGAAATCTCTCCTGCGCAGGAGCCCTCTTCAGGCGGGAAGTCAGGAGGAACCGCGGCGAAGAAAAAAAAGAAAGGCAAGAAAGGGCTCAATCTCGAAATCGGCGGCGGGCCCAATAGCGAGGACATCTCGATTTTCACTAGACAAATGGCGACTCTGGTTCAGGCGGGTCTACCTCTTCTTCGAAGCCTCGAGGTCATGACCAAGCAGCAGGAGAAAAAACCGAAGTTCAAGGAAATGCTGGAGAAAATTTCCGAGAAAGTTTCTTCTGGTGGAAACCTTTCCGATGGGCTGGCTACGTATCCAAAGACTTTTGATAACTTATACGTCAACATGGTCAGGGCAGGGGAAGCTGGCGGCGTATTGGAACTCGTCCTCGACCGTTTGTCTCAATTTCAGGAGAAATCCATACGCACCATAAAGAAAGTAAAGTCCGCCATGATTTACCCAAGCGTAATCATGTTTGTCGCGGTTGTCATCGTCACCTTGTTAATGATGGTTGTGGTTCCTCAGTTTGAAGCTATTTTCCAACAAATGCTTCGAGGTGCCCCTTTGCCCGGACCCACTCAGATAGTTATTAATATCAGTGAACTTTTTTCGGGACATCCAATACTCGTTTTGGGCGGCATGGGCGGTACGGTTTTTGGCCTGTTCCTGTTCAAAAAAACCAAAAAAGGTTCTCGAGTGTTCGACTGGCTGGGCCTTCATGTGCCTGCGATCCGTGATGTCATTAGTAAATCCAATATTTCGAGAATTACTCGCACCTTTGGCACTTTGCTTAGTAGTGGCGTTCCTATTTTGCAGGCTTTGCAAATTACCAGAGATACACTCAACAACTCCTATTTTGCCGAGGCCATCAACAATATCCACGATTCAGTTCGAGATGGGGAGGCTATGGCTACCCAGATGGATAGAGAAGACGTTTTCCCCACGATGGTTTCCAGTATGGTTGAAATTGGTGAAGAAACAGGAGAGCTCCCCGCTATGCTCACTCGTATTGCAGACAACTACGACGAGGACGTGGACAACGCGGTGGCTGGTATGGTTTCACTTATCGAGCCGGTTATGATAGTATTTCTTGCCGTAGTCGTTGGTTTTATCGTGATCGCTCTCTTCCTGCCGATAGTCAAGATCATCGAGACCATCGGTAAGTAGGTTTCTTCTTCCATACTGGCAAAGTCTCTCAATGGGAGGTCTTTACTTAAGATACTGAAGGGGGTAGCGGGCAGGAGATGCCCGCTGCAACTCCCCGAAGAATTTGTACTTCCACATCAGTTGCTTTGCCATCGTGGTCTATTGTTCGAGAGCATGCTTCAAGTAAGGACCTTTTATCTAGACTGGTGAGCTTGTTGAGCTGGTCGACTGCTGCGTTTAATTGAGTCACTCCGCAATCCTCAGCCTTTGGAAACTCGGGAGACAGTTTCCTCGTCAGAGCGGACGCACCGGCTCGAAACGCCGGTTCTGGAGCTTCTCCTTCTTGACCATGTCGGGCTAGAGATCCAAGGATGA
>Ga0315322_10002915_pt1 | contig 13267 bp, 7 predicted proteins | sample M110021515metaG_FD_203461 | JGI IMG/M metagenome (GOLD analysis project Ga0315322, IMG submission 203461) | Ammonia-oxidizing marine archaeal communities from Monterey Bay, California, United States - M1 100m 21515 | ecosystem: Environmental > Aquatic > Marine > Intertidal zone | place: USA... | reverse complement strand
AGTTGGGGAACCATCATGGATAAGTCTTTCACTGATAGCACCTCAGGTTTCGATATTTTGGTTCGCCCGACGGGCACCGAAGACAGCCCGCTTCGCTTTCGGATCGGTGGTTGGCAGGCCTATGGAGGATGGGGAACCGAATGCCGGCTTCCTGCTGGTGCTTACGAGGATGGGGAATGGGTTCATATCGTCTGCGTTTATGACAGCGCTACTGACACCGCTAGCATCTACGTGAATGGAAAATTACCCGAAAACGGAACCCTCAATCCAAAAACCGGGATCGCTGGCGAGGGCGGGTATTGTGAAGGGGTGAACAATACCTCCGCACCGCTCTATCTTCGGGGTGGGAAGGAAACCTTCACGGGGATTCTTGATGATGTCGCGATGTGGGACAGGGCGCTTAGCCCCGAGGAAATTACAACAGTTTTTACCAGTGGTCCTCTTGCGGTCGAAAGGCCTGCCAAGGAACTTGCTGTTACCTCATTTGATCTCTCCGAGGTCACGGGCGAATTCACTCTCACTTGGAACTCCAACATAGGGGAACTCTATGCCGTCAAATATTCGACAGATCTCATCAACTGGGATGCCGATCTTGATGATGGGATTCTTGCCGATAAGGGTGAAACCACCTCAAGAACTTTTAAGCTTACTGACCTCGATAATCCGAAAGCCCTCTACTTCCGGATCGAAAAACAAGAGGAATAACTAGGATACGGGCTCACGAAATTTCAATTGAGATCGGTAGGGATAGATTGATTCCCGGTTAGCACAGGTCGTTATTTACGGATCTTTTCTCTAGAAGAAATTAGATGCTACTTCCTGAGGAAGTAAGTGAACTTGTATCTATTTATTTGTGAAGTTTTACCTCGTCACTCAAATAAAATAAGTTATTCTATAAGGCGAAATGAATCAAATAAGTTATTCTATTTCAATTAAATCCTAAAATTAATAATAACCTTCACTATAAAATATCATGGGCAGCATTCTCATCTTTATTGGCGCAATCATAGGCCTCATTTTCGGCATCCAAATTCTTATTTTGGCATTTAAAGAATCCCTCGGTTGGGGCCTCGGTTCCCTTATCATTCCTTTTGTAATGCTGATCTTTGTGATCATGCACTGGGAGAAGGCAAAATCTCCATTTCTTAAAAGTCTAATTGCGATCCCATTTTACGTCATCGGTTTGATTATGGTTGGATCGTCAACCCAGTAAGCTGAATCAATGATTTCCCCTCTCTCGGAAGCCGCGGAGAGGGAAATCTTCAGCTTAAAACTACCACCGCCTTTCCACCCTCCTTCGGGTTCAGCCAGACGCCTGCCCTGGTTCCTTTCTGAAAGGCGACCGTTCCACGGCTACCCTAGGAAGCCCACTTAATCCTCTGATATCAGCATGACTTACAGGCTTTTACGCGCTAACTGTTCGTCTGAAAAAATGAGCGCCCTCTAGATCGCCTCAATTTTTCGTGTGGCCACACTTTTTAAGAGAACATAACCTTGCCGCCGGTTTAGCTGAGAAGGAGAAAATCAAATTAGATCCCGCTTTTCCCAGCGCAAGCTTCCCTACGAAATTGACTTCCTAGCCGCTTTCTCAAATTGCATCATCTAGCGATGCCAGGCTTTACCGCGTTCGTAGCATTCTACTCGTGGTTCCGCTTGCGGAAAGAGGAGCTCTCTACCCAAGATGGATACTTCTTAGGTGGTCGAAGCCTGACCGGTGTCGTGATCGCTGGCTCGATGCTCTTAACCAATATTTCGACCGAACATTTGATCGGGATGAATGGGAGCGCTTATAAAAATGGGTTCATCATCATCGCGTGGGAAGTCACTTCGGCATTAGCCTTGGTCGTTGCCGCTACCTACTTCTTACCCACTTATTTAAAAATGGGATTGGCCACTATCCCGCAATACCTCGAAGAACTATTTGATGCAACTACCCGGACAATGGTTGCTTTGTTTTTGCTCGTTTCTTTCGTGGTCACTCTATTGCCAATCGTTCTTTATACGGGAGCTATTAATTTGGAGATCGCTTTTTTGGCAACCAAGATCTCATTTATCCGGAGTTGATCAAGAAGGTCCTCCCTTTAAGTTTCGTAGGATTTTTTGCGGCGGTCGTGATGGGCGCGGTCCTCAGCACGTTCAACAGTGTTTTAAATAGCACCGCGACCATCTTTAGCATGGGAATCTATAAGAGGCTCATGAATCCTAGCGCGAATGATCGCCAAATGGTTCGCGCAGGAAAGACCGTTTCGATTGTTTTAGCGATCGTAGCAATCTTAACAGCACCCCTCGTAGCGGGAGCTCCGGACGGACTCTATGACCTACTTCAAAAACTCAATGGAATCTTTTTCATTCCAATTGCTTCAGTGATGCTCGCGGGATTATTCCTCCCCAAGATCTCAGCTCAGGGAGCGAAAGCCGCAATGTGTGTGGGGCTTGCGTTTTACATCAGTGCCGAATTCATTTTTAAGGTCGATATTCACTTTGTTCACATTTGGGGTATTGAATTTGTTTTGAACATGGCTGTCATGTTTGCGGTGACGCATTTTTATCCAAACCAGAATCCATTCCAACCGAAGGATAAAGGGCTCGTAGAAATTGAAGAATGGAAACACACCAAGGCATTTAGCAGCTTTTTGGTCATACTCATTGTGGGAATTTACGTTTGGCTAGGCTGGCTCATCTAGTAAATGGTCCCCAAGGAATTTCACCAAATTAAAAAATTCTCCTAGGCGTTATCGTTCCTATCTTTACCTCCGTAGCCCCCAGCATGAAAAACCTAAAAGATAAAACCCCTGATATCGAAGACCTCTGGGAGGAGAACTTGCGTAGCCGCTACCCTGAAAATGGAGATAAAGAGAAAGAGGATTTTCGAGATTATAATGATCCGGCAAGAGATACGGTGCGGGAGTTTTACCGCCTAAACCATCTTTATCAGAACTATGACTTCGTTCTTCAGAAAAAAGAGAAATATACGAAACTCGAAAAACGGAAGATGGGTTTGTGGGAAGCAGTTGAGTTTTTAAACACCCTCGTCGACGATTCTGATCCTGATACCGATTTGGACCAAACTCAGCACTTGTTGCAGACCTCCGAAGCGATCCGAGCTGATGGTCATCCCGATTGGTTTATCCTAACCGGATTTTTACATGACCTAGGCAAGGTTCTCTGCCTCTTTGGCGAGCCGCAATGGGCAGTCGTGGGAGATACTTTCCCAGTGGGATGTCAATTTTCCCAATCCATTGTTTACCCCGAATTCTTTAAAGAAAATTCCGATTTTCACAACCCACGTTTTAACACAAAATATGGGATTTATGAGCCAAATTGCGGCCTCGATCGGGTCCAGCTTTCATGGGGCCATGACGAATATTTATACCACGTTCTCAAGGAATATTTACCTGAGCCTGCCTTGTATATGATCCGCTATCACTCGTTTTACGCACAGCATAAAGAAGGCGCATATGACCATTTGATGAATGAGCATGATCATTCACTCTTTGAATGGGTCAAGCGGTTTAATCCCTATGATCTCTACTCCAAGTCACCAGTCCCTCCCAATGTCTCTGAATTACGGCCCTTTTATGAGGATCTTGCTGCCAAGTACTTGCCGGACGTGATTACGTTTTAAATGCGGAGGGTAGTGCTCAAAGGCGCCAGCAAATAGAATGAAAAAGAAAATTAAGGTTTGCATTGTAGGACTCGGAAGAGCTGGGCGTTTTCATTTAGCTTCGATTAACAACCTCGATTTATTTGACCTGAAATATGTCGTTGATCCAGGTTTCTCCACACAGGATGACCTCGTTCAAAAAAATGATTTCATTTTGCTCGAAGACATTGAAGAAGCGCTAGCAGATGACGAGCTTGATGCCGCGATTATTTCACCACCTACTCAATTTCATTTTGAGTGTATTACCCGCTTCTTAGAAGCCGGTAAACATGTCTTTACGGAAAAACCTCTTGGGAAATCTCTTACTGAAATTCAGACCTGTTTTGAACTTTCGGCTAAGCGAAAAAAAGCTTTATTCTTAGGGTTCCAAAGGCGGTATGATCGAAACTTTCTCGCCTTGAAATCAAAGGTTGAAAAACTTGAACCGGTGAAAATCATTAAGACAAGCTCACGCGACCACCCCCAGCCTTCATTAGATTACCTAAAGATTTCAGGAAATATTTTTCACGACATGTTAATTCATGATTTCGACATGTTGATCTTTCTCTTAGGAAAAGAACCGCCCATTTCGGTTTTCGCTTATGGCCACGCTTATGATGATGAAATCCGGGGCATTCCAGACCTAGACACCGTAATGGTGATTCTCAAATATAAGACGGGTTTGATTTGCTCAATCGATACAAGCCGAAACGCTACTTATGGATATGACCAGCGGTTAGAAATCTTTGGTGAGGGGGGCATGGCGATCGCTGAAAATGAGCGGAACCATACGGTCCAGATGCATACCTCAAAGGGAATGGAAGTGTCAGCTATCAATGAGTCTTTCCCTGAACGCTATAAAGACGCTTATGCGGCTGAAATTGCGGACTTTGGAAAGGCGCTTACGGAGGACCGGTTGACCAACGTCCCCAGAGATGAATGCCTTTTAGGTCATTTGCTTGCTAATGCAGCTCATCAATCTGTCCAGACTAGAAATGCGGTGGATTTCGAAGATTATTTATCATCCGCAGGGGTTGGGCTGGGCGAATAGGTAACCAATAGAAGTCCCAGTCAATCGGAACCATATCGGCCTTCAGTTCGCCACCTCATGATAGACCTGCTCAGTGCGATCCACCATCGTCGCCAAGGAAAAGTCTTGATAGACCTTCTCACTCAAATTTTGAGTTTCGCTCCAAACCTCAGCCAACTCGCCAAGCACACGCAGTAGCTCCGCGAGAAGAAACTCAGGCTCAAACTCATGAAAAGAGCGTCCTACAAAATTGTCAGCTTTTAGGCCTTCATAATTCTCCTGAGAAACCACCGGAGCCCAATGCGCGGAATTGACCGGCACCACTGGCACCCCCGAAGCCAACGATTCGATCGCAACTCGACCCACGCCCAAAGTCAGCGAAGTCTCCTTAAAAAGAGAGTCAAGGTAGGGCACGAAGCCATGGAAAACCACCGACTGTTCCGAAGACTCTGTGAAGGGCTTAGCAACTTCCCTCACCTCTGCTAGCCGATTCCCATCCCCAGCAATATGCAATTTCGCCTCGGGAAACTGATGCAGCAAAGAAGGCCAAACCTTCTTCAAAATGATAATCAAAGCTTGGCCATGACGACGATCTACTCGGCTCGCATAAAGCAGATTGAGACCCTGAATCTTTTCTCTCGAGGGCCCACGACCTTCTAGGGCCAGTCCATTGTAAATCACGCAGCATTTTTCTCGAATCACATCCTTTTCTCTCAGAACGCTTAACCGATTCGGAGCGACGGCAATTATCCTGTCAATCCAACGACGCATGAAAGCAGGACGAGAATCTAATGATATCCGACCATGGATCGTCGCCACAGAAGAAATGCCAGTGAGCATTTTTACAATCGCTGAAATTAGAATCGGTAGCCGCTGATGCCCATGGATGATCTCGATCTTCTCAGACCGAATGAGTTTCCTCACTTTAGAAACAGCCCCCACTAAGCCAAAATCAGTGAAGCGATGCTGGATAAAGGTTACTCCCGCATTTAAATACTCGACCTGCCGGCCTGATCTCGACATTACAAAGACCCGATGCCCGGCCTCTGCGAGTCCATTTGCCAACTCCCGGACGTGCACCTCGGTCCCACCAAGATCAAAGTTTCTAACCAAAAGAAGGACCTTCATAAATTAATTAAGCTAGAGGCCTGTCTGCATCCCCTGACTCCTCTACTTCTTGGTCATTCAGCTCTACGCTGCAGACTTTCTTTTCACAACACCAGCATTCACAATGATGGTCATGCTCCAACGCCTGTCGTCTCATAAGCTGGCTCATGTCGCAACGGTTCTTCAAAACACATCGCCCTTCAAGTTCAAACGAGAAATTAGCGCTATCCCCAAGTCTATTTAGCCTTGGAATCTTGTGCCCTATTCTACTCCTGCTCTATCCGTAATCGGACAAACCAGCCAGAGTTTGAAGTCGAAGGTGGCGTGAGACGAACCATTACCGATTCTGTTCCATCGCCATTATCGACCGGCGCTCCTTCGACTTGCATCGCCAAGGAAGCAGTCGCCGAAGCCCAAGGGGTAAGATTATTCGATGCCTGCACCGAATAATTAAGCCCATAGATCGAATAACCATTCCCAGTCTCTCCTGAGGCATCTCCTGGATTAATCCCGCGCAAACGCCGGTAGGTGAACAAAAGGTCTCCCGGTGTGATCGGGTCTTCAACGAGCGTCGAAATAGCGGCATCTCCTCCTTCTTCGGGATTCCCTCCGGTAGCGTATTCCATGAGGTTACACGCCCCATCGAAATCCGGATCTGCCAGCGGCGCCTCATCAATGAGAGAATAAGCTGTGATCCACTGAGCATAACCCTGCGTATGCCCCTGCGCCGCTTCCACAAAAACGATGACTTCATCGACCTCTCCACTTTCTGTTTCAAGGCTCAAGACATAAGTCCCCACCTGATCAAAAAGCACCGAAGAACTCAGACTTTCATCATCTCCAAAAATCACCGTGCCCGGGCCAGATTTCCTCGTCCACTTCACACCAACCGAAGGTAACCCACTCGCGAGCGTTCCATCCAAAGTCAGATCAAACCCAAGGTCCGAACTCGTTTGCGACCGTTGATGAACTTCCACCGCGATCACATTTTCTCCGGCCACGAGGTCCGCAGGATCGAGAAACCAATCGAAAAAGGTCTCTTCGTCATCTCCTCCCACCGAATCCTTTGCCGGGGTGGAATAAGTGACTGTTCCAGAATCAATATTGATGCGCTCTACTTCATTCCCGTTCAGATAAATCACTGCCCCATCATCAACCAAGAGACTTGTAGTAAGTGCGGAATAATCAGCCGGATCATTGAGATAAAATCTCCGACGGAAGTAAGTTGTGATCTGTTTCTGATTATCTACTCCGCCATAACTCACGGTAGTTGTCTCATCGTTGTCGCCATAACCAAACTTCGCTAATCCGACCTGCCAATCTCCATCAGCATACGGCAAACCTTTCCAGCCAATCGTCGGGGCAAAGCCTTGGTCATCAAATTTCCAATAATCTCCCGATTCCACAAATTGTTCCCGCGATTGAATCAGCCCAGCTAAGTTCATCGTCGTATTGACGGCCACCGTCATATCAACCCCTGCATCAGGAACTTCAACCACCGCCAATTCATCATCAATGATCATGATCGAAGCCACTCTCTCCGACCTCACAGCAAATAAGTCAGTGGCGACCGGCATCACAAAAATGGCCTCGCGTCCTTCCCGGACCGAATCATCAATGACCGAGACACCAAAATCTACACTCGCCTGCCCCGCTGGTATGATCACGCTCTCGGGCACTCCCGAAAAGTCCACCCCGCTACTTGCATTACCGCTCACTACCAAAGAAACCTCAAGAGCTTCCTCGATCGAGCCAATCCGCGTCACTTTAACGGAAGAAGTCGCAGTGCCATTCTCCCAGAGAAAGCCATCAAGCGCTGCAATGGAGACTTCATTATCCGAAGCAACAGAAATTAACGCCGTAGCATTCAACCCACCCGAGATCGCTGTCACAGTATAAATCCCCGGGGAACTTGCGCTAAACTCACCGGTGAGAGAAACATCGGCACCTGCTGGAGCCACCGCCCAGGTTGGCGTCGCCACACCCAGATTACGGGACGCACTCAATTCGAGATCGAAACTCAAATCACTACTCGTGGCATCCTCCTGATGAATCTCCGCCGCAATGACATTCTCTCCCTCCACCAACAGTGCCGGATCCACCGCAAAATAAAGAAGAACCCCCTCGTAGGTCGATGAGACATCATTCCAAGCCTCAGTCCCGGAACTCACTGTTCCCAAAGTTAAATTATCACGGGCAATCTCCGAGCCATTCAAGAAGACCCGCACGCCGTCATCTCGCTTCACTGATAACTTCAGTCGCGAGATTTCACTCACACCCGTCACAGAAAACCTCCGGCGAAACCAAGTCGTGATGTGCTTGTCCGCAGAATCGGAACCGTAACTCACCACGGTCGCCTGACTGTCACCATAACCCAATTCCGCCGCGCCAGACAACCACGCCGCGTCATCAAAACTCGCATCCATCCAAGTCGCCCCCGGATCCACTCCAGTATCAAGATAGTTCCAAGTATCACCAAGCGGCACCAGAATGTTCTCAACTTGAGTATTATTCCAAACTTGAGCAGAGAGCTGTAGCGGAGTGGCCATGTCAGTCGAAGTATCACCGGGCGTCACCGTCAACACTTGCGCAGGCGCTCCCGGAACCACCGACCTATGCCCCAAAAAATCTACCAATTCGGGAGTCGGGCCGGGCGTGACAGGCATCGCCACCGATGGTTCAAAGACTTCCCCATCCAGCATCGCTCCAATCGTTCTTTCCGACGAAGTCGAGAGACCCGCCAAAAGATACGTTCCGTCCTCCATCGTGATTGATTGTTGATCCGAGCCTTCCACAAAGACCCGCGCTCCTGCCACTGGCAAGCCACCTTGCAAAACACGTCCACTCACCACTCCGTTACTGGATGGGTTTCCCACCTTAACCAAGACACGATCTCTGGAGATACCCCCTTTGCGATCCGAGCATGTCACCGTCACCGCATACCATCCCGCGCTGCTCCATCGACGAATCGCATTCGCCTGATTCAGACCTTCCGGTGCAAATTCATTTTCAATATCGTAATCCCACGCATACGCCAGCGTGTCACCGTCCGGATCACTTCCATTCGCCGTGAAAACGATCTCCTGGCCCACCGACACAGCTAAAGTATTCGCCGTAAGAGAAACCGTCGGGGGACGATTCGTTCCTCCTTCAAAAACCGCTGACAATTTTGGCTGAATCAAAAAGTCCGAACTTCCCGAGCCATTGTTCAAACCATGAATCGCGAGAACATTCTCCCCCGGCACAAGAGCCGCCAGCCCCAAATCGACAATGAATTCTTGATAATCTTCCGCCAGACTGTCCCTGCGGTTTCTAGCGGCACCGGAATCCCATTCTAGAGACCCCGGAGCATTATCCTCCGCGATTTTCACCCCATTCAAATAAGCCACGAAGCCATCGTCATATCGCATCCTAAGTTTCAGCGAGGACATATTAGCTAGATCAAGTCCCCCATTAACGGTAAACGGAACACGAATGTAACAAGACTCGCTGTTGCTTCTCATCGACGTTCTTACATCCACCCCAAAATAAGAGAGGTAGTTTGAATTAGTATCGTAGCCCACTCCCAACAATCCCGAGAAAGGCCACGCACTGTCATCGAAATCCAGGGCCGTCCAGTCTGTTCCCGTTGCAGTCAGGGAATCGGGAACGATCGCAGTGCAAGCGTCATTTTCGGCGACAAGAGGCACTTCGTTTCCCGTCGCCAGATGGACGTGCACATCAATATACTCATTGGGTGCCGTTCCACCACGTGCGATCGGGGTGACGCTCACATTACTTTCAGAATCAGTATAAGTCCGTCCTATCAAGAGAGGAGCATCCCACTTATCGCTATTATCTCGGGTCGTCGAACCGCTTCCTTTCGACCCTTCATCGGAGTAGGGCGTCATGTCCAACAAGGTACTTGTGCCTCCGCCGCTACCTGACCAATTAAAAAGAATCCCATTCAACAAATAGTCATTGTCGGAGCTTCGGTTCGGCTGACGCCAGGCCGTGCGATAGCTCAACCAATATTTCGAATACAATCCGCCTGACGGAATTCGAATCGCCCGAAGTCCCGTAACGTCTTGGTCATCGTTCTGATAAAGTCGATACGTTCCGGATTGATCGCCCGTGGTGATATCAACCATGTCGCTGTCAGTGACCCAATCCAAGTGCCACTTTTCGTGCGCCGTGAAATGGGGCAAAGCCGGATTGTTCATGTCACTTCCGCTCTGCGCACTCATCACACTAAACCGATGCCCATACTCTATGCGGCCTGCCCCATTGCTAGGAGTCGATCCACGCGGACTCAAGTCGCTCGTATAGTTGTAGTAAGCATGCGACAATCCCAAGTTATGCCCAAACTCGTGGCCTGACGTACGCAAGGAAGTGTAGCCCTTCTGATGGTGACTTTTTCTTCCACCCACCTGCGCTATTCCGGCATAACCACCAATTCCACCATCCGAAATAATGGTGTAGAAATCATAATTCCGATAGTCCCAGTCCAACCCCTTTGACTCCCCAAGAATAATCGCAGTATCGCGAGCCTCATTCATCATTTTACCCAGCCCCTGACCAACATACCCCGACTTATTTTCCGTCAAAGTTATGACATCTGGAAAGATCGTTGTGACATTCAGCTTCCCATACGAGGCAATGCGGTAATGCTCAGCAACATCGTCCTGATCACTCTGTGCTTTTGCTAGAGAAACCGGTTCATACACCGGGTCCTGATCCGCAAAGCGAACCCGTAAATAAAGAATCCTCTTGATACCCTCTGTCCAGGTGCTCTCAGCTATCAAAGATTCACTCTCCTGGACTAGCGCTGGCCCCGGAGCGTCTTCCGCCGCCACCGTCATTGCGACATGAAAATCAAGCTCCTCTTCACTCGCAAACGGCCTTCGCTCACCAAAAGACTCGGCCAGCAATCCCTTTCGCAAAACCGGGTCAGGCGAAATCGCCATCATATCATCGATAGAAATCCCATGCACCGAAATACGATCCTTGGTCAGCAACTCAGCTCGCCGGCCATACGTAAACGCCCGATAACGTTTTTCATTCACCGTCACAAAGCGTTCCTCGTCCGGCACACCTACTGGCCGAACGAACCCACCGGTGTAACAACTCACCACGCGCTCAAATTTCCCCGCACTAGAAATCGAGACTTCCAGTAACTCAATAATTTCTTCCGGAAGACCCACTCGATCCACCTCCGAAACTGCCATTCGTAGAGCCTCTTCGGGATCAGTCTCAATCAAGTGCTTCATCGTCACTCTGCGCTTCAGGGCAAGAGTCAACCCGTCATCAAGATTCATTCGCTCATCGGATCTGCGATACTCTTCCAACCACTCCTGAAAATCCTCCGGTGCTTCCCAGACAATCTCAACCTTCTTAGGGATTTCACCTTTCTGAACCTGCGGCGGCCCCTTCTCCACCTGAAATCGGGAATCCAAAAGCCCTCGATTCATCCACACCAAACAAATCAAAAGCACAGGCATTCCGACACAGATCAATCGCACTCGCTTCATTAATTCTTGGAAAGAGTTATGTATAAACCTCCTTAAGGCCAAAAGCAAATTTCATCACCCCTAAATGGGAAGCCTAGCGCTTGAAATGCCGGTCGGCAAAGCGCAAGTATTGTTCCCAATCATAGGCCGTGACTGCATGTGTCCCGTTTCGAAGATGATAGCCGATAGTGCCTTGAACTGGGGTGTTGGGTTTAGGCATTTGTTGGCTTGGCAAGCCGACCTTTCCTAAAAGCTCATAAATGGGCGAAGCAGCGAGCGCGGCGAGAAATTCCCCTTTGGGATCGGCCCATTGATCCTGAGTAGCGCTCGCGACGTAGAGAGGACGGGGGGCGACGAGTGCTAACAACATGTGTTGATCGACAGGGAGATCTTGTTCTCGATGAGCGAACTCTGCGTGATTACCACAGAACCAATAACCAACGGGCTTGATCATGTGGTGAATCCGCTCACCAAACTCACGGCGATAGAGAGCAGCTCCGCCACATCCTGAATTATTGCTAATCACAAGGCCAAAACGCTGATCCTGAGCCCCTGCCCAAAGGGCGGTTTTCCCGAGACGCGAATGCCCGATGACCGCGACCTGTTTCGCATTGATAGCCGATTCGGATTTAATGACATAGTCAAGCATCCGTGAGAGACCCCATGCCCAGCCGCCAATAGTGCCCCATTCCCCCGGATCAGGTTTGGATTGATCATCACGGTAAAAGAGCGGGTGAATGCCATCAGTGAAATCATGTTGATAGTTGTCTGGATCAATATCCCCACAATAGGCAGTGGCAACGGCATAGCCCCTTTCTATGAGCCGTTCGATTTGCCAACGTTCGTGGTAGACGCCTCGGGTAGCTTCAGTCGCTCGATTATTTTTAATTCCGATTTGAGCCTTTCCGACCATCCATCGAGGATTAATTCGAATCTTTGGGTCAGGGTGGACGGTCTGATTGCCGTGAAAATTGAGGCCCATAAAGCACGGCACCGGTTTGTCCGCTTGGTTAGGGAGATAGACGAGGAGATCGATCGACAACTGACGCGCGGCATCGATCATAATCGAAATCTGCTTTCGTGTGGCACTTCCATTGAGTGCTTGTGGATCAGTCTCTACAATCCGGGTTTGGAAGGGCCCAAGATCTCTAGAAGGCGTTTTCCCGTAAATATGTGTCTCAAGAAGAGTCTGAATCTCAGGACGTCGTTTTCCATGCCAGTCTCTCGCCTCTTTCGGCCCCCTGAAATCGGATTTTAACAATTTAGGGAGCCGGTATTCAGGCACTTTTGCTTCCACGTAGTTCGTGTCGGCTGGCTCGGCGCCATTAAGAAAGGAGAAGAGAAAGAGTAGGATCGCAAAAAATCTGGTTCTTGAATTCGTTTGCCGTCTCCTAATCCAACTTATCATCCTTTGATGATACGATACCTAGGACAAGGCACCATCGAAAATTGAACTTAGAATGGGAAACTCAATTGGATTAAAATCTAGGCCGAAACACTGATCTCATGATCGTTTGCTCACCCATCTTTCTCCCTTTCCCGATTCCCCAAATGACGCCCTCAACCATTCAGCTTTAAATAGGAGACGCCCTGTTGACAGAAATACCCTCTCAACAGGAGTAAGCAACTCCATGAAGTTCTTAAACCAATGGCTCCTTGCTGGTCTCATCTTGATAAATATTAGCTTTGCCGAAGTCGCCAAATCTTTCAAACCAACTCCTCTTTTCAATGGCAAGTCCCTACAAGGATGGACTGCGCTTCCTGGAGGGACTTGGTCTGTTGAAAATGGCGCGATCGTAGGCCGGAGCCCCAAAAGTGAAAAACGCCACGGAATGCTTTTGTCCGATAAGCAATATTCTAATTTTGTGGTCACCGCAAAATTTCGGGTTTTATCGGGAGACAGTGGGTTTTATTTCCGCTCAGACCGGGTCAAAAGCAACGTAAGTGTCAACGGCTTCCAAGTAGAGATCGACACATCTCAGGAAACTGGAGGCCTTT
>Ga0315322_10002910_pt1 | contig 13284 bp, 10 predicted proteins | sample M110021515metaG_FD_203461 | JGI IMG/M metagenome (GOLD analysis project Ga0315322, IMG submission 203461) | Ammonia-oxidizing marine archaeal communities from Monterey Bay, California, United States - M1 100m 21515 | ecosystem: Environmental > Aquatic > Marine > Intertidal zone | place: USA... | reverse complement strand
CCTCCAGCTCGGGCTGCTTCCCACCCATTGGCTGCCGGGTCCCCTCGCCCAAGGACTGCTGGCCTTCTTGCTGCTCGACTTCAGCCGCTACTGGCTCCACTACGCGGGCCATCGAGTGCCGGTGCTGTGGTCATTTCACCGGGTGCATCACTGTGCGGAGGTTCTCGACGCCTCGACCGGTCTGCGCATGCACTTCGTGGACTTTTTGCAGCTGAGTGCCCTGCCCATCGTGCTGTTCGGGGTGTTGCTCGACACATCGAGCTGGAATCCGGCGGTCCTGGCCACTGCGCTCAGCATCGGTGTGGTGTTCGACGCCTTTCAGCATGCCAACCTCCGGGTCGACACGTCGACGCCGTGGTTCCGAGCCTGGAACCTGCTGCTCAACAACCCTCACTTTCACTCCTGGCACCACACCCGCGACGGTCACCTGCGCGACGGCAACTACAGCAACACACTCATCGTCTGGGACCGCATGTTCGGCACCGACGTCACCGGCCCGGAACCGCCCCGGCTATTTGGCGTCACGGAAGGTGAGGCGCTCATCAACGACCCCCTCAGCTGGCAGCTCTTGCGCACCCGTCCGCGCAAGCAGGTGACCGGTTGAGCGGCGGCAAGGGCCTGCGCCTGAAGCTCGCAGCGGTCCTCTTGGTCACGGTGCTCTTCCTCGGACTGGCGCTCGGCGGAGTCGATGTCGACCATGCACTCGAAGCGGTGTCGTCGTTTTCCGTCGTGGTGCTGGTGCCGATGGCGTTGTGCTACCTGTCCGCCCACGCCCTGAGAGCCTGGCGACTGCAGATCTTGCTTCATGGCGAGGGCACGGCACCCCGCTACAGCCGTGTGTTCTCCATCAACACCGTGGGCTTTCTGGCGATCAATGTGATGCCGCTGAGGCTCGGTGAGATGGTACGTCCATACCTGTTGTGGGAGCGCGAGAAGGTGCCCCTCGGCTCGGCGCTGGCGGCGGTCTTGATGGAGCGCCTACTCGACCTGATGGCCCTGCTGGTGATGCTCTTCGGCCTTGGATTCGCAGTCGACCTGCCTGCGGACGGCCTCACCGTACAAGGCATCGACCTGGTCGGCGCCGGGCAGAAGACCATCGGCGCCCTGGTGGGCATTGGTGTGGCGGGTACCGTGGTGGTCGTGGTGGTCGGGGAGCCCATCCTGCAGTGGGTGCGACGTCTACCCCTCGGTGACCGCATCGCTGGGCTGGCTGGGCGCTTTCGGGACGGACTGCTGGCCCTCGCCCGGCGTCCTCTTCGGCTGCTCCTGCTTCTCAGCATCACCACCGGTGTGTGGGCGCTCACCCTCGGTGGGGTCCTGTCCGTCATGGTGGGGTTCACCGGTATTCCCGCTACCCTTGGGTCCGTCTGGGCCACCTGGACCGCCACCATCACCGGCATGACCCTCATCCCCACGCCCGGCTTCTTTGGCGCCTACGAGCTGTTTTGCTCCCGTGCGCTTTGGCTCTTCGACGTCGACAGTGACGTGGCCAAGGCCTTCGCCGTTGTTCTCCACCTCGGCCAGCTTGGCTTCACGATTGCCATCGGCGCGATCTTTCTTGCGGTTGAGGGACTGTCCCTCCGAGATCTGGTGCGGCCGGTGGAAGGGCCCGGGGTCGATGGCCCGCCCGTGGATGCGCACGCCGAAGTGGAGATGGGGCCCCGTTGAGCGACCCGTGTTGCCGCTGTCCATTATCAGCTGACCGCGGTCGACCTTGGTCCCCTTCTTTACGTGAAAGCCGTTGCCGTGGCAGTAGCTTGACGTCACCCCGTGGCCGTGATCCACCACGACCGCTTTTCCGCTCACCGGTGTGGCGCGGGCACGGGTGATGCGTCCATCGCCCGCGCTGTGGACAGGGGTTCCGACGGGAACGGCGATGTCCACGCCTTCGTGGAGCTTTTTGGTCTTCAGTACTGGGTGGGTTCTGTAGCCGAAGCCGCTGGTGATGCGAGCGTCGAGGTCGACGGGCCACGACAGCTCCAGAGCGGTGGCCAGTGCGAGCACGTCGCGAACTTCGGTCTGTGCCCGGCGGGCGTCGGCTTCGGGCAGGAAGCGTGCATACGACTCGAGGCGATGGGGACGGGGGACGCCAGACGCTTTGGCTCGGCGGATGGCTCGGTCCCGAACCTCGCGTCGGAGCACCCGCAGCTCCAGGGCTCGCTCCGGACGCCGCTTGTCCAGCTTCTTGAGCTCACCAAGGGCGTCTCCGCCGAGCTGACTGGCGATCGCCACCTGGAGTCCCGCAGTCCACTGTCCCTCCGCTGACACCGTGTGGGCTCGGCCGGCCACCGCATGCATGGTGGTCGAGATGGCGTCGGGCACCTCGGCGCGGAAGTTCGCCAGCAGGTCGGGCCGGTCTTCGCCGGTCCAGACCGCGTGGACGGTGTGGGCCATGGTTCCGATGGGGGTGCGGGTCCAGGCCGCGGAAAGCACGGCCGACAGCAGCAGCAGCTCGCTCCAGCCCCTCATGGCGTTCCCCAGAGGAGGCCCGGTACGCCCCATATGGGCAGTGCTTCGATCCACACCAGTGCCGCGATGGGAGTCAGTACTAGTGCGCGCTTCAACCCAGTGCGCCAGGGGGTCTTCGGGTCGAGGGCTGCGAGTGCCCGTGTGGTCGCAGGCACTCCGAAGCGGGCGGTGGCGGCGAGGGCGACCACTCCAGCTGCCCAAGGGGCGACAGAGGAGGCGGGCAGCAGGTCTTCGGCAGCCATCGCGAGGGACCAGGCGCCGGCCAGCAGTACTCCCACGAGGGTCAGCGGCAGCATCATGGCGTGCACCGAGCGCGCAGCCCACCACTGCTTGAAGGTGGGCTTGGACTCTCGGGGGGTGAGCACGATGGCTCCGGCAAGCGCGACAATGGCTGCCAGTTCGATGATCAGCGCCAAGGCTGCGGAGGTGGATACCAGAGAGCAGTCTGCCCAGCCCACCAGGAGGCCGGGCGCGAGGCCCACCGTCTCCCCGATGCGGATCAGCCCGGGTACGAGGACGTCGGCGAGTCCGTCCTGGGCCCGGGTGAGGTGCCGGTAGAGGTGGTCGTCGAGTCGATCTGCGGCCAAGTGACAGCCGAGGCCGAGAAGTGCGAGCTGCCCGAAGGTCGTGGCGAGCTCGGCGGCTTTGCCCGCGGCGGCATCGGACCTTCGGAGGGCTGTGGCAAGGATGCCCATGCGTGCTCCACAGTGCGGAAGGGGGAGGTCCGACTGCCCCTACGCGCAAGGGTTCCCGAGTCTTACATCCTGACGTTCATTCCGGTTCGACCGCCCACACCCCCACCCGCAGTCCGCCATTCGGGAAGGTCGTGATCTGGAAGGCATCGCGGTCGACCTGCCCCGCCAGTCGAGCGTTGGGACACAAGAACAACGCCCGCCAGCCTGCGAGCGGTCCCCGAAGTGCCCGTCCGAGTGCCTTGAACACCCCTTGCACCGAGCCGCTGTCATTGCCGAGCCGCTTGCCGTAGGGCGGATTGCACACTGCGAGCCCAGGATCGCTCGGGGCCTGGATCCGGGCGACGTCGGCCGCTATCCACTGCACGGATACGCCTGCACGATGGGCATTGTCGCGTGAACGGACGAGCGCCTCGGCGGAGTGGTCGGAGCCGATGATGGGCACCCGAATGGGGACGGTCTGAGCATTCGGCGACCGCCAGTCGGCCAGGGCGGGCCAGTAGTTGCAGGCCAAGGTGCGGCCCACGAAGGGACTGCGCTGCGATGCCATCAAAGCGGCCTCGATGGGAAAGGTCCCCGCGCCACAGAAGGGGTCCAGCAGCGGTTCATCGGGGGTCCAGCCGGCGAGGACCAGCAGCGACGCTGCCAGGGTCTCCCGTAGCGGTGCGCGTCCCGTTGCTTTGCGCCATCCCCGCTTGTGTAGCAGTCCCCCGCCAACGTCGATCGATATGGTCGCTTGCTTGCCTTCGAGCCTCACGCGGAGGTGCTGGGTCACCGGGCGGCGCCTCAGTCGGCGCGGTCGTGTGGACCGCATGGCGTCGGAGATGGCGTTGATTACCTTCTTTTCGACGGCATCTTGCCGCCTGATCCGGGCCTGGCTCTTGGTCACGCTGACTTCAACGGAGTCCTTGCGGTCCAAGAAGCGCGACCAGTCACCGCTGCGCACCAGACGGGCCAGCTCATCGAGTGTGGGCGCCGGGCCCTTCACCACGGGAAGCAGCAGCCGGGCAGGAGTGCGGGCTTGATGGCAGAGTGTGGCGACAGCAGGCAGATCGTGGACCTTGATTGCGACATGGCCGGGATTTACGACGCCTGAGGGATGTCCGAGCGCGGCAAGCTCCCGGGCGACTGCCGGCTCGAGGCCAGGTGGGGCAATGGCGAGAAGCCGAGGCACAGGTACTCCAAAGCAGGCGGCGCCCCTAACGATGTGGTGGTCCGATGGTTCCGTAGTGCTGACGGTCGGTTATCGCCCCAACGTCAGGCCCCTCGCGCACTCGGGGTCCCCTGGAGCTCCCGTGACCCCCTTTGGCATCCGCAAGCGTCTCAAGAAGCTGCTTGGCCTCGACGCCCCGTCCCCACGTCCACAATCCCCCGCCGTGCCTCGTCACATCGTGCGCTTCGAGCTCCCCGACGGCACCAGCTACGAGTCCAAGGGCAAGCCGGGCGACACCCTGTCTCGCATCAGCGGGCGAGGTCCTCGTCCACTCGCCACTGGCTGCGCCGACACCACTTGCGGCACCTGTGCTGTCGAAGTGCTCGCTGGGCACGAGCAGGTCACCCCGCCGTCCGACCATGAACTGAAGACCAAGGCAGCCAACCAAGTCCCCGATGACCGCCGGCTGGCGTGTGCTACCGCCATCACCGGAGAGGGTGTGGTGGTCAAGGTCTTCGCCATCTTGGGCGACGAGGTCGCCTGAGTCGGTGGGCTCTCTTGATGCCTTGATGGCGCTTGGCTGTTTGGTTGCGCTGGCCGCCACACTCCGACTTGTCTGGCGCGGTGGCACCACTTGGAACGACCACCTGGTGGCCCTCTTTGTGGCTTTGTGCATGGCGGTCTACCCGCTGTCCTGGGTGGGGGCGCGGGTGGCGGGCGTGGCAGGTCTGGGGCTCTTTGCGGCTCTCAGCTCGGGTGTCTTCGGGCTGTGGGTGCTGTTTCATGTGCTCGACCAACGCCGCGAAATGGACGCCTGGCGACCCTTTGTGGTGCTCTCACAGGTCGCCTATGCCTTCGCGTTGTGGGGGGGACTCGCGTGGTGGCTGTGGTGGGCAGGCTGTGCGGTGGGCTCTGTGGTGGATGGGGGACTGCTGGACCTGGGGACCTGGATGTGGCCGGGCGGCGTGCTGATTGTGCCGCTCGCCTTGTCGATCTGGGGGACTGTGTGGACTGTGCTCGCTGCTGACCAAGCCCGTGTGGTGAAGCTCGACGCCTGGTTCGGGGACCGCTCGCTCCGGGTGGTCCACCTGTCTGACTTGCACTGCAGTCCCACCACTACGAGCCGCGACTTCGCCCGCACGGCCACTGTTGTCCGCAGCATGGCGCCGGACCTCATCGTGGTCACTGGCGACCTGGTCATGCCGTTTTCGGAGTGCAACCACACTTGGCTGCTCGACTTTCTGGAGACCTTTGAGGTGCCGGTGGTGGCGTGCGCGGGCAATCATGACCTGCCTGTGGCCGACCTTCTCGCGAGCGAGCTCAGCGCCCGTGGCATCACCTGGCTGCAAGATGCGCAAAAAGTGGTCGAGATTGGCCGCCCAGAAGGCACCTTGAGGGTTGAGCTGGTGGGCGTGGACTTCGTATGGTCCGACCTGGGAGGCCACCTTGACCGCCTGCTCGATGGGCTGCAGCCCGCCGCCGATGCGCACGCCCGACTGCTGCTGATGCACGACCCCCGAGGCTTTGACAGCGTGCCGTCGGGGCGCTTCGATCTGGTGTTGTCGGGCCACACCCACGGGGGGCAGGTCGGCACCGACATGTTCGGCTGGCCGGGGTCACCGCTCGGCTGGGCAGGACTCTACGACCAAGGACTCTTCGAGCGCGAAGGCGCCCGTCTGCTGGTGCATCGCGGGAATTGGCACTTCGGCCTTCCGCCGCGCATGGGCATCGCCACTGAAGTGGTTGCGGTGGACCTGATGCCCCGCAGGGTGTCGACCGCAGCTCCTGCTACTTCGCCGGAAGCTCCCAGCTTTCGCTGAGAACACCCGCACCATCGGACCGCACGACCACCAGGGTGTGACGACGCTGAGTGGCGCCAAGTACCTCGGACGCACCCCACGCCATGTACACGAACTTGCCCTTGCGGAAGGCGAACGGAAGGTCGGCAGTGCGACGGTCGGCGAGTACCATCGGCTCGGAAAAGGCAAACACGCGGGCCTTGTCGGCAGTGTAGGCCTCCTTGCCCTCGAGGGGGTCGACCACGATGATGCCCCCCTTGCCGTCGATCTTTGCCCGGATGATGGTCTCGGCGATGCGATCGCCATCCACGTCGACGGCCCATGCGTCGAGCGGAACGATGCGGTCGCGGGACAGTCCGACGCCTGCAGCCACGCCGAGCGCTGTCTCGATGGCGTCGCCTTGCACCTGCCGGATGCCTGCGATTACGGCACCCACTGGCGGTTCTCGGAGCATGCTTCCTTCGGGTGTGCGCTTCCAGCCGGCGGCGGGGCCCAGGATGGGAGCGGAAGGAGTGGGACCACTTGCGTTGCCCACCATGAGACCGAAGGTGCCGCGGACCATCTGCGGCACAATTCGGGCCTCGGTGCCGGGGAAGGTCCAGGTGCGCATCTGGGGCGGCATCTTCGCCAGCGCGGTGCCCGTGGCCTGCATCTCACCGTTGACCGACTTGATGCTCCATCCCGCCGGAGTGGGTGCGCTCTTGAGCGTGTCGGTGAGCGGCAGACTGCGCGCCGATGGGGGCATGGCGGTCGCCCAAGGCATGCCGCCGTTGACCGGAGAAGCAATCCAGGCGGGACCGAGCTGCTCCAGCACCACGCCGTTGTGAAGCTGTGGAATCCCGGCAGGCTGGCCGAGGTGGCCGCGGATGTTCTTACGACCGCTCTTGTCGGCCTCGGAGGTGAGGTCCACAAAGTGACCCGGACGCAGTGAAATTCCCCGCAGATCGCCGTCTGTGAGGGAGAGGAAGGCGGGCCAGTCGGCCGGACCGCAGCCCTTGCCCCAGGACAATGGGTGAAGCAGGCGTCCTCCGCCCACGGAAACCTCGACTCCGGGACCCACGCCGCTTGGCAATCCTGGAACCGAGCACAGCGGCAGCGAAGGGGCGCCATCGGTGGGCACCGGGCGGGCCGCTGTCACAGTGGCTGGCACACCCCACTCCGCCAGCCAACCGCCCGCAGCGACATCCCAGTCCTGCTGAGCACCAGCGGCGTCTCGCACCACCCACCGGACCTTTGGCGTCAAGGCTCCCGACAACGCAATGGGGGGCTCGGTGGTGACCTTGACCTCGCGGCCCTTCACGGCCACCCGCAGGAACTGCTTGGGGAAGCGCTCCACCAGTCCGGGGACTCCTTCGTGGTTGGGCCACGTCTCGACAATGCGCAGCGCATCGGCTCCGTCCGTGGCATCTCGCACGGCTGCATCAGCGACTGCGGCCAGCAAGGACGGGGCGATGGAGGTGCTGGCGTAGCGGTCTGCCAGCATCTTGATGTCTGCTTCGGTGGACTGCTTGTCCAGGTCTCGGAAGGCGGCTGCGGCTCCTTTTTCTTTGGCCCGGAGATCCCATGTGGTGCCCTGCCACTTCGCCCGGAAGTCAGACCACGACTGTTCGGTGTCTGTCGCCTCGGACACAGGCCACCACGCTTCGGCGCACACCTCGCGGATGGGCTGCTCCTCGTCGCTCTCCATCATGTGGGCCTGCCACTTGTCGCACTTGATCTGGGCGGTTTCGAGCTTGGCATCGGCGATGAGACGCTGCACAGTATCGATCTTTCCGGCAAGCGCAGATGAGGGGAGCGCCAGTGCGAGCAGGGTGCAAGATACGACCCGAAGGAAAGCGGAGGGGCCGCCGAAGTGCGAATGAGGGTGGCCGTTTGGGGGGAGAAGGGCGTCGGGCACTGTGCTGGCCTCGGTGTGAGAGATGACACGATGGACGTGGGATTCCGGCGGCCGAAGCAGCGGCGCAGTGGGCACTTTCGTCGGGTTGGAGTCACCGGAACGTCACGGGTAGACACCGAGCGACTTTAGGTGGGCCAGAGTGCCCGGTTGGAGGGCAACTGCGGCCGCGCGTTTTTCTAACACTCCGCCCTGTGGGGGAAGTTCGCTATGGGACTTGCATTCGCCTCGCTTGCCGTGTCTGGGGCGGAGGGATATCCGCGCGCCCCCTGGGAGGCCCGACCTTCCGGTGTGTCGTCGGCTTCGTCCTACTGGCCGGGTCCAACAGTTTCCGTCCATTTCGGCGGCCAGATCGCTCACCGGCGTCGGGTCGTCCTACATGGTCAAGCCCATCATCGAGTCGCCCTCACGACGTTTACGTCGTTGGTCGACCTACCCCTTTTCGCCCAGGCGTTTGGGCCAACCGTCCGAACGTCACCCTACCAGAGGGAGCATCCCGTGATCACCGACCTCAATCGGGTGCGCAACATCGGGATCAGCGCACACATCGACTCCGGCAAGACCACTCTCACCGAGCGGATCCTGTTTTACACTGGCCGGATTCACGCCATCCACGACGTCCGCGGCAAGGACGGCGTCGGCGCGAAGATGGACAGCATGGAGCTCGAGAAAGAGCGCGGCATCACCATCCAGTCCGCCGCGACTCACTGCTCCTGGGGTGAAGACGATAACCTTCACCACATCAACATCATCGACACTCCCGGACACGTTGACTTCACCATCGAAGTGGAACGTGCCCTGCGAGTGCTCGATGGCGCCATCTTGGTGCTGTGCTCGGTGGCCGGCGTTCAGTCGCAGTCCATCACCGTTGACCGGCAGATGCGTCGCTACAATGTGCCGCGCATCGCATTCGTCAACAAGTGCGACCGTCAGGGTGCCAACCCCATCCGCGTGTGCCGTCAGCTTCGCGAGAAGCTGAACCACAACAGCGTGATGATGCAGATTCCCTGGGGTCTCGAGGACAAGCACCGCGGTGTGGTCGACCTCGTGAACATGAGGTCCTACGACTTCCAGGGCGAAAACGGTGAGGACATCGTCGAGGGCGTCATCCCCGCCGAGCTCGTCGATCTGGCCGAGGAGTACCGCGAGATCATGCTCGACGCTGTCAGCATGTTCTCCGACGACCTCATGGAAGCGATGTTGGAAGAAGAGGTCACTGAGGACCTCATCCACGCCGCCATCCGCAAGGCCACCTTGTCTCGTCAGATCACTCCCGTTCTTCTGGGCAGCGCCTACAAGAATAAGGGAGTGCAGCGTCTTCTCGACGCCGTTCTGGCATGGCTTCCCTCGCCCACCGAGGTCGAGAACGACGCTATCGACATGGAAGGCGAAGGCGCCGCCGAAGAAGACAACAAGGTCATCGTGCCTTGCGACCCCAAGGGTCCCTTCGTCGGTCTGGCCTTCAAGCTCGAAGACGGCCGCTACGGCCAGTTGACCTACCTCCGGGTGTACTCGGGCACGCTCACCAAGGGCGAGTTCATCTACAACCTGCGTGGCAACAAGAAGGTCAAGGTCGGCCGTCTGGTACGCATGCACTCCAACGACATGGAAGACATCGACTCGACCTCCGCGGGCGACATCGTGGCCTTGTTCGGCGTCGACTGCTTCTCCGGTGACACCTTCACCGACGGCTCGGTCGAGTACGCGATGACCTCGATCCACGTGCCCAACAGCGTCATCAGTATCGCCATTATGCCGAAGGACAGCAAGGCTCAGGTCAACATGTCCAAGGCACTCCAGCGGTTCACAAAGGAAGATCCCACCTTCCGCGTGCACACCGACGCGGAGACCAACGAGACCATCGTCTCCGGCATGGGCGAGCTGCACCTCGACGTCTACATCGAGCGGATGAAGCGCGAGTACAAGGCTGAGGTCGTCACCTCGCCGCCGCGCGTCGCCTACCGTGAGGCCATCTCCCGGCGGGCCGACTTCGACTACACCCACAAAAAGCAGACGGGTGGCTCGGGTCAGTACGGTCGCGTGGTGGGTTGGATCGAGCCCTTCGAAGATGGTGAGTACGAGTTCGTCGACAAGATCAAGGGCGGCGTCATTCCGCGTGAGTTCATCCCCTCGTGCAACAAGGGCTTCAAGTCCATGGTGGACAAGGGTGGCCTCATCGAGGCTCCGGTGGTCGGCGTTCGCGTCACCATCGACGACGGCAACTACCATGCAGTCGACTCGTCGGACAACGCGTTCCAGGCTGCCGCTCGCGGTGCATGGCGCACGACCTACGACAGAGCGAAGCCCATCATCCTTGAGCCCATCATGCGGGTCGGTGTGGAAGGCCCCAGCGAGTTCCAGGGCAACATCATCGGCACCCTCAACCAGCGCCGCGGCGTCATCCTCGGCATGGGCGAAGAGGAAGGCTACTGCCAGATCGACGCAGAGGTCCCGCTCTCTGAGATGTTCGGCTACTCCAACACCTTGCGGTCCGCGACCCAGGGCAAAGCCGAGTTCTCGATGGAGTTTGCGAAGTACTCCCAGGTCCCCCGCAGTGTGCAGGAGGCCATCATTAAGGAGTACCAGGACAAGAAGGAAGCATCCTGAGCCACCCCAACGGAGGATTCACTCATGCACGGTGAAGAACTGATTGAGCGGAGCCCCATGCGGGCCCTCGCGGCGGAGATCCGAGGTGGCCTCGATGCCGGACAGGTGGGTGGCGTGTTCGCCCGCGCTGGTGTCGGCAAGAGCGCCTTCCTTGTTCAGATTGCCATGACCCACGCCCTTCGGGGCAATCCCGTCCTGCACGTGTCTCTGACCGATGGTCAGGCCCGGGTGCGTAGCTTCTACGATGAGCTGCTCGCTGAGGTTTCCCGCGCGGTCGCCCCCCGCGACCGCAGTGCTGCGCAGGTGGAGCTGGAGCGCAACCGCGTCATTCATGCGAGCCTCGGCCGCGCCTTTGGTCCAAGTGACCTTGAAGGCCTCGTCGGCACTCTCGCTGATGTCATGCACTTCCGTCCCATCGCCATCGTCGTCGACGGCACCGACATTGCCGACCTCGATGTGGCCGGCTGGCGGGCCATCGCGGAGAAGCTCGGTCTGCGGATCTGGATGTCTGTGCGCATCCACCGCGACGGCGACGTCGACATCGACGAGCTGGGCGGCCGCTTCGACTCGGCGGTAGCGCTGGAGCCTGCTGCGGCCATGGTCCAGCTGCGCATCCTGCGCATCGGCGGCAAACCAGCCAGCAACCAGGGTGTGCTCGACCTCGACCCGGTCACCATGATGGTGCGCCCCGAGGACGTCACCGACCCCATCACCACGCCCCCCTCCCCGCATCCCTCGGCCTGTACGCTCTTCAGCGGCGGTGCCACAGGTTCAGAGGCGGTTTTTGGTGAAGCGTCGGCACGCTACGGCATCAAGGAAGTCAACTTCTCCTTCGAGGGCCACAGCCAGGCTCGTACCGAAGGTCGGAAGGTGCTCGATGCCCGCGAGCTGGCGGCTGGCGATGTGAGCCTCGTCTACGTGGCTCACCGCCTGCATCGTCACTGGGACAAGACCGAGACGCTCCGCAAGGTCCTTCAGACCCAGTGGCACGTTGTGAGCCACGCCACCCAGATCTTCGTTGTCGGCGCCATCCAGCCCGACGGCACGGTCCACGGCGGCACCGGCTGGTCTGTCGAGCTTGCCAAGCGCTGGAACAAGCGCGTGTGGGTCTTTGACCAGAACCACTCTGGCTGGTTCACTTGGAACGGCTCCAGCTGGACCCGCGGCGAGCCCGTCATCCAGGTGCCCGACTTTGCGGGTACCGGCACCCGCTTCCTCAACGACGCGGGCCGCTCGGCTATCGCGAACCTGTTCGAGCGGAGCTTCGGCCCCCTCTGAGCTTCGGCCCCCTCTGAGCTTCGGCCCCCTCTGATCGGCTGGCCTCCTGAGCCTGTCCTCACTTGGTCAGGGAGTCGAGTGCCCAACAGCCCCTGCTTTGGCGGGGGCTTTCTGCGTCGGGGTCTTGGCGTGGCAGTCCATGGACCCTGCCGTCCCAAGCGGGTAGTGGGCCTCCCAAAGTGGCCTCCTGAAACGTGTGGGGACGGCTCTCGTCCGACCCAACCGGCCCAATCGGAGCCCGATGCGCAGCCGAATTCCCCAGCCTGTGCTTGAGGCCGACCAAGCACTCCACGCCATCATGAAGGAGGTGCCCTTCTCTCGGCACCTCAACCCGCTCAATGCATCGGAGGCGCGGCGACAGTTCCAGGCTGGGGCAGAGGCCCCTCCGTTTCGCTACCTCCAGCTTCGGGGGGCAGACCATCTGCTGCGTCGGCTGGATGTTGCGGAGCCGAAGCGGGACCACCCCGCTGGCCGGCTGGTAGGGGAGTGCTTTGATGCCACCCGCCTTCTTGTTGTCGCCCTCAGAGACCGCACCGCCACGGCATTCCACGACCTAGCGGTCTACGGCGGGTGGTATCCCGACTCGGACACCCTCGCGCTTCGCTTCCCCGAAGAACGCGACGACCTTCACCCTGTCGCAGTGGCGCCCAGCACGGTGGTCCGACGCCTTCGTGAAGCTCTGCTGGAGCGCGAGCTCCGCAGCTGGAAGGTCGAAGAAGACACCGTGATGGCGGCCCGGGTGCTGGTTGATGGTGCCAAGCGGATGCTGCGCGTCAATCCCAACGCCTCCTTCCGGGAGCGCGATCTGGAGCGGCTGGTGGTCCACGAGGTGGATGTCCACGCCATGCGGTCGGCCAATGGGGCGCTGCAGGAGCTCCGTTGCTTCGAGTCGGGACTGCCCGGTTCGCTGGGCACCGAAGAAGGGCTGGCCATGGTGTCCGAAGAGGTCACCGGCTGGGCCTCCCCGGGCGTGCTCAACCGTCAGGTCGAGGTGGTGAAGGCCATTGACAAGGCCCGCTCACTGGGCTTTCGCGAGCTACATACCGAAATCGCCGACCGCCTGGGTCCGCACCTCGCCTGGGGCATCTGCATGCGCATCAAGCGAGGGCTTGCGCGTCCGGGGCAGCCAGGGGTCTACGCCAAGGACAGCGTGTACCTCACCGGGCGCATGAAGGTGCGGCAGTGGCTCGAAGACGGCGGTGAGATCGCAGATCTCTACGTGGGTAAGGTCTCGGTGGACTCGCCGGTGGCTCGGTGGCGGCGTCAGGGATGGGTACGCCCGGCCCCCATTCCCCCGACTTGGCAGGGGCGGTCGATCGCGCGGCGCTGAAGAGGAAACACCGGCCAGTGGTCCAGCCTCGCTGCTCAGTCCTGCTGAACGAGCTCGCGCAT
>Ga0315322_10002909_pt1 | contig 13284 bp, 13 predicted proteins | sample M110021515metaG_FD_203461 | JGI IMG/M metagenome (GOLD analysis project Ga0315322, IMG submission 203461) | Ammonia-oxidizing marine archaeal communities from Monterey Bay, California, United States - M1 100m 21515 | ecosystem: Environmental > Aquatic > Marine > Intertidal zone | place: USA... | reverse complement strand
AAACAGCTTTCTCCGTCGCGAGTAGGTAGCGATGAAGTAGCGGATTGGTTGCTTTCTGCTACAGATCCAATGATTGCAGATATCATCCTGAAGCCAGAAGCCGAAGGTTCAGCGCGTATCACGGACGAAACAGCCAGCGACATCCAGCGCATGAGCGCAGGTTTTGCAGCGGGCGCACGTACCGACGCAATTGACGCACGTATTGCGATTGTCCAGAACTACATCCAAGAGCAGCAGCAATTTGAACAGCAAGGCATCCCGACCATGTTCGGTCAAAGCCAGCAGTTCCAAATCCTAATGGATGGCTACGTTAAGCAAATGCAACAAGTGAAGAACCAAGAAGTCAATCGTGACGAGTTTGGACCACTTGGAGCGCGAGCAGCTCAGGTAGGCAACGTAAATGTACAGGGCATCCAAGACGCTGAGTAGGAGCATTTGACAGCGATATTAAGATTGTCATTATATGCCAGCAAAAAAGACGACTAAAAAAGTAGCTAACAAGGTTGCCTCCGCAAAGGGGGCAATCGCTCCGCTGCAATCTAAGACCATTGCCGAGGTAATTGACTTTTTAAAAGGAAACCCAGACTTCGCATTGGGACTGCACGAATACTTCGAGGCACAGCGCGACGGTCTATTGCAGGCAGCTTGGGCGCAAGGTAGTGAGAACTACGACCAGAAAGCGTCAGCAGCAGCAATGTACATCACAGATGAGATCCTATCACTAGGGCTAGACGAGGCTCGCAAACTTCGCTCCATGTAGGGGCAAGTGTTATATTTACTCTTAAGGACGCACCGTTCCGTAAATACGGTAGATTATTATGACAGACATAGACGAAGCGGCAATCCCTGATGCCGAAGAAGCAACTCAGGAAGTAGAGACGGCGCTACCAACGCTTGCAGACATCCAAAAAGAACGAGACGAAAAACTAGAGGCTTTAGTCTCTGGTGATTCTCCAGAAACCGACGAGGAAGATGACACATCCGATGATGAGGTCGAAGACTCCGAAGAGGAAGAGGAAGAAGTCGAAGTTGAAGAGGACGAAGAAGAAGCAGAGGATGCGTCAGAAGTTCTTTCAAAGGAGTATTTCGATGCTCTCTCAGACAAGGACAAGGAAGCACACCTAACTGAACTCCAGCCATCGACAGGAGCAGCTTTTGGTAAACAACGCAAGCAGATACGAGAGTTGAAGCAAGAGTTGGAAGCCAAGGAAGAGCAGCTTAAAGCAGCATCATCTGTCGCGGCAACATCAGATTCACCATTTGGTAGCATCCATACTGCGGAACAAGTTGATTCAACTATTTCGTCGGTAGAGGAAAATATCGAGAAATACACTGACGCGTTGATATACGAATCAACCACAGAGTACGATGATGCTAGCGGCGAAGACGTTCGTGGAGCTACAGTGGATGGAAAGTTCTATTCGGCTACTGCAATTAAGAAGTGGGCGAAAGAGCAGAAATCCAATATCTCTAAACTGCGCGAGCGGAAGACCGAGATCAAGAAGGTGGCTAAGTTGTTTGACGATGAGGATACTGAAATCGAAACACTCAAGCAGAGTTTAAACATGAGCGCCGAGGAAGCAGAAGTTTTCGAGGGGTTTGTGGGAGATCCAAACTTTGCGGTAGTCAAATCTGTCAAACCTGAATATGCCAAGAAGCTCTTTGAAGTTTTAGCTAAAGCATCCATCGCGGATCGCAAGCCTAAGACCCGTAAAGCTCCGAAGGCAAAAAACGGTACTGCTACTCTTCCGAAGGGCAGCAATACATCACCTAAATCTACTGTATCAAAAATTAAAAAGCTCGAGGCTATTATCAACGGCACTACGAAGGCTACCATTCTGGAACGCCAAGCCGCAGATCGTAAACTACGAGCCTTGAAAAGAAAGTAAACTATTATGGCAATATCAAACTCATCCCCTAGTGCAGCTCCTTCGACTCTTAGCACCAATCGCGAAGACTTGAAGCAAACTGCAATGCTTCACGCAGCTACGCAAGCCCCTTTGGTTGGCTTGCTCCCAACACGGGCAATTACTAACAAGAACCCTCGCGTTCTTATGGACGAACTTGCAGCTCCTAGCGCAGCAGGTCACATCGAGCAAAACGGCACTGACAACGGTGGCGATCAGTTCACAGCAGTTGGCGACTACACAGGTCAAGCTCAACGTTGGGTACAAGAATGGTCTGTTACTCGCGAGCAAGAAGCTCACAGTTCGGCTGTTTCTGTTGACAAGGAAAATGCTAAAGAAAAAGCTCTTAAGCAACTTATCCGCAACAAGGAGTACACATTCTACGGCGACCAAGATAAGGTTTCTGACGTCCCTGGAACTACTGCTGGTGTAACTGAAGGTCTTGGTAGCATTACAGATCCAGCTAACACTAACTTTGCAGCGGCTTACCGCACAAAGGCTGCTTCCGTATATGGTGGCGCAGTTGCTGGTTTTGACGACGCAGCATTGAATGCACAGCTTGCATCTATGTTCGGTGAAGGTGGCGAATACCTCGACTTGCACTTGCTTGCATTCTCTGGTCTACGCACTCACATTGTTGCTAACATGACTCGCACAGCAGGTACAGCGTCTCAAGTTGACTACAACATGAATGGCACTGCCATCATCCCTTACAACGTTGAAATGTATGACTCTGACTTCGGTCAAGTTAAAATCATCAATGCTAATCCTCAGCTTGCTGTTGCAGCCGATACCACTAGTAAAACACGTGGTTACATCATCGACCCAGCTTACCTTGAGTTCGGACAAATTTGGGGCGAAGGTTCTGAAGAGTACGAAGATCGCGGTGCAGGTTCTGTTGGAGCATGTGATTGCTACGGTTCGCTTCTTAGCCAAGGCCCAAATCGCCTCGGTAAGATCAAGTGTTCTGACGAGTCTAACGCATAACCCTTAACACATAGGGAGGGTAGGTCAATTCCTGCCCTCCCTATACTTTTACACAAATATGGTTGACGGACAAGTAAGTACAAAGATTTTTAATCTATTTAAGCTCCCCACTGAGACTAAGCGCAAGCTTATTCAAGGTATGATGGGAGAACTCACGCCCGACGAAAACGAGCGTTGCAAGAAGTTCTTCTATAAGCATTTCGCTGATAATGGACTGGAAAATCTAGGAGTTGTTAATCAAGCAGCATATATCATGGAACGTCAACGCGGTGAATGTGCATCAGTTGACGGAAACCTGAACAATCCAGAGTTCGACAAATATTTAATGAAAAAGCTACACGCAGACGCGTCCTTAGCTTAACCACCCCTGCCCTTGAAGACTATACTCATTCTCCTCTCCCTGACAATCATTGGATGCTTTTACGTGCATTCAAGCCAGATTTCTAAACTAGAAAAACAGATTGAGGAACTTGAGATCAAGGCAGAGCATCACGACCAGACGTTTAAAGAAACATTCAACATCTTCCGCATCATCATTAGGGAGATAGAAAAAACCTCGAAATTTATAGCATAATGGCACAGAACACTAGAGACTGGAATGACTTGCTCCGACTTGTCGAGGCTCGCATTGGGCATCAATTAAGCCCTACGGATACAACTCGCGTTGGTTGGTTGCTAAACTCCGCTGCCAGTATTGCGTATAACGACACTCCTTGGTGGGAGCGTTATCTCGTGCTTGAACCTCGCACTGTAAGCCGAGGGTATATCAATTACACGGAAGACAGCTACAATGTGTATGGTGCTGGAGATCCAGACTCAAACGGGCTTTATGTTCGTAATGGCTTGAGTGCTTACGGAAAGCCAGCATATACAAAGTATGATTCTGATGGCACAACTGCATTACGTAGCATCTGGAGTGACTCTAGTACGCTTTGGGTGATTACAGATCATGCTATTGGCGCCGCTGGTTTTCCGCTGTATTACTTTCCATCAACTGACGACACACCGCCTTCTTCTGGTTGGATTGCCCTTGAGGGAGACTCTCCAGCACCAATCGTTCAAGCACTCTCAAAGATCGGCGAATATATCGGCCACTGGAACGGCGAAGTATTTAGTTGCGCTGGATCAACTGCTGGAACAGCATACCCAGACCAAAACGGCATTCGTGTCACAAATTGCGACTCAGACGACACTGTTTATGTCGCATTCAAAAAGACCCTAGGAGCTGACTTCGGTGATGGCGAGCAAGGAACATCAACTGAAGTTCCAGCAGAATGGTTTGATTTTATGGCCTTACACGCTGCCCGATCATGGAAAGCATCGAAGGGAGAACAAGCAATAGCACTGGCAGATGTACAGCAAGCATTTGACCAAGCACTACTCAAAATAAACAGACAAGGCATTTACAACTCCATTGGACAGCGTTTTCGCACGTACTATGGTTGTGACGTAAGTGTTCGATAATTATGCCGACTGGACACTATAGATTTCGCCGTAGCCTCGGAAACGTTGGCTCATTGTTTCGTGGCGCTCGCCCTGACACATACCCGCTGTTCTCTGGTCTTTTAGATCAATACGTAGGTGCTGCCGCAGCATACAGTTTGCGTACGCTTGCTGCTAGCTGGCTCAAGAAAGATGTTGTTGAGGTTCGACGGGCTTCCGATAATACATCCGAAGGTTTCACAGAAAAGGAAATTACCGACGGAACGCTTGTTGACTGGGTAAACGAGGAGATTGAACTGCCCCTTGACACAGCAAGCGGAGCTGCGGCTGCCTACAGCCTACGTAACCTTAGTGCAAGCTACACAGGGAACGTAGTAGACGTAAGACGTTCTAGCGACGACGCAGAAAATTCCTTTACTGCGGCTGAGGTTGCTGATGGGACTCTGACGGATTGGGTTACTGAGGAGCAAGTAGGGTGGAATGTGCAACCCACTTGGGATGTCAATGCTGGCGATGCAATAATTAGCTCTCAATCAAGCACAGCAACCACCAGCACGGTTTCTTTTACGACTACATCTGGAACATCAAGTATTCGACAAAATTCAAAGCCAAATCATATTGTTGCTTCATCTGGCGATACTGTTGAAATAAATTTAGACATTTCTGGACTGGACAGCAATATGAGAATTAGGTTATCTCCAAGTGGTTCTAATGTTGATGTAAAAACCTTTAGCAATATATCCAATGGAAGCAATCAAACACTTTCAGGGACATTGACAGGGGATGCTGGAAATGTGCGTTTTATTGATTTAGCAGCAACAAGCGGAGCGACCATCACAATTAACTCTATTAAAGTAATAGGTCAGTCAGGCTTCGTAACCCAATGGTACGACCAGTCAGGCAACAACAACCACGCAACTCAAGGGACAGACGCAAGTCAGCCTAAGATTGTTGATGCTGGTTCGCTTGTGAGTGGTGGGTTGGACTTTGATGGGGTTGATGACGGGCTTGCCACTAGCGGTCAAGTGCTAACATCATCTTCTTTCTATGCTGCCTCCGTGATGCAACACGCTACGGGGACATCAATCCCTGCTGGTCAAAACGTATTTGGACAATATCAAGTAAACACACCAGGTAGGTTTCAATTATCCGCAAATAATTTGAATCAATACTCTTTCTTTGCAAATGCAGCTGATTCTATTTCTGGATTTGCGGTAGGAGCATTTGGAACATCTCGGACGCTAATCTCTGTCAATGGCGATGGAAGTAATGCTGAAATTTGGCGAGACGGAACTAGCAAAGCTACTGACACTTACTCTGGATTTACCCCAGCAAATGTTAATTTTACTATTGGCATTGATGCGTCAGGAGACCGTGAGTTTAACGGAAAGATTGCCGAAGTAATCATTTACCCCTCCGACCAGTCAGCCAACCGTGTTGCCATCGAATCGAATATTGCAAGCCACTATTCAATCACGCTTCCAACTGGATCAAATCCTGGTTCTGTTGACGGCTTCGTGTCTACTTGGTATGACCAAAGCGGCAATGCTAACGACGCAGTTCAAGCCACCGCAACATCGCAGCCTAAGATTGTCGATGCTGGTGTTCTTGTGAGTGGCGGGATTGACTTTGATGGGGCTGATGATTTTCTGCTAGCACCAGATGGAGCGGTCGGCATTGACTCTTCCTTTATATTATCCCAGTCAGACTCTTCCGCAGTTCAGGCTGTAGCAGGAACTAATACAGTATTTAACTATTATGGTCTAATTGTTAATGCAAATACCTTTAGGTTTGGTCAAACTGGTTCTTTATTAGACGCAACTGTTACATCTACATCTAACGAGTTCCTATCAACACTTCTGCAATCAGACGGAAATGTTTATTTGAATGGTTCATTGTCGGCATCTGGGACGGTAAATGTAGATGGCGATGATTTAACTATAGGTGCAAGGCAGGCTGGTTCTTCTGCATTTTGGTCTGGAGTGATTACTGAATCAATATTTTACCCCTCCGACCAATCAGCCAACCGTGTAGGCATCGAGACTAACATTAACAATCAATACGAAATCTATCAAGTATTCCCAATAACACTACCTTAATATGCCCCAAAATCAAAACACTATAGTAGATAAATCAACTGGCGACCCTCTCACGGCTGCCGAGTTCAACGAACTAAAGGATCAGGCCAATTCCAACGCGACAGACGCGGAAGGACGGATTTCATCTGCTAGTGGTGGATACGAGTTCACTGGAGGGTTTACCGACCGCACTACTGGACAATCAGGGGCTAATGACCTCGGATCAAACATTCAGTACACGGCTCAGATGGCTACCGACAACAGCTGGTATCGCTTTGGATTTGATCGCACCCGCCAAGTGGCCAACGATAGTGCTTATTTCCCTATCACTGACCCAGAGGTATTTGACCAAACCAAGGGTCTATTCGGCGGACAGCACATGCCCGCGGGCATTACGGACCTAATCGACTTTGACTTTGATGACAACGGCGACACTGGTAGCTACTCAGACGCAGTAACCACAGGCGATCTGAAGTATAATGGCGCTACAGGCTCTTATGATCTTACGCAGTGTGATGTCGGTGACCTTGTTAAAGTACGCTTCTCATTTAATGCTGTGCCTCAAGTGGCTAACTCGACGCTTGAAGTCGGTCTTATCTTTATGACTCGTGATGCTAATGATGCTCCTACCTTCACGTTTGCTCTTACAACACAACCAGTGTTCTACGGAACAGGATCACAGGGTGTTGCTTATCTGAATCGCGTAGAGATGTCTGCTTACATTGCTTCCGACGAAGACCGCAACGCTCGACTGCTACCCGCTGTTCGTTGCAACAACGAAATCCTAATCCAACCCCTCTCTACTCTCATTTCAATCATCCGATAAATTATGGCTATACGTATTACAAGAAACGAAGCAGGAAACTGCATTACATTTGTTGGTTCCTCCAACCCCGTCTATTGGAACGCTTGCCTTAGTGCGCAGATAAACGAGGGCGATTCTAATTTAGTTGACATTATCAATGACATTCGGAGTGCCAATGAAGCCACTATCCAATATGAGTTCTATGCTGTAGAAGCCTCTGGATTTGCAGACAAGGACGGCAACACCTTCAGCACCCCTCAAGAAATGGTTGATTACGTCAACGCCAACGCTAATGTTGTCGGTGTTTCTGGAACTGGTGCTGACCTTACAGGTGTAGCTGTTAATTTCCGATTAGACGAAACTTCAACATCTATCATCATGGACAACGGGGCATCTTTTGGTGTCAACACTATCAAAGCTGTGGCTGACGTTGATGGCACGATCCATTTACACGCTATTGGTGCAGGATCTCCAGATGGAGCAGAAGACGCAAATGACCATAAGCACTTTGAAAAGCTAATTCACACCAATGTATCCGTAAATGGTAATGCTGTTGCTGGTGGATTGCAGGACGTTGTTAATACACTTAATGAGTTGTTTACTGTTGGTGCTTTCGAGTCTGTTGTTATCTCTGATCCCTACAGCACAATGGTTGCTGACGTAGCTGGTGTTGATGCTGGATACACCCTTGTAGGTAGTACCGCTGTTGACCCTGTTGGCAATGACGTCTTCTCTAATTCCACTACGGGTAATTACGCGGGTCTTAAATCAACCGAAAATATTGACCAAGCTGGAGAGTACTTCACGTTTGATATTCGCGGTGAAGGTCAAATAGGATTTGGTCTAGTTCACACCCAAGCAAGTTATGATGCGGGTCACTACGCAGGAAACGTAAACTACGCTGACCCCACTAGCTTTGCTGTCAGTAATAGCGCGCATTATGGTTTCCAGTTCTCTCATTGGTTCCACCCTACTCCTAATGGCTCTTGGACTAACTATGGTGCGTCTACTGGTGTTGTTTATGGTTCTGGTTGGTATAACTGGGAGTCTCAAAACGAGTGGCTTGCTGGTGAGAACGTAAAGGTTAAGGTTGGTATAGATGAGAACGGCTTTATTGCTATCTCTACATTACAAGACGATGACACCACTTGGATTCTACATGCTCGCAGTAGCTACCCCGTCCCAGACGGTTCATCGTTCCATCTAGGTATTAAGTCTGCTAACCCAGCCGCCAGAGTATCCTCAGCACCTAAAGCTCACTTACTAGAAGAAGCTGCTCCTGTGATGAACTTCCGTTACATCGAGTCTCCTGATGGAAACTTTGAGTATCCTTTATTTGCTACAGCAGAAGAGGCTAACTACTACGACGGTGTTAATGGTGGTAACTCGACATCTCACACTCATACGTATGATGATGATCCAACGAATACCACTTGGTATATGCCAGACACAAATAGCACGATGACTGCTACATCTGCTCCTACCTCTGACTCTACTTTAGGGGTGGTGGGAACTTACACGGAGATCACTTCACTAAGTAACGCTGACTTAGCTCCACCTTTATTCTCTGCTGCGGCAATTACGCAGGAAGAAGGGACTAATGTTAACATCCAAGTAACGCCACAAGGTGCTACTTGGTCTAGCTCTGTGAGTATATCTCCGAGTGGCTCAGGGCTCGTCTATGACGGTTATAGCCTCGTACAAGGTACTCTTACTGACGTAGGTGCTGACACTGTTTACACTATTACAGTTACTCGTGGTAACTCATATGGCTCTACTACGGGTTCTATGACCGTAACCGCGACCGATGAAACTCCTGTGAGCACTAATGATACTCCTTGGACTAAGGCGCTAGACTTTAGTGGTTCTAACGAACACTTGAAGCAAGTATCTAATAGTACTTATATTAACGCTTTAAGAATGGGAGGTAAATCGGTTCAGGTTCCTGTTAATGCTGATAGCACTAAGACTACTAACGACTCAAACGCTACACCTTGGGCTACTACCGTTGTATTTAAGGCAGACGGAAACAACAGTAACCAACATATATGGAATAGTGGTGAAGGAACTGCTACTGGCAACGATAATATCTATTTAAGATTAGATTCGTCAGGTAACTTATACTTCGGATGGGGTCGTGAAGGTTCAGGCTACAACGAATGCAGAATTGCACAGAACATCTCATCATCTACTTGGTATGGTGTTTATGTGGGTCATAAAGGTTATAGAGCCTCTGCCGCAGCCGCTACATCGAACAATCTGTCTTTAGGTTTTGATATTAGATTAATGTCGTCTGCTGATTCATTTAACGCAGTAGGTTCTGACTTATCGGTATCAGGTAATTGGACATCTACTGGAGCAAGAATGGACAGGGCTGTTACAGGTGATTTCACTATTGCAGGTAGAGGTTCAAACAGGAACTTCCACGGCAAGGTGGCTAGCATGGTTATAACTACACTTAGGTCAAACTTTGCTATGCCTACTGATGCTGAGATTAAGCTGATGATTACCGACCCTAAGAAGTGGGAAGATGATTACAGAGTAGGTGAATTTGTAAGATGGACTTACTCAACTTCAATTACCACGTATAACCCTAGTAATTACACTTATGGCTACAGCCCTGTGCAGATTTGGCTAATGGGAGATGGCGGTTCAGATTCTTACGCTAATGGTATCCGAAATGAAGTTTATCCTTCTGACCAAAACTATACTAAGCTTCAACTAAATAGCATGGTGTCTAACGATATCCAAACAGTTAACATCAGCGGATTAACCTAAACAAAGTCCCCCGAAAGGGGGTAAACATTAACTACAAACATAGCGTACGCCAATGAATCTAATTCTATCTACTCCGTCAGTTGAATACGGCAAGGCAATCAGCCATGAACTATGGATGCTTTCACGTCCACGCGGCATTAGCGACAACGAGACATCGCAGTTTTACTGTGGCGTTATGTCGCACCCAGACGGCAATCAAGTTGCTATTGGTCCGATTGACGGCACTCAACGGGTTCACGCTAATGCCGACGAACTTTCGTTTGCAGAACTAATCAGCGACGCTGTAACTGTAGAGGAAGAGGCTTTGATTATCTCCGCTATTTCAGAATCCAAAGGGGGGAGCATCAGTGTTTTGAGCTTAATCGAAGCATCTCCAAGCCTATCACCAAACCTAGTAACCCACGAACAAATGAAGGCCGCAGGATGGTTTTCGACTGAAGAAATCTAATGCATGACCTCGTTTACAAATCAACTATCGGAACTGGAGGCTTTGTAGCCACCATCGAGCTGGGACACCTCAACGAACTACTAGGGCTGTTCGTAGGTGCAGCTACACTGGTCTACATGACCGCATCCGCCATCAAAGTAATCAAAGAACTAAAAAAGAAATAATATGAAGGAATTACTGTTAATAATTACAGCATTACTACTATCTGGTTGCGCGACAGAGCGAGGCGTAGCCATCTACGGCTGGAAGTCGAACGTCACAATTTCAGTTAATGGCGATGCAGTGCAGGAAGCAGCAATCGAAGCTACTACCGACACAAAGGCAGACATCCTTCCCTAGCTCAAAACATGATTGTAAAATACTTAGCAGTAGTTCTAGTCACAGCCCTTTTGGTTGTCGGCGCAATATGTTCCTTCTTCATTGCAACAGGCATGACAGTTGAAGTTAAAAGCAACGTTGAGGTGAACGTCGGCGCAATCGGTGAATCAGAGGCAGTATTGCACTACAATATTATTAAGAAAGGAACTTTGGGAGTATGAAGGTAATAGTGATAATTTCAGGATTTACGCAGAAAATGCATCAGCACACTGGCAGCCGAAAGCTCTGGCGGGAAATGCGTCTATTGAAGGACTTATGCGCAGACAAGGAAGTTGTGATTCAACTGAAGGAATGGAACACCGATTGGAAGAAATACGCTAAGTACATCACCAGCCTTGAGCCAGAGGACGTCCTTGTGTGCGCTTACAGTTGGGGAGGCGGCTATGGCATGCCTCAGTTTACTAAACGCCTTAAGATGCCCGTAACGTGCGTTATGTGCGATCCTGTGTATCACAGTCCCACCCCATTGGGGCGCTGGAAAGCGTTCTTCGACCGTTGGGCAATCAAAGTTCCCAAAAACGTCAGCGTTGTGCGTTGGCTCATGCAGGAAGGCGACAAGCTTGACGGAGATCCGCTAAAAGGCGGTGCTTCCATTTGCAAACCAGAAATTTTAGAATACAACCACACGGAGATTGATGACTCTCCAGAATACCACAAAGCGGCAATACAAATTGCTAAAACATTTATAGGAAAATAATTATGGCAAACGAATTCACATTAGCAGGAACATTTAAAGACGCAAGCAATAGCCCAGCATACGTCGGCCAATACGTGGTATTCCGCGTAACATCAGTTGGAACTGACACAGAAGATCAGGTCGCCTACCCTAGGGACTCGGTAAGTTTCTTGATTGATGCCAACGGAGATTTTGGCGGCACAATGTGGTTAAATGGTGACTCTGGCACTGTGTGCTTGTATGAGATTCTTGATCCATCTGGACAACGCATTGAAGTTATCATCCCTAGCTCAGATGAAGGCGCTACAGTTCGATACGAGCAAATTATTGAAAACTACCAAGCTGGATCCGCTTCGCCGCAATTACCAGCCAACGAAGCCTTATTTATGCGGAAGGCAAACAATCTTAGCGATGTAAGCAGTGTTTCAACATCCAGAGCTAACCTCGGACTGGAAATTGGCACAGATGTACAGGCGCACAGCCCCGTACTAGACGCAACCACGGCAAGCTTTACAACCGCCAAGGACACTGCAATAACCACCAATACATCAGCCATCCTTAATAATGTAATAGATATTACAACTAATGCCTCGGACATTGCCACAAACGCAGCAAACATTACAACTAATACCTCGGACATTACAACTAATACCTCGGACATTGCCACAAACGCAGCAAACATTGCAAGCAACGACACAGACATCGGGGTTCTCACTGGATCGGTAGCCCAAAACCAGACAGACATATCCTACGCTGAAAGTGCGATATTAAACAATACAGTAGCCATAAACGACAAGGCTCCAATTAACAACCCAACTTTCACTGGAACCATCAACACATCCGCAACTGGAATTGACTTCAATCCAGGAGTAGTGGGAGATGGTGGAGAGTTGTCTTGGAATGAAGAAGAAAGAACATTGGACCTAGTTACAGGGACTAATAATGTCACTGTTCAGGTCGGGCAAGAGGTTGTGTTATTCGCCAGAAACAACTCTGGCGCAGACATGGCAGATGGCCAAGTTGTTCAGGTTTCTGGATCACAGGGCAATAAACCCACCGTTTCACTCGCTCAGGCGAATACAGTTGCGAATGCGCGAGGGGTTATAGGTGTTGTAACTGAGCCGATCCCAAACAACTCAAATGGATTTATCTCTATAGTCGGAAAGGTTCGCGACCTAGTCTTGGACGATGGAACGTATACGGAGGGCGACTTGGTTTACCTTAGCAGTACAGTTGCGGGCGCTTTTACGCTAACGAGACCCGATATTGGCGTTGAAATTGGTCGAGTTCTTTCTACCAGTAGCGGGGGCAACACCAATGGCGTCATTGAGGTTCAAATTAACAATGAAGCATCAATTTACGAATTAGAGCAAGATGTCATAGCTAATACTAGTGCGATATTAAATAATACAACAGCTATAAACGACAAAATTCCAAATGCTTCAACAACTGGAACTGCCGACTCAACAACTTTCTTGCGGGGAGATAATACTTGGTCAGTTCCAGCGGGTGGAGGTGGTGGAGACGTAGCCACTGATGCGATATGGGATGCGGCTGGTGATCTTGCTGTTGGAACGGGGGCGGATACCGCAGGCAAACTTTCCATTGGCACAAATGGTCAGGTTTTGACATCAAACGGGTCTACCGCAACTTGGGCAAGCGTAAACACTGGCAACGGCGACATGCTTGCATCTGTCTACGATCCAAGCTCTATTGCTGGAAATGCGTTCAGTATGGACAACATGGTTGAAGGGACAAACACCAAGATCCTTACGCCGACAGAA
>Ga0315322_10002906_pt1 | contig 13291 bp, 10 predicted proteins | sample M110021515metaG_FD_203461 | JGI IMG/M metagenome (GOLD analysis project Ga0315322, IMG submission 203461) | Ammonia-oxidizing marine archaeal communities from Monterey Bay, California, United States - M1 100m 21515 | ecosystem: Environmental > Aquatic > Marine > Intertidal zone | place: USA... | reverse complement strand
GCAATGCTCCGCGACCCCGCTCTCCGCGTGCTCCAGGAAAGCTGGCTCCACGATCACCCCACCGTCGAGCTCATCTCCGAAGAAGACCTGCGCCTGGGCATCAACGAGGGGTCGGTCATGCTGCTCGATGTGCGTCCACCCGAAGAGTATGCCTATGGCCATCTCCGCGACGCTCTGTCGATTCCGCTCCCCGAGCTCCGCGACCGGATGACCGAGCTGCCCCGAGACCAAGTCATCGTGGCGGTGTGCCGAGGCCGCTGGTGTACCTGGGCCGATGAAGCGGTCGACCAGCTGCGAATGGCTGGCTTCTCGGCCCGGCGCCTCGACGGCTGAGGGGCCGAGTCCAGGCGCGGCACACTCGGCGGCCTGCTGACCTCCGTTCTGACCCCGGCTACAGGCGCCCTGTGCGGCCGGGTCTTGCCGAACCTCCAGTTTGATCATGCGATAGGACTTCCAGCATCCGGGTGTGCAGTGGCGTGGTCTTTTCGTTCCATGAGGATGGGCAGGTTCATGCGTCAGACGACAGACTCATATATTCGTGCTGTCCGGGTGGCTGAGGCTGGAACAGCTGGGGTGGAGTGATGGTGGGGAAGTCATCTGGCGGACCGCCGAAGAGCCTGCGGTGGTGGCGAGGAATGGAGCGGCTCTTTCCGATTGTGCCGCTGGTGGTTGCGGGAGTGCTGTTGCTCACGCTGCTTTGGCGAGGCTTCGGTGCACAGCGGGGGCCGGCGGAGCTTCGGCTTGGCGCCGGGCACATCGGCGACGAGTCCTTCCAGCTGGGACTGGCGCTCGGCATGGTCACCCTCCTGCACGAGTCGAGCGTGCGGCTTGTGGTGGAAGAGACCGACGGCTCGGTAGACAGTCTGGCGCAGCTGTCTACGGGGCAGCTCGAGCTGGCCATGGTGCAGGCCGATGTGGAGCTGCCGCGCGAAGCCCGCATGGTGGCTGTTCTCTACGCCGATGTGTTCGTGTTCGCGGTGCGCGAGGATGGTCCCCTGTGGATGCCCGAGGACCTCGCTGGCCGCACTTTGGCGGTGGCCGATACCGGCAGTGCTCAGACCGCTTCGCTGGACCGCGTCTTGCGGCACTACGAGATTGCAGATGACGTCACCAAGGTCTACGCCGACGATGCTGAGGCGGACCGCTTGCTGGCTGCGGGCGAGGTCGACGCAGTGTTCCGGGTGCGCTCCCCCCACAACCTCGACCTGAAGACCCTGGCTCACAAGGTCGAGCTACGGCTGATGCCCATTCCCCATGGTCCCGCAATGGCCGCGGCGGACCCCGCCTTGAACGTCACCGAGCTGCCGGTTGGAGCCATTCGGGGGCGGCCCGCCGTTCCCGCGATGCCGCTGTCTACACTTGCTGTCGATCGACTGCTGGTCGCCCACGTCGACGCGCCAGAGGTCGCGGTGCGCGCCATCGCCAAGCAGCTGTTCGAGCGGCGCCAAGAGCTGGTGCGGCGAACGCCTGTGGCGGCCGGCATTCGTCCGCCGGAGCGACGGGTGGGGGACCTCGCCCCCTTGCACAGCGGTGTGGTCGCGTGGCTCCAGCGGGCTGAGCCGTCCTATCTCGAGGCAAATGCCGACTATGTGAGCCTTCTGATGTCCACCTTGTTGTTGGTAGGCTCGTGGATGTGGGCGGGCCGCAGCTTCGTGACGCGCGGCATGCAGCGGCGGGCTGACAACCACAACCGGGTGCTGGTGGAGGTGCTCCGGGCCATCGACGCCTCTCCGGAACTCGACACCCTCATCGAGCAGAAGGGGCGCTTGCTCAGGATTCTCGAAGAAGTGCTGGACGACGTGGAGTCGGAGGCCATCTCGCCGGCTCAGTTCCAGGGCTTTGCGCTCGGCTGGGAGGCGGCCCATGACGCCCTTCGCGACCGAGAGCGGGACCTCCGCCCTGCACCGGGTTCATCGGGGAGCTGAGGCGCCGGGCAGGGACCACACGATGCGCTGGCGGTCGGACGAGGTGACCGCGGGGGCGCCGAGCCAGCCGGTGAGCCAGCGGAGGGCATCTTTGCGTTGATAGGGTCGGACAAGATCGAGGTCGAGCACCACATATCGGTAGCCGAGGCCGCGCAAGGCCCGGCTCAGCTTGGCGAGCTCCAGGGGCTCGGTGTGGCGAGGCAGGCGCACTTCCCGAGACGGTGTCGGTCCTGAGTCTGCGCTCTGCTGTCGCCACGCTCGGCGGATTGATTCGTCGAAGGTCCCGATGGCACGGATGTTATCGGTGATGGGGTTGGTGCTATACAGCGCACTTGCGATGGGACGATGGTGGACGGTCTGAAGGTAGAAGACCTTCTGGGGGGACGGTCCGCGGACTGCGGTACCTTCATGGTCGAGTGGCAAGTCGAGGACAGCTCCCTCTTCAGGCTGACTGGCGAGCCAGTCCTCCACCTCGCCCGCGGGACTGGCGAGGGTCGGCACTTTCACGTCGAGCGGCGCCCCTACCAGCCACTCTGCGGCAATCGCCATGAGCGCGATCGGCATCCACTTGTGACGCACACTGGCGAGTCCGACCAACCCCACCACCGGCACCAGTCCGGCCAGTCGGTAGTAGTTGGTGGCGCCGACCGCCCAAAGCCAAGTGCCGGGGAGGACGGCTGGGGTGCGGGGGGTGCCGTAGACGTACAGCGCGGGGCCGAGTGCGACAATTGCCGCTGCCAGGGCCACCAGAGCAGGGCGTCTCACCTTCCGGTGCTGCCAGGCCGCGGCCAGGAGCAGAGCCGGCAGCAGGATGCCCACGTAGACGATGTGAAGGTGGGCGGTCTCGGCATCCACGAGGGGCAGCAGCTGTGCGGGCACCGACCAGCTCATCAAGTCCACACCGCAGAGGGGTCGCAGGGCCCAGGCTTCGCCGATGTCGACGAGCTGCTGCGCTTCGGTACGGTCCAGTGCGGGGTGGTGGGACTCCACCAGAGCCCATCGCAGCCCGACCACGGTCAGCGCGGCGGGGATGGCGACGACCGTGGAGCGAGCAAGCACCTGGAGTCGCGCTCGGCTGGCCAGCAGCGCAGCTCCGACGGCTGCTGCACCCGCCAGGGCCCCCGCGATGGCGCCGTAGGCACCGTCCAACACCAGCACCGCCGACAGCGCACCCGCAGCCACCAAGTGGCGTCGACGCCCCTCCGACAGACCCACGTCCACCAGCCACACCAGCAGCGGCACCCACAGCACTGCGAGCGCCTCGGGAACCCCACTGGCGAGCGCCCCGCGCACAAATGGGGAGGTGGCCGCCAAGATGCCCGCCGCGGCGCCCACCCAGGGCACGCCTCCCCGCCGAGTGACCAGAGCGGCGATGGCAGCGGCCCCGATGCCTGCGTGGAGGGCAAAGGCGAGGTTGTAGGCGGCGCCCGCGCCCAAGAGGTGGGTGACCGGGGACAGCAGCAGCGCCACCGGAAGGTCGATCACCCACCAGGCCTGCGCTTCGGGATAATTGATGGGGGCGTCGGCGAAGGGAAGCTGGCCGACTGCGGTGGTCTGGGCGGTCCACCAGTAGCCCCAAGCGTGTCCCCAGGTGTCGGCGGTGCCAGCGCCGATGAGTCGATGTCCGACCCACACGCCAGGCTGTCCCGTCATCCCCAGAAGGGCCAGCGGAGCAAGCAGTCCGGCGACAAGCGGGGCACGGGACAGCGAGGACATCAGGCTCCGGGAGACCGGTATTTTAGCCTGACGGGACTGCGCTTCAGCCGCTCGCGGTCGTCGAGAGCGATGCCTACTCGCGGAGCGCTGGCGGACCGGAGGGCGGAGCCACATCGGGAATGGACCACACGAGGCGCATCTCGTCCTCTGAAGTGAGCTCGGGCGTCCCCAGCCAGACCGTCACCCATGCGAGAGCATCGGCGCGCTGGTTCGGCATCACCAGCTCGAGGTCGAGCACCAACCAGCGGTAGCCCACTCGACTGACCTTCGCGTTGAGCCCGTCGAGCTGGTCGGGCTCAAGGGGACGGGGGATTCGGGCCGCGCGAAGGGGGGCCGCCCCACCCTCTGGCACGGCTTCCTGTTGCCATGCCCGGGTGATGGACCGATCAAATGCACTGATGGCACGGCTGTGCTTGGTGACTTCCGTGGGCCGGTACAGTGCGCTTGCGATGGGGCGCTGGTGAGCGGTCTGCAGAAAGAATGGGCGCTGGGGCCACGGCCCGCGGGCGCCGCTGCCCTCTCGGTCGAAGGGCAGGTCAATCACGGCTCCCTCGATGGGCTGCTCGGCAATCCAATTCTCCACCGTACCCGCCGGATTGGGGGTGGTCGGCAGCTGCAGCGGCAGAGGGGTGCCGACCAGCCACTCGACCGCAACCGCGACCATTGCGACCGGCATCAGGCGGTGGCGCACACACGCCAGCGCGAGCAACCCCACGACCGGCACAAGGCCAGCCAGTCGGTACAGGTTGGTGGCGCCAGCCATCCAGAGCCAAGTGCCCGGGAGCACAGCCGGTGTGTACGCAGTCCCAAACACATAGAGCGCCGGCCCCAGGGCCAGGACTGCTGCCATGAAGGCGATGAAGGCAGGGCGACGGGCCGGGGGGTGCTTCCAGGCAGCGAGTGCGAGGAAGACCGGCAGCAGCACGCCGATGTAGACAATGTGGCGGTGTGGGGTCTCGGGCTCTGCCTGCATGCTGGACAGCAGCTGTGCAGGGGTCGACCAGCTCATCAAGTCGGTGCCGGACAGTGGCTGGAGGACCCATGCGGCGCCGATGTCGACCATGCGCTCCTGGGCATTGTCCATGGCGGGGTGCTTCGACTTCATCAGCGCCAATCGGAGGCCGCCCAGGGCTATTGCCGCGGGTGCAGCCACCACAGCAGCTCGCCCCAGCACCCAGCCTCGGTCCTTCTGGGACCACAGAGCCGCTCCCACCGCGGCCGCGCCTGCGAGGGCTCCAGCGATGGCACTGTAGGCCCCATCGAGCACCAACACCGCCGACAGAGCCGCTGCCGCTGCGAGCTGGCGGCGATGTGCGCCTGCGAGCGCCTGATCGAGCAGCAGCACCAACAGGGGCACCAGCAGCACTGCCAGCGCTTCGGGCACCCCGCTCACCAGCGCGCCTCGCGCAAACGGTGAGGTGGCGGCCAGCACTCCGGCAAGGCCCGCGACCCAGCCCGGCCCGCCTCTACGAATCACCAGGGCAGCCAGCGATGCCGCCCCCACCGCAGCATGCAGCGCAAAGGCGAGGTTGTAGGCCGCTGCTGCGCCAAGCAGGTGGGTGACCGGCGCCAGAAGGGTGGCCACGGGCAGGTCGATGACCCACCACGTCTGCGGGTCGGGGTGGTTCACCGGCGCGTGAAAGAAGGGGAGATGTCCCTGCACCACTGCACGGGCCGTCCACCAGTAGCCCCAGGCATGGCCCCACATGTCGGCCGTGCCTGCGCCGATGAGGCTCTTGCCGAGCCACACCCCAGGCTTGCCCGTGAGACCCAACAGCGCCACGGGCGCGACCACCCCGGCGACAAGGGGCGCGCGAGACCTGGCAGGCGGGCACTCAGTCGACATCGGGCTCCGTGGCCGGGCTTTAGCGTGTCGGACTGCTGCTGGGGCTCAGGTGGCGGGCAGCAGTCGCACCGAGTCGTCCTCTAGCTCGACGTCCACCACCACCGTGCCGGCCGCCACTTGTTCAGGCCAGGCACACACGAGCTGGCCCCAGTGGTTGTCGGTGCCCGGCGCATTGGTCATGGACAGGTCGCGGTCGTAGCGGGCGGTCCACCACAGCGCGGCGCCGCCGACCGGCTCCTTGGCCGCAAGTGCCACGGCGATGTGTTCGGGCACCCCTGCGGGGTCTCCAAGAGTCACGCTGCAGAGGTGGTGAACCTCTGAGCGCAGGGCCACGGTCGGCGAGACGAAGGGCTCGATGTCTGCCTCTTCGAGAACGTCGACCACGCTGTCGAGGTCGAGGTCAAACCGAGCGGCGAGCTCGTGGAGCTGAGTGCGGGCACTGTGAAGGTCGGTGTGGGCCTCGGCCTGGGCCAGTGCGACATAGAGGTCGAGCTGGTCCGGAGCGAGCACTCCGCCAGGAGCCAGCAGCCGCCGCGCCGCCACGCTGGCCGAGAGGATCCCTTCGGCGAAGGGATCGGCGTTGAGCAGCTCGGAGAAGATCAGATCTGCGCCGGTCCAGTCCTTCGGAAGGCGTGCCTCGGTGAGGTCCTCGATCGCGAGGGGCAGCACGGTCACGATTTGCTGCAGGCCGTTTTTGGCGACCAGGTCCCGGGCGGTCGTCCAGAGATCCGATGGCTCCAGCGCGATCACCTGCCGGGCCCCCAGCCGCGCTGCCAACACCGACCACACCCCGGTCCCACAGCCGATCTCGATCGTGACCGAGCCGCGGGCGTGCTTGGCCAAGAGGTCTATGAGCACGCTGTTTCGTGTGCCATCGCCCAGCAGGCGGGCATGCTCCCAGGGGTCGGCCCACTCGGATTCCAGCTCTTCCATGGGACCCTCCTGCGGTAGGTCTTGACGTGTCAAACTTTGCTGCATTGCGGGTGTATCGTTATCCGCCGGAGCCCTTAGCGGTTGTCTATGACCGATCGGGGCAGAGTCCCCTGGAGCGTGCGCGAATGTCCCTCGGTTCCTCGATGATGCTGACTACCACACTGCTTTCAGCGGTGGGACAGCCCATGGGGCCTTGGCTCGACACCGCTCTTCCCACTCTGAGCGATGAACCTGTCGAGATCGTGGGGGCTTGCCCGGCGACTCACTTGGTGCGCGGCGTGCAGCTTCAGGAGTCTCCCGAGCTCTACACGATCTGGTTTCCGGAGCGTGCGTGGGGCCGGCCCGAGGCGATGGAAGTGATTGCCCAGGCTGCCGAGCAGATGGCGTGGTTGCTGCCGGATGCAGATCCCATCGTGGTCGGCGACATCTCCACTCAGTTTGGTGGAGAACTTCAGGGTCATGTGTCCCACCGCGCTGGGGTCGACATCGACATCAGCGTGTTCTGGGAAGGGGGCATGACCGTCAAGGGCGACTACCACCGCGCTTCGCCCAACAATCTCGACCTCGAAGCCAATTGGCTGCTGATCCGCAGCCTGCTCGACACCGCCCTCATCGAGCGCATCCTGCTCGACCAGCGCAACATCCTGCGCATCAAGGCTTACACCATCGAGAGCGGTGAGCTCTCGCCCGACGAGGCCGACCGCATCTTCCCCGACCCCGAGTCACGTGACCGATCGGCCACCGGGGTGGTGCATCACGCGCCCCGCCACCTTGAGCACATGCATGTGCGTACCCTGTGCTGGGCGGGTGGCTGAGCGGCGGGTTCGCAGGCCACATGTTTGCTCGAATGTGTGTGGGCTCGGGCAGGGTGGCCAATCAGATTTTCGTCGAGACGGTCGCCTTCGTGGTGTACTGCGTCGGCTCGAGTCGGATGGACCTCGGAGTCGGTTCGCAAGCTGAGATATCGGGGGCACGAGGTGAAGATGCGCCGTCCCCCAAGTTCCATCGACCCCGAGCTCGCGGCCCGCGACGAGGCATTCTGGAGACGCCAGGAAAAGCGCCGAGAGCGAGGAATGGGCCAGCCGTGCTGCACGCAGTCGGGGGTGAGCTGGTCGCTCATCGATGTGCCCGGTGACTTCGCGGTGGTGGTCCATGGCGAGTACGACTGCACCAACTGCTTTCACCACCACATCGGACGCAGCGCGCGGCGGTTCTACTCCACCCGCCTGACCGAGGCGCAGCTCACCCGGGGGGAGACCGCAGCCCCGCTTCGGCGCTGTCTCGAGCTGATTGCCCGGGAGGAGCGTCCGCCCATGGTGGTGGTGCTCGGCACCTGTCCGGTCGAGGTCATCGGAGATCCTTTCTTCGACGTCGTGGCGCGGGTTTCCGCCGAGACGGGTGTGCCCATGGTGCCGATGCGTACCAGCGGTCTCAAGCTCACCTCTCAGCGCGAAATGCTCGACTGGCTCTACGCCACACTTGCCGAGAATGCCCCAGCCGCGGCCACGCTCAGTGGTGTGAACCTGTTCGGGCTGCCCTCGCCGCGGCTGGGTGTGTCTGAGCCGGTGCGGTTGCTGCGACACGCGGGTGTGAACGTGCGGGCGTCGCTTCCACAAGGCGCGACCTGGGATGACTGGATGGCGGTGCGGCAGGCTGCGGTCACCGCCGTGGTGGACCGCTCGATGTTTCCGCGCGTGCTGTCGCTGCTCGAAGACGGAGGACAGCGGATTGTCGAGGTGCCCCAGCCCGTGGGCGTCGAGGCATGCCGTCAGCTGTATGCGGGGCTCGACGAAGCCACTGATGGGGCGCTCGCGGGCGTGGTGGAGCGGGAGCTGTCGCAAGCCCAGTCCGCGCTCGAAGCCACCCGCATTCAGGGACGCCGCGTGGGCATCGCGATTCGGATGCTCAATGCCTACAAGGTCGAAGCGCTCGTGCATCAAGGGCTCGGCGAGGTGCCGGCATTCCTCGAAGCGGGGCTCGACGTCGAGCTTCTCATTCAAGGTGCACCCGACCCCGATGCCGAGAAGGCCTTCGCCGCTGCGCTCGATGCGCGGGGCTTCGGTCACCTCCCGCGCCACATCTTCCCGGGACCGTGGGCCCTCCCCGCCCTGCTGAAGCAGCAGCGCTACGATCTGGTGTCCATCGCCGACAGCAGTCACCACGCCGCGTTGGAGGCCGATGTGCCCTACCTGCCCACCGGTGCCCTGCGGCCCTACCTAGAGGGGGTGGCCGGCAACCTTCGCATGCTGTCCGAGCGTCTGGGGAGCCGACGATGAACCGCGACCGACCCGGCGTCGCTGTGGAAGCGCTGTCCCTCGAACACTTCCGCCTGCGGGGCCTGGAGCACGGCCGTCTCACCGGTGTGAGCATCGCGGTGCATGCCATTGCCGATGCCTTCCTGCTGATGCACTGCGGTGTGGGCTGCAAGCACAAAGCGACCTCCCAGCTGTCCACCCACGACTGGGGTCGCGGCGTGGTGGAGCGCGAAGGCTGGACCGAGGTGGGCGATGCCGAGCTCATCGCGGGGGCGGCGGACCGCATCGGGCCGTACCTGCGGTCCTGGGCGCGCAGAGTCGAGCCGGGTCTCATGGTGGTCATCTCGGTGACTTTCCTCGACCTCACGGGTGACGACACGAAGTTCGTGGTGCAGGAAGAGGCCCCGACCGTCGACCCCGACGTCATCTACATTGAGGCGGCCGGCCACAAGGGCGACCTCCACCTTGGCTACGCGACCGCTCTGCTGGAGCTGGTGCGTCGAATGGACTGGCGCGCACCGCCCAGGCGCCCCCGTGCGGTGGGCATCGTCGGCTACCTGTTCGACCGCTACGAAGGTGACCATGCGGGCAACTTGAGGCAGCTTCAGCGACTGCTGGCCGACACCGGGCTCGAAGCCGGGCCGGTGATGCTCTCGGGGGTTCCCTGGGCCGATGTGCAGGCCATTGCAGAGTGTGGGCTCATCGTGCAGCTGCCCTACATGGGACCCCGCGCCAAGGGCCTTCGGCGAGCACTGCGAAGTCGGCGTCCGGTCATCGACACCATGCTGCCCATCGGCCTTCGGGGCTCCACTAGGTGGATGCAGGCGGTCGCGAAGGGGGCGGGCGCGGATGTGCGCCGGGCCACACTCAAGGCGGCTGCCCGGGCTCGGAGTGTGGAGGTGCGGCTGGGTCCGTTTGCGGCACGATTGAAGGGCCTCAAGGTGGCGGTGTTCGCCGACCTGCCTCTGCTCGCCGGCCTGCTGTCCCTGCTCGACGAGCTGGGAGTGCATGTGGTCGTCGCCGGCATTCGTGGCCACAGCTTCGGCGGACGCGCGGAGCTGGAGACAGCAGTGACGGCGTACGGGGCGCCCGGACTCGATGAGATCGAGGTGCTCGAAGACCCCAGCCTGCAGCTTGGAACCACGACCATCGCCACGCACATTGGTCACCTGGACGGCGTTCTCGCATCGTCGGCCGAGATCAATGCGCTGGCCACGCTCGGCCAGGAAGCCCTCCACCGGGCGGGCCGCGGACCCTTCGTGGTCGAGGTCGGCTTCCCTTGCAAGCGCTACCACGCGGTGTCCAACCAGCCTGCTTATGGCTTCTTGGGGGTGTTCACGTGGGCCCAGCGCCTGCTCGACGCCCCCCGTCTGTGGGATTCCGGCCTCGACGCGGGCTGACAACGACCTTTCGGGAGACCAGGTGGCCCACCGCATCGCGGTCCAGATGGCGTCGCACAACGACGCTGCCTTCATCGGACCTTCGCTCGACAGTGTGCTGGCCCAGCGGTGTGAGCCGTTCGAGCTCATCGTGTCCGATGACGCCAGCACCGACGACACCGTGGCCATCGCCGAAGGCCGTGCGTCCGCCTACCGCGGTCCCCACGCGGTGCGCATCATCCGCCAAGCCCACAACCTCGGGCCGGCCTTTCATGGTGCAGAGCGCTACGAAAACCAGTCCCAGGCGCCCATTCTCGTCATCGCAACAGCGGATGACCTCCATGCCCCCGGTCGCGTGGCTGCGCTGGTGGGCGCCCTCGATGCCACTGGGGCCGACTTGGTGTGCTCCAACGCAGCGTGGATCTCCGAGCAAGGGGCCTTCCTCCGACCCCATGTGCAGGGCCGCGCCACCGGTCCCGTCACCCTCGACGAGATCCTGACGGCGGGCTGGAGCCGGTCGACCCTGGGAGCCACCTTCGCGTTCCGGCGCGCGCTGTGGACCGACACCGGCGGCTTTCGCGACAACCTCATCCCCAACGGCATCGACCTATTCCTGCCGCTTCGGGCCGCGCTGAGCGGCGGCTGTCACTTCATCGGCGACCCACTGCTGCTGTGGCGCCAGCACAGTCGGCAGCTCAAGCGCGCAGTCACCGACGAGTCTGCGGGCAAGTCTGTGGCGGGCGAGGCGCACCGCATCCTGCTGTTGGCGGTGCGTCTGCAACACATTCGGGAGCTGGCGCGCGACCCTCGGCCGGGTGTTCGGCAGCGGATTCCAGCACTCCACGCCGAGGTCTTGAAGGAGGCGGTCACCTGGGTGGCGCATCGTCGACGCAACCTGACGGACGGCCATCGGGTGCAGTGGGTGCGGCTGCATGGACTGCTTGAGCAGCGGCGCGAGGTGGTGGACGATGCCCGCACCCTCGCTGTCGACGCGGCTTCGGAGTCGGTCGCGCAGGTGGCAGATGCGGTGCTGGCGGGCCGGGGAGGTGCCCGCAAGCCGTTGGTGCAGCAGCTGATGAACCGCCTGGTGAACCTCTGCTGGAAGCGCCGGGAGCTGTACCGGTCCCACCTGCGACCTGTGTGGGTGGTGGCGGACAAGGCGCGGCCGCCGAGCTGATGGCAATTTATCCAACACCGTACCGCAGTCAGTGTTGACCCAAGACCCTTCCCGTACCAATTGTCGAGGTACGAGTGCATGCCGAATGAGCTTCGAAAGAGACCCGCATTGAAACCGCTAAAGCGCTTGTAGTCTCGCTCTACCAGCAGTTGATGCCGCCGGGGCCAGTATTGTTGTCTCTTGACTTGGGCTGAGAATGACAACACATATGGAGCGCACATTGATGGCAGCAAGAGCATGGAAATTGGCGTAGATTCAATCTGTGGGCAACTCAGATCAACCGACGTCACCGAACACGTCGTGAAACGCCAGTCCCTACCGGCTTCTCCTCCACGACCGTCGTCTCCCGTTTGGCGGTAGCGGCTTGGGGCCGGGGGACTGCCGTGGGTAGAGACCCATCGAGTCCCTGGTCCAGCACGCGCCGAAAGTAAGGGGCCCCCTCGTGTGCCTCGATGGCAATCTTGACCTCCACCACGGTGTTTCGGTGGTGTTGGCGGGCGTCTTCAAGCAGGGTCAACGAGGTGGGCAGCCCGTCGTTCACCGGCCCCTGGCGGTCGGATTGCGCCAGCGCGAGGCCAAGTGGGATGGGGTGTTCGACCCAGCGCCGCTCCAGCTCCGAAGTGCGGACCACGGCGTCGATCGCGTCGTCGATGCGGTCCAGCAGATCCTGGAGGCATGCGGCCTGGGCGAGGATGCGGAGGCGAAAGAGCTGGTGGTGGAGTGGAGCGGTGGCCAGCAGGTGGAGCTGCGACGGGGAGGGCATGGGGCGTCCGAGTGAGGCATGCGCAGCGGTGGACTGCGTGTGCGTCGCGCGTTCAAGGCCCGTGCCCGGACAAGTGCCGGTCATGATGGGTGGGGGGGGACAGGTGGCGAGGGGCTGTCGTCGTCGCCTAAGTCGCCGGTCGCCGGTGTTGGGCTGCCGCTCCTGGGCGCCTCTCAGAGAGCCCCGCCCCAAAGCTCAGATGCGGGACCACTCGGTGATGGTGGACTTGCGGGTCTGGGGAGGGGGGGCGGGCGGTGGCGCGGCGTCAAGCTCGAAGCCACGCATGATGCGGCGCACATCGGTGTCGGGGAGCGGACGCGGCGGGGTGACCGTCGACGCATCGAGGGCCAGCACCTTGTCCACGACCGCGCTGATGCCCACCGCGACCGGGCTGTCCGGGGCGTAGTCGACGATGCACTGGCGGTACAGCTCGGCTTCACAGACCAAAGGGTCGCGGGGAAGCACACCGAGCACTTGGGTGCCGATGGCTTCTGCGAACCGCGCGATGGGAGCGAGGTCGGCGCGGTTGTGCTTGAGGTTGACCACCAGACCGGCCAGCGTGATGCCGTTCTTCGCGAACAGTGCGCAGGCTGCGGTGATGCGGTTGGCGGCGTAGGCGGCCATCAGCTCTTCAGACAGGACCACGACGACCTTGGTACCGGCGGACTTCCGCATCGGCGCCGCAAACCCACCGCAGACCACGTCGCCCAGCACGTCGTAGATCGTGGCGTCATACTCGTCGGCGTTGACCAGGTCGATCTCCTCAAACAGCTCGAAGGACCGGGACACGGCGCGTCCGCCACATCCCCGGCCGGCCTGCGGTCCTCCGGACTCCACACACGCGATTCCCTGAATGCCCTCCATGATGAGGTCTTCGGGTTCGAGGTCCTCGGCGCCATCGAAGATCTGGTCGATGACGGTCTTGAACTGGTCGGTGTTCTTCACCAGTACGAGCGAGGAGTCGTGCTTTGGGTCGCAGCCGACATGCAGCACCCGCATGCCTCGCCGGGCGAGGGTCAGCGACGCGCTGGTGGCGATGGTTGACTTGCCGATGCCGCCCTTTCCGTAGAAGGCGATGCGATGCATGGAGGCTCCGGGCGGGTCGGGAGGAGGACAGGATGTACCGGAACCAGCTCCAGGGGCAAGTCTGGGAGAGCCATTGGGTCTCGTTCAGCCGGTTCTAGGCCCGCTGCGACGATACGCTCACGACCTCGCCGGTGAGGTAGGTCGACAGGCCACTCGCGAGAAACACCATCACGTTGGCCACTTCGTCGGTGGTCGCAGCTCTTCCGTAGGC
>Ga0315322_10002905_pt1 | contig 13291 bp, 11 predicted proteins | sample M110021515metaG_FD_203461 | JGI IMG/M metagenome (GOLD analysis project Ga0315322, IMG submission 203461) | Ammonia-oxidizing marine archaeal communities from Monterey Bay, California, United States - M1 100m 21515 | ecosystem: Environmental > Aquatic > Marine > Intertidal zone | place: USA... | reverse complement strand
ACCTCGACGTCCACGGGCAACCCGGTACGCGCCTTGGCCTCGAGAACGATTTCAAGGGCTTTCGAAACGCCTTGGTAGGAATAAGGATTGGTGCGCGGCTTCCATACACCACCTCGCAAGGCATGAACGCCTACTTCCTTGAGGGCGGCGGCTGTTTCCAGATAAAGGTTCGGTTCTTCGGGATCGACCGTGCAGTGACCTCCGATGAAAAAAGGTCCACCCTCCCCCACCGAGGTGTCTCCGACTTTCACCTGATGCTCGGCAAGAGCCGACTTTCGGTCCATTGACTTGTAAGGCGACTCAATCAGGTCCACCCGAGCCAAATAGTCCAGCCCACGCAAGCGGTTGAACATGAGTTCACGTCCTTCGTCACCGAGAATAGCGTAAATGCAACGGTTGCGCCCCACTATTTCAAGAATAGAACAATCGAACTCGCCCGCTATGCGTTCCACCTCAGCGAGTTGCTCAGGAGTCAATTTACCTGCCTTTGGAATAATCATTCAAGCGAACATAAACGGAAAAAGATTCGGGGCAAGCGATCCTTTCGACGGACATTAACAACCGTTTGAGGTATTAAATGGAAAGTAAATCCTTTTGCTATGGCTTGTAGAATACTGTAGGCACAACGAGAAAATCATGGTACTAAAAAGACATACAACACGCTTCGTGTCTCTCTTCATAAACGATCGGTGAAAATATTGGCGGCATATATAGACCTGAGGGTTCTTAGCTTGGCTTGCTTGGGAGCAAGCTCTCTTTTGGGCAAGGTGAACAAGCCGGAAGCCGTTGAAATCTCCGACCTTGGATTACGCTTGCTGCCTATTGCCGCAGAAGAGTTCCGAATGAGTGATGATCGAGTAGCGGACACAGTGAAGCCATACGAGGGCGAAAGAAAGGTACGATTCACCAAGCCTTTCTTAATCGGCGAAACCGAAGTGCCTCAAAAAGCATGGGAATCAATAATGGGATTCAACCCATCTAATTTCAAAGGCCCCTTGCTTCCCGTAGAGCAAGTGGACTGGAAACAAGCCGCCGAATTCTGCCAAAAATTGACTACGCGAGAGAATAAAGTCAAACGTCTACCGACTGGGAAGGTATATCGCCTGCCGTCCGAGGCCGAATGGGAGTATGCGGCATTGGCCGGATCGACAAAGATTTACTTTTTCGGCAATAATCCACGGCCATTAAAAGCTTTTGCTTGGCATAACCTCGATGCAGACGGACGGACTCACAACATAGGTCTTAAGCAACCTAACAAATGGGGCTTGCGGGATATTTACGGAAATGTGCGCGAATGGTGCCTGGATGGTTATTCGCCTCGCCCCAAAGGCACTCTCGTTGATCCGGTCATTGGACCGCAAAACTCCGACAAGGTCAATCGAGGCGGCAGTTACGACTCTTGTCCCGAATGCTGCAAGACTTCTCGCCGAACCAGCTACGGCCCGGCATACCAATCAAGCGACGTTGGGTTCCGTCTGGTTTTTGCGGCACCCGCTAAAAGCAGCGGCTCCATGGGGTAGCATCTTTCCAAATTGCCTTCCCGCCATCTCAAAGCTAAGTGATAAGAAATTTTCAATAAAAAGTGAAAAAGCATCTCTTCATTGGTCTAATCTTAAGTGCAGCTCTTTTTTTAACTGGTTGCGGAAATGATGCCGGTCCAAATAGCACAAAAAAACAAAGTGGAACGGCAAGAGAAATGCCAAACCTACGAGAAGGTGACTTTTGGGATGGTTTTCAAAGCGATTTCGAGTCAGCTTTTCACACTGATGATGATGAACGCCTTATTCGAACAGAAAACGATACGCCATTTACAGGTGAACTAACGAAACGAATCGATGCGGGCGCTCTAGCTGCAAGAGAAAATTACTTGAGCGGACAATTACATGGCGACTCCTTCGCTTGGCACGAATCGGGAACCCTAAAATCAAAAACGCATTTCGAAGAAGGACTCAAGGACGGGCTTGACATCATTTGGGACGCGGAAGGGCTGGAATTATCCCGCAAACACTATATCGACGGGCTTGAGGACATCACCAAGTCGCAAGAGGTGGTGGTGGAGGAAGTTTGGGGGCAAAGCCCAGCATCCAAGGCATTGGCCAAATGGACTGGCAACGGGAATGAGTTCGGCGAAAAGTTCGCGGGGGACCCCTCTCGCGATGGAACTGTATTCATCAGAGAAACCGAGGAACTCTACACCGGCACTATAACCGCCCTTGATGACTCGGGGAAAAAAGAAGCCGAACTGAATTTCAAGGTAGGCAAATGGGACGGTGCTATTACAAAATGGGATTTAGAGGGAAATATTTGGGAAAAAGGCGAGTTCGACGCAGGAAAGCTGATAGGCTTTGAAATAAAGGCTGGCAAACCTTTCGATCCCAATCAAATAATCGAGTCATCCCCCTTCGGGAACTGAACCCGAGCCGACCCCGCAAAGCATTGGCTGTCATAGAATTAGATTAGTTTAATCCCTCCGTGCAAGTTATTGAGCAAAGCTATCCTCAAAGAAGAACATCACCCACTGCTTTTGGAACGCTAATTGCTGAGAATCAATCGGATCAAGAATTGACCTTCCAAAGTAGGTTCGAAGAAAACAGGAGTCCGCACACTGCCAGTCTAGAAACGAAAGATCGGCTTATCCCTCGCGTGTGTGGTCGTGCGGTAGCTATTGCCATAAGCGCGTCGATACACATCGGGCGATGACTGCAGTTGAACGCCCAACGGACTCAGGGAACACTCTCCCCATCAATTTTGTACTGACGGATTTTATTACGAAGGGTACGAACATTAATCGCCAGCAATTCCGCAGCCTTAGTGCGATTGCCGCCCGTCGCCTTCAATGCCTGCAGAATATGATCTCGCTCGATTTCCTCCATGCTGAGAATTGCCTCGATCCCCTCAGCGGGAGCCCCAGCGTCTTGAATCGAAACGACGGGAACGGAATGCTTCGCCATTTGAGATTGCAAACTGACGGGAACACCGCCCAAGCCCAGCAGTTCGGGCCCAATGGCTTTTCCCTGATCGGCAAGAATAACCGCTCGTTCAACGGCGTTCTCAAGTTCCCGGACATTGCCCGGCCAGATGTGATCACGCATGGCATTGACTGCAGGTTTAGAAAACTTCGCCTTTTCCAAACCATGCTTGCGGGCATGCCTCTTAAGAAAAGTTTCCGCAAGCAAGGGGATGTCATCCGCACGATCGCGAAGAGGGGGAACGACTATCGGAAAAACATTCAACCTGTAGTACAAGTCCTCTCGAAACCTTCCTTTCTCAACTTCTTGAATAAGATTTCGGTTCGTAGTGGCAAGAACACGAACCTTCACCTGTATAGTCTTATTACCGCCCACACGCTCGAACTCTTTCTCCTGCAACACTCGAAGAAGCTTGGCTTGAAGCGCTGGTGCGATCTCGCTTATTTCATCAAGCAACAGAGTACCGCCATCGGCCAACTCGAAACGCCCTTCACGCCTTTCGGTAGCTCCGGTGTAAGCACCTTTTTCGTGACCAAAAAACTCACTTTCCATCAAGGTCTCCGAAATAGATGCGCAATTGACTCTAATGTAAGGGTTTTCGGCCAACAAGCTATTGTTATAAAGCTCTCTGGCCACCAGTTCCTTGCCCGTGCCGTTTTCACCCGAAATAAGAACAGTTGCTTCCGTGGCCGCCACCTTTCGGACCATCTCCTTCAACTGGCGAATGGGTTCAGCGTTTCCAACTATATCGGTTGCCTTGGCCTCGATTTCCTCGACATAATAACGAGTGACTCGCTTCATTTTATCGAAGGAAGCAGCCTTATCAACAACCACCTCGATCTGATCGAAAGAGAAAGGTTTCATGACATAATCGAAAGCTCCCGCTTGCATACAGGAGACAGCCGACTCGACCGAACCATAGCCAGTCATCATCACAATCATAGGGCCATCGACCTTCCCAGTCAGTTCCTCGAGCAATTCGGTGCCCTCTCCGTCAGGCAGCCGAACATCCAGAAAAACCAGGTCAAAAGAATCTCGCGAAAGAATTTTCCTTGCACCCGCCAGATCTGGAGCGGAAGCCACAGAGTACCGCTTGTTTCGAAGTTGCGTCTCCAAAGACTTACGAATCATCAACTCGTCGTCCACCACGACTATTTTCTCAATCGCCATTTCTATATTATTAGCGCATACGCAAGGCCACTGTCGACTTCTTACTAGGAATTTTTTTCCTACCTAAATAAGTTTATAGCAATAAATTAATCCCAAAAGATAGCTCAATGAAAGAGTTTTTCGAGACAGCCAAAGATTATCTAGAGACGATCAACAAAGCATGGAATAGTTTAGACTGGAATAGGGTCAAAACTCTTTCGGATGAATTACTAAATGCGTGGAAATCGGGAAACAAAGTTTTCATCTGCGGCAATGGCGGAAGCGCAGCTAACGCCAACCACTTCGCGAACGATTTACTCTATGGGGTTTCACCGCATGAGGGTAAGGGTCTCAAGGTATATTCATTAACCGCAAATACCTCGGTCAACACATGCTTGGCCAATGATACTGGATTTGAAAACATATTCGCCAAGCAACTTAGCTCCCTTGCCGACAACAAAGATATCCTTATCGTTTTTTCGGGTAGTGGGAATTCCCCCAATGTCGTAAAAGCACTTGAACAAGGAAAGACCATGGGAATGCATACGCACGCCGTCCTTGGCTTTGACGGAGGCAAGTGCAAGAAGATTGCGGAGAACCCCATTCATCTGCCACTGAACGACATGCAGGTGGCAGAGGATTTTCAAATGATTATCGGGCACATCCTGATGAAGTACCTAAAGGGAAGGAAATAAATCATGGGAAATCGAATTGTTGTCATAGGCAGTAATTCCTTTTCGGGCGCCAGCTTCATTAGGCACGCCCTCGGTCAAGGACATGCGGTGCTAGGTATAAGCCGTTCGATTGAAAACAAATCATGCCTGCTTCCCTACAAATGGAATCCTCACGACAGATTTGAATTTAAACAATTGGATTTAAACAAACATTGCGACGAGGTAGTTAAGGAAGTCAAGAGTTTCAAGGCCCAGTTCATCGTGAATTTCGCCGCCCAATCCATGGTTGCGGAAAGCTGGGAGAACCCAGACCATTGGTACCAGACTAACGTCGTCGCAAACGTAAGATTGCACGAACAATTGAGACAGCTTGCTTCGTTGCGTAAATACATCCACGTCTCGACGCCAGAGGTTTATGGATCCTGCTCAGGCCTTGTGAATGAGAAGCATCCTTTTTCCCCAAGTACACCTTATGCCACTTCTCGAGCAGCATGCGATATGCACCTACTCAACTTCTTCACGAATTACAATTTCCCAGTTGTCTTCACGCGGGCCGCCAACGTCTACGGAGCAGGGCAGCAACTTTACCGCATAATTCCCAGAACCATTCTATTCATAAAGCTCGGAAAAAAACTTCAACTTCACGGGGGAGGAAAGTCCCTTCGCTCCTTTATTCACATCCGCGATGTTGCGGAAGCCACTTTGAATATTGCAATAAATGCCTCACCTCCGGAGGTCTATCACCTGTCGACTGACCAACATGTCTCAATTCGCAGTCTCGTAGAGTTAATTTGCCTCAAGATGGGCGCTGACTTCGAAAGTTTCGTTGAAGTAAGCCCCGATCGTCCCGGCAAAGATGCGGCGTACTTGCTAGATAGCGCAAAGGCAAAAGATGAATTCGGCTGGAAACCGAAAATATCACTTGAGGATGGAATCGAAGAAACAATCGACTGGGTGAAAACTAATTTTGAAAATCTAAGTAATCAGGCAATGGAATACATTCACAAAATATAATGGGCAGCAAAATTGTCGTTACCGGGGGATGCGGGTTCGTGGGACACAAACTCACCACCACTCTTCTCGAATTTGGTCACAAAGTTCGAGTGATTGACGCGATGTGGTTTGGGAATTTCCTGCCGGAGCACGAAAACTTGGAGATTATCAAGGCTGACATTAGAGAGATGGACGAATCCTGCTTTGACAATGTCGATTCGATTTTCCATTTGGCAAATATATCCAATGATCCATGCAGCGACCTCAGCTCCAAGCTGAATTGGGAAGTCAACGCCTTGGCAAGTATGCAACTGGCGGAGATGGCTATCAAAAAGGAAGTTAAGCATTTCGTCTTCGCAAGTTCGGGAAGCGTTTACGGAGTCAAAGAAGAACCCTTGGTGACCGAAGAGCTGTCTCTCGTTCCCATCTCCGATTACAACAAAACCAAGATGATCAGCGAACGCGTTTTGCTCAGTTATTCGGACAAGATCATGATCTCTTGTATTCGTCCGGCAACGGTTTGCGGATACTCTCCCCGCATGCGTTTGGATCTTTCAGTCAATATGCTCACGATGCAAGCCCTTGCAAATCAAAAGATAACAGTTTTCGGCGGAGACCAAACACGCCCGAACATTCATATCAAGGATTTGGTTTCGGTCTACCTTCATGCCTTGGAAAACCCTGAAAAAATGACTGGCATATTCAATGCGGGTTTCGAAAATATATCCATCATGGAAATCGCGGAAAGAGTCGTCAGGCACGTGCCTGCAGAAATAATAGTGACTGAATCAAATGACCCTCGCTCCTATCGGCTTTCCTCGCAAAAATTACTGGAAACCGGCTTTGCCCCCGAGAGCAGTGTAGAGGAAGGCATTTTGGAAGTAATCGATGCCTATCATTCGGGTAAGCTCGAAATGGAAGAGCGATACTTCAACGTCAAAACGATGGTTCGTCTGATTAAGGAAAATAAGATAAAGGTTTAGGCTAAGAGCGATTAAGCACATGTCAAGTCACTCGAAAATCATTCACTTTGACGAAATTCCCGAGGTTGTGAGTAAAGAACGGGAAAGCGGAAACAAAATCGTCCAATGCCACGGGACCTTCGACTTGATCCACCCAGGTCATGTCATTCATTTCGAGGAGTCCAAAGGCATGGGGGACATACTTATCGTTACCGTAACCGGCGAGAAGTTCGTCAACAAAGGTCCTGGGCGACCGTATTTCAACGACGAGCTCAGGCTCAAGTCCCTGACCGCACTTGAATCCGTCGATTACGTAGCGATCGTTCCTTACCCTGCCGCCGTCGAGGCCATTAAAGCGGTGAGTCCCGACGTTTATTGCAAGGGAAAGGAATATGAAAAGACCCAAAACGACGTCACCGGAAATATGGCGGATGACATCAAAACCGTCAAAACCCTAGGCGGAGAGATCAGGTATGCCGGGTCAGTGGTCTTCTCTTCAACAAAGCTTTTGCACGGGAATTTCTCCACTCAATCACCCGAGGTCAAATCATTTTGCCAATCCATAGCGAAAAAGTACGAACCGGAGGAAATGCGTTCGCTCATTGATTCGATTTCCAACCTCAAGGTCTTGATCATAGGGGATATCATCTTCGACGAGTATGAAACGGTTCAGGTTCAAGGTCTGACTTCAAAGAATCGCATCCTATCGGGGAGACATCTCTACGGGAATCAGCAGGCAGGAGGAGCACTCGCCGTTTACAGGCACGCTCTCGAGTTTACCAAGAACTTACAGTTCGTCAGCCTTGTTGGTAATGAACCTTGGGTAGAGCCTGTCATTCGAAAATTCGTCAAGGATGACAACAATAAGATCGTAAGCTGTGACAAATTCACCACAGTCCGGAAACTCCGCTACGTCGAACCTTACAAGGATGGCGTAGAGCTAAACAAGCTGTTTTCAGTCAATTACATCAACGAAACTGATATTTCCGACTCAGCTGAACAGCAAGTCCTGGAATCTCTGGAGTCCATAATCGGAGACTTCGACCTCGTGATCGTGATGGACTTCGGCCACGGTCTGATGACCAAAAGGATTCGCGAAATCGTTCAGGAAAAAGCAACTTTTCTTTCCCTGAATTGCCAGACAAACAGTTACAACCACGGATACAACGTCATCAACCGGCAATACTCCAGAGCGGACTCCTTTTCCCTAGATGAAACCGAGATCAAACTTTCCTGCGGCCTTAAAAAGCCGGATTTCTCAGATGCGCTCAAAGGTCTTAAACAGGGTCTTTCAGCAAAATACGCTTGGCTAACTCGCGGAGCAATCGAAACCCTTGGACTCGACGGAAAAAATCATTTGACCCGATGTCCGTCATTCGAAAACGAAGTTGTCGACGCAGTCGGAGCGGGGGATGCCTTTTGCACCATAGCTTCCCTAGCAGCGGCAAAAGGATTGCCACTAGACGCAAGTACTTACTTGGCCCAGATGGCTGGAGCTCAAGCAGTCAGAATCATTGGAAACTCAGAAGCTATCAAAAAGGCCGCGTTGCTCAAGGCCGCACAAACTATGATTAACTTCTAAACCTTTTCGGAAATTTGATCACTTCTACTCCTATTGACAATGCCAAAGAACTCGAAAGCGAATTCAAGGACCTGATTACTGTTGCAACTAGAGTAAGGGGAAGAATCATACAACTTTCTCATCAGGCCAAAACACCGCATCTGGGAAGTTCTCTTTCCTTTGTTGAGCTTCTCGTTTACCTGTACTGGAACTTCCTCGAAATCAGCGCCAGTAGGGTCAATGATCCTGCCAGAGATCGTTTTGTTCTAAGTAAAGGACATGGCATCACAACCTTGTATGCAGTACTTGCGAAGAAGGGTTTCTTCTCGCCCGATCTCTTTGAAAATTACGCTCAGACAGGCTCTCCGTTACCTGAACATCCATCGCCAAATTGTGTTCCCGGCATAGAGGCTGCGACTGGATCTCTGGGGCATGGTCTATCGATTTCCACGGGAATTGCACTGGCCTCCAAAATGAACGGAATCCCCTTCCGAGTCGTCTGCCTTCTTAGCGATGGAGAATGCAACGAGGGTTCGACTTGGGAGGCGGTCATGTTGGCCCCTGTTCACAAACTGGATAACCTAATCGCTATAGTCGACTTCAATAAATGGCAAGCTACCGGACGTAGTGCAGAAATCACAGCCCTCGAGCCGCTTGAAGAAAAGTTCGAGGCATTTGGCTGGAACAGCATCCGCATTGACGGGCATGACTATAGACAAATTAAATCTGCGCTGAAAGCCGCCAATGACTCTGAAAAACCCTTCGCCATCATTGCCGATACGACCAAAGGGAAAGGTATCAAAGTGATGGAGGACGACAACAACTGGCATTATCGCATTCCAACGAAAGAAGAGATGGATTCCGCTTTTGACGAGTTAGGCATAGACGCACCCTAAAAATGCGAAATGCATTTGCAGATGAAATCACCCAAATCGCCAAAAACGATCCCTCAGTTGTTTTATTGTCAGGAGATATTGGAAACAGGCTTTTCGACGCCTTCAAAGAAAGCAACCCCGAGAGGTTCGTCAATTGCGGCGTAGCCGAGGCAAATATGGTCACAATGGGCTCAGGCTTGGCAATGAGCGGGATGAAACCAGTCGCCTACACCATCGCGTCTTTTCTCATATATCGTTCCTTCGAGCAAATAAGAATCGACATTGCTTACCATGATTCCCCCGTTCTTCTGGTTGGCGTGGGCGGGGGTCTCTCCTATGCCTCCAACGGATCAACCCATCATACTCTCGAGGACATCGCCCTCATGAGGGCTCTTCCCAATATGCAGGTGATTTGCGCAGGTGACCCTCTCGAGGTACGCGCCGCAACCAAAGCTTTTTTCAAAAACCCCAAACCCACCTACCTGAGGATTGGAAAAAAAGGGGAGGTTCCCGTGCACAGGAAAGTACTCGATGAATTCGAAGTAGGTAAATCCATTTGCTTGAAGAGCGGACTATCCTTGGCCCTTCTCGCGACTGGCAACATGCTTCCAAATTGCTCATCAGTCTCGGATGCACTCGATGAACGCGGAATGCCTTCATCCCTTTACAGCTTTCACACCGTCAATCCGTTGGACGAAAAGAGCCTCGAAAAAATTTTTGGGGAGCATGAATACGTCGTTACAGTCGAGGAGCATAGCAGGAAAGGAGGCTTCGGTTCAGCAGTGGCGGAATGGCTTGCCGACCAAAAGAAGGCAAAGGCGCGGCTCCTGACGATTGGAACTCCAGATAAATTCTTGCTTTACACCGGCAATCAGGAAGCTGCCCGTAAGGCCTGCAAACTTGACTCATCGGGATTACTTGAACAAATCGGAGACTTTATTGGTCTCACCTAAAAATTCACTCGCCATGTCCTACCTAGATTTCATTTCACTAGTACACAAGTCGACCCCGCGCGACTATGTTTCGAGGGTTACCGAATACCCCAAGGCCCAAGCCGCCGAAAAAGCTAAAGCATGGGGGTACGATTATTGGGATGGAGACCGCCGATGGGGCTATGGAGGGATGACCTACGATGGTCGTTGGCTCAAAGTAGCCAAAGCTATGGCGAAGCATTATGGCATCAAGCCCGGAGACAAGATTCTAGACGTTGGCTGCGGAAAGGGGTTCCTGATGTATGATTTCACCTTGGCCGTTTCTGACATAGAGGTTTTCGGCCTGGATCTCTCCGAATACGCCAAGGAGCATGCCAAGAAGGAAATTCGTGAGTCCATTACAACGGGAAACGCCAGTCTACTGCCATGGGATGACGATACTTTCGATTTTGTGGTGTCGATCAACACCCTTCACAACCTTCCCAATTATGACCTCGATTCAGCCCTAAGGGAAATCGAGAGGGTTGGGAAAGGCAAAAAATATTTATGCGTGGAATCTTACCGCAACGAAAGTGAAAAAGCCAACCTGCTCTATTGGCAGCTGACATGCGAGTCTTTTTGCTCCCCTCAAGAATGGGAATGGTGGTTTAACAGGACGGGGTACTCGGGAGACCACAGTTTCATCTTCTTCGAATGAAAACTCAGGCAGCCATTCTCGTCTCCCAAAAGAGGGAGCTCATCGTTGATGAAGTCGAGATACCCAAGCTCGAAACCGGGAAGGTGCTCGTAGAAATCAAGGCGACACGCATTTGCGGTTCGCAACTTGGAGAAATCGACGGAGTCAAGGGACCCGACCACTATTTACCTCACCTACTAGGTCACGAAGCAGGTGGAATTGTCCGCGAGGTTGGCCCCTTGGTTAGCCGGGTAAAAGAAGGTCAGCACGTGGTTTGCCACTGGCGACCGGCACCGGGCATTTCAGGTCCTTGCCCCATTTATGATTGGAAAGGGACGCAGGTAAACGCGGGGCACATTACGACATTCAGTCAGCATTCCATTATTTCGGAGAGCAGGCTCACACCGATTGAGCCGAAATATGGGCATGAAGTATCTGCCCTCATGGCTGATACCATTACCACAGGATTCGGACTCATCTCCAACGATGCGAAAGTACGTATTGGCCAATCGGTCTGTATCATTGGCGTTGGCGGAATCGGATTGGGCGCCGTCTTAGGCGCAAGACTTGCGGGAGCAAATCCGATCGTCGCGGTCGACTTGTTCGACCAAAAGCTCGAGCAAGCCAGAAAATGCGGGGCGACGCACTGCGTCAATTCAAGTCAAATCGCCCTGGGCGACGCGCTTTGCAATATTATCGGGAAACCAGAGATCGACGTGATGATTGAAGGAACAGGGAATCCGAAAGTCATTGAAACCGCCTACGAACTTACTGCCCCGAAGGGTGTCTGTGTTTTATTTGGGGTCATTCGTTTTGATGAAAAGGTAAGTTTGAATACCCTGCCCCTTCACTTGGGCAAAACATTGAAAGGATCCGAAGGTGGGCAGAGTCAACCACACCTAGACATACCGCGCTATTTGCAGATGATGGATTCAGGTTCATTCAAATTGGATGATTTCGTTAGCCATCGCTGTAAGCTCGAGGATGTAAACCAAGCAATTGAAGAGATGCGCTCAGGCTCGAGCATACACAGTCTCGTCACCTTTTAGAACCTTTGACTTGGCACCTATCGCTGACGTAAATCCAACCCCTTACTCCATTGCACCGAACATGTAAGGCTCGCTGATGATCATAGGAATAGATTTCGACAACACCATCGCCTGCCATGATAAGTCTTTTATTAAGATAGCGTTGAGCGAAGGCATCTCGGTACTTGAAGGTGAAACTCCCAAGCAAAAGCTTAAAAAAAGCTATCTCAATCAGGAATTTGGCAATCTCCTCTGGACCCAGACTCAAGGCAAGGTATACGGCACTGAAATTTCATCCGCAGAATTATTCCAAGGATTTCTCGATTTCTTGGAGAAAGCGAGATTCCAAAATCATAAAATCCTTGTCATTAGCCATAGAACGATTTTCCCCGCGACAGGAGACACGATTGATTTGCACAAGGCGGCCATGGGCTGGATGGAGCAGAAGGAGTTGTTATCTCCCGAGCGGATTTCCCATGAAAATTGCTTTTTCGAAACGACATTGGAGAAAAAGCTTGAGCGGATTGAGTTCGAAGGTTGCGACCTATTCGTGGACGACCTTACCACGGTTCTCGGACATGAGAGGTTCCCCGACGACACAAAAAGAATTTTGTTTGGTAAAAAACATGAATCATTGGATTTCGTGGTTTCATGGAAGAATGCCGACCGGCTACTAGATTGCCCCAAAAAGAAAAGCATGGCGATGTCCTCTCATACGACTCTTCCAACAAGTCTGCACGAGGACAGCTTCAGAAAGCTTCTAAACTTGCCTTCCTATGATAAGTTCAGACTTGAAACTCTCAGAGGAGGAGCAAACAACCGTTCCTATAAGATTTCAACCTGCAACAATATTTTCATGGGGAAAGTATATTTCCAGGATTCAACGGACAGACGAAACCGCTTGCTCCACGAAAGTTCTTTCGCCCGATACCTTGAGACACTTGAACGTAAAAATTTCCCCAAACTCATTGCAAAAGATGAAGCCTTGGGAATTGCCATTTTCGATTGGTTGCCTGGCGAAGTTTTTGAGTCAAGTTCTCCCATCGATTATGGCCATTGGGACAAGTGCTTCGATTTCATAACCCATCTACAAAGAGGAAGACACACGGAAGCGGCAAGAGGACTGCCTTGTGCATCCGAATCTGCATTTTCAATCCGGGATCATTGGGCTATCCTTCAAGAGCGGCACGATTTTTGGCGTCGACGAGTCCTGAGTAAGACAGAGAGATTACCAAGTCCGATCCACCAGTTTTTAATGAATGATTTGGAAAAGAAGTACAAAGAGCTTGCCCAGGATGTTCTCGCCAGTCCGTGCTTTCATCAAGTGCTCGCTGAGGATGAGCGTATTTTGTCTCCGTCTGACTTCGGTTTGCATAATGCGATGCTGCACAGAAATGGCTCTCTTTGCTTTTATGATTTTGAATATGCGGGATGGGATGATCCCGCCAAAACGATTGCTGACTTTTTTGCGC
>Ga0315322_10002902_pt1 | contig 13300 bp, 10 predicted proteins | sample M110021515metaG_FD_203461 | JGI IMG/M metagenome (GOLD analysis project Ga0315322, IMG submission 203461) | Ammonia-oxidizing marine archaeal communities from Monterey Bay, California, United States - M1 100m 21515 | ecosystem: Environmental > Aquatic > Marine > Intertidal zone | place: USA... | reverse complement strand
GATTGGGAATGTTTGGTGCATTATTAGCAATCGCTTCTCATCGTTTGGAAACCGGATATGCGATCGCTCAATTAATTCTATTGATTTCGGCATTTGGCCCATCCTACCTAGTGGTTAGGGGGGAAGATTGGAGCCGACTACAACGATATGCATTATGGCCGGCACCGCTATTGTTAGCAATTCTAATCTTGATGGTTAGAGGAGTTATCGAACCGCCATTTTCCGAACCATGGGCGGTTTATGCAGTATTCAGTGCAGCGATTACGACGTTTGCCTTACTCAATCACCAACATGCCGTTTCTGACCACGTCCTTTGGATGGGTTCAATCGTAATGGTAATTTTACTGACTCTATTGATCAATGCTGAAGAAACACTTTGGGCGCGTAATTTACTTGCGTGTCAAGCAATAGTATGGGTGGGATTATCCTGGCTTGCAATTCAAAGAGACTCACCTTCTTTGGCAGGAACCGCAACGCTCGCCCCCTGGGTCTGGTTGCTATTCTTCGCAAGCAATATCGAGGACAGATTAATTTCAGTCGATTTCATTCCAATCAATATCAGCGAATTCGATTTAACAATTTACATGTTGTTACTAGTAGCAATTCAAATCCCATTAAATTTGAAATTAGGGGAGACGGGTGTAAATCTTGCCGGGCGCCTAGTTGGAATGTCAGAACTGAGCGCACGTATGCGCGATAGCGGAATGATGCGATTATGGAACATCAGTTTCATCACAGTTCTATGTACAATTTTATTCTTAGCCAACCCCGGCATAATTCCGTCCTATGGCCTATTATTGGTTATGGGAGTATTGTTACTTTCACATGCTTTGATTATGCGTTTTGATAGACATCAAGGGAATCCTCGGACAATCTTAGTTTCATGGGCTTTAGCAGCAATAATCCTTCAGTGGAGATTCGGTTTCGGAGCATTTTGGATAACTATTCTAGGCCTATCTTCTGTTTTGATTGTTCGTTGGTCTGAAGAAAATGCAATCCGCCTTTCTAAGGGGGAAGTGCAAACACAAGAGGCTTTAATACCGGGTAAATTGATCACAATTACTCTAGGCTTTATTTCTGTAATGATGATGCTAATTGGTTTAGATGAACCAATTAATACCTTACTCACATATAGTGAGAAATTACCTAGCGGTGTGGAAAATCTAAGATATGCTGGTGTTGTAAGTATGCTTACTCTCGGTGGGCTGTACCTGCCACGTGCTTCAAAACTGGAACGATTATTGCCTTCTGCAATTGCAAGCATTGCTGTTTTGGTAACGGTTGGTTTAGCAGCAAATAGTTTCGATGATTTTCCAACGATTGCACTGACCGGGGCAAGCTTCGTAATCACCGGAGCATGGCTAGCAGCCCAAGGTGAAATTAGAGCGCGCCTGCGCCAAGTTTCACAGAGGGAGGAAAGAATCTCTAAGCATATTGCAAGATCTGCAATTAAAGAAGAAAGTATAATCAATCAAGATGAAAATTCACATATCCGAATGATCGATGCAGAGTTGATACAATTATCGGAACAACAAAAGAAACGCTCACGCCGCCGTTCTTCAACTGGAGAATATGATTTGATAGTTGGCGATATACACCATAAACCAACGATTGTAATATCATTCATTTCAGTTACTCTCCTCATCGGAGTTTACTTTTCGTGGAGTTCAGGCTCCTCATTGTTGGCAATTGCAATGGCCTCCTTCATCTCGATATTATTTATTGGAATAGCTCGCTGGAGGGCCGAACAAGTCAATCTTCAACTTCCTGACTTTATGGGGATTGAATCGCCTATAGCGGTGACCATGGCAGGTTTAACGTTGATACAAATAGCAGGACGCCTCGGCGATTCAAATGTAGAACTGGTCAATCAATGGGAAATCTTGGTACTTCTAGGGTCTTTGATAATACTAGCCAGCATTTCATTGGTTGGAAGAAAAGATCTCGGACTAAGAATTCCATCGGCGCTAGAAGGAATTGTTCTGTTGATTGTAGTCTCTAGATTGTTGACTTCATTGATGGGGGTTGACAGAATACAACTAACCCCGAACTTCAGCAATGAGTTAACGTGGGTTGTTCCAGTTTGGTCCTTAGAAATATTCCTAATCGCCGCAATTTTACTGTTCGATTGGGTTGAATCCGAGCGGATAAAACGAAATTTAGAAGATCACCGCGGAGCAGTAGGAAGGTTTGCTTGGGCGGCAATGATAATTGTAATTTCATTTGGACCAGCCGGGTTCTTGGCTTGCGCGTTTGCACTAAAGAATGCGCTAAAGTGGGTCCAACCCGCAGTTCCAGTCGGCTTAGCTCTATTCTTGCCAATTAGTTGGGACGCTCTCGGTAATTGGATTGATTTACTCGATGAAACAACTGCAATATTCATGATTACAATCGGAATTATTGGAATGGTCGCTGCTATAATTTGTGTAATCACTCGTAATGAAATATGGACGCCAGCCGGGCTATGGATAGGCCATTTGTTGATTCCAACCGGTGCGTTTGGTCATTATGAACAGACAACTGTACTGATGATGGTTCTAGTTCTAGCCGTTTCTACAACCTCTTGGCTAATCGGCGTGATAACACTCCGAAGAGCATGGAGAATAATCGGTGCAATAGATCTCCTAATCGCATGGGGTATTGCGGGAGTGTTATTACTTGCTGGAGCAACAGAAATAATGATTCTAATTATGTTATTATCAACAGCGGTCTTACTGGGATTGGTTACTTGGCTTGGGCAAAGGTATGAAGCCGAAATATCCAACACTTAGTCAACCAAAGAATCTTGTAAATTCGCAACTATTTGCTCTACAACCTCAAGAGGAGTTGTAATTTCAACCCCGGGGGCCAATCGCAAAGAAACATTGGTTTTTGCTTGAGTTCCAGAATTGCGAACACCTATCGATATACCATCGGATTGTAGCAACATCAAATTCGCTTCACCAACAAGCCCAGTTCTCCTCATATCACCTAGTTTTAACACTGCGATATGCTCGATACTATCTGCTAACATATTACTGCCAGTCCATCGAGAACCGATTGTATCCTTGATCGAAATCCTACGTTTGAAACCCTTTACGAATGGAGCGGGCTTCTCTTCACAAGCCATCGCACAAAGAACTGCGAACAAACTCGCCACGCCATCGCCGACTAAACAACGTCCACCCTTAGGGTGCGGTGCAGACATCACCAAATGACCTGAATCTTCAACTCCAAGAACTTGCTTAGATCTTCCTCTTAGAGATTGAGATAGCCACCTGTCTCCAACAGCAGTTTGCGAAAAACCAACATCAGCATCGAGTCTTTCGAGGGAAGTGGAGAGGGCCAAATCTGATTCTATACTTGCCGCCAAGTGCCACTCCCCCTTTGCTGAACGCAATATATGGTCAGCCATCTCGTCGCCATCGACAACACGGCATCCATCTTCAGTTGATTCAATCAATAAACATCTATCACCATCACCATCTAGCGCAGCAGCGATGATTTCTCCAGAAGTTCTTGGTTCTAGAGAATTGATTAACACGTGACGGTGTTTTGCCACTTCCCCCCACTTCCAGGAATCACCAGGAGATAATTCACCGGCGCCGCAATTTTCGTTTAGAGCGGCTGCTTTGTGAGATACTTCTTGCGCAGTAATGCCGTGCTGTCCTAAAACAGTACTAAGCCAATCTGCGGCCGCCCCCTTAGAAGAATCTATCATGATTTGATTTTGTAGCGGTGGGGAAAACATACCCGAAAATTCTGCTAGCCTAACCACAAGAAGTTCTTGATGGGCACTATCAGCGTCAAAGGTTGAATCTGATAGTGACAATTCCTCTTGATGTGTTTTGTCGACTTCACGCTCTTCAGCAGCCAATTGAATTACCAATTCAGATATTCTATTTTCCATTTCAGGATTAGTTTTGAATCCCTCGGAGTCAAAAACTTTGATTCCTGAATCCAAAACCGGATTATGGCTCGCAGTAATCATACATCCAAGCGCAGATCCTGTTTCGAGTAGTGCATTATGCAAGCCAGGAGTTGCGCAAACCCCTCCATGTATGACCTTACAACCGCCAAGATGCAAACCAACGGTCAATGCAGCCACCAAATCAGGGTTTGCAGGTCGTTCATCCCATCCGATGATTACTTGAGACCCATAATCTACAATTTTGGCTAGAGCTTCACCAATTACACGTAATAGCCGGGGGGAGATCATACGGTTTTCCAATAAATTTGCAATTGCAATTTCATCATCTCCGGGAGAGGTTGTAACTTCTCCACGAATCCCATCGGTGCCAAATAGCATCGTATCACCCAATTTTAGAATCCGAATCGAAAATACCTGTGACTGTCGAATTTGGCAAAACCATACATCTTGCACCTAATACAACACCAGGATTTGTCACTACATTACAACCAAGTTGCGAATCCTCTCCAATCATCGCACCAAATTTCCTTAGGCCAGAAGGAATGCTTTCCTCGCCGACTCTAACACGGACTTCTCCCCCATCGTTTCGTAAGTTAGAAAGTTTCACACCTGCTCCTAGATTGACATTTGGCCCTAAAACCGAATCTCCTACGTAATTGAAATGTGGGGCTTTGGCTCCCGGTAGCAAAATACTGTGCTTGGTTTCGCTTGCATGCCCGACTAATGCACCAGCACATATCCAAGAATATTCTCTGATGTAAGCGCCGTGTCGAATAATCGCATTTGGTCCAACGTATGCTGGGCCAATGATGCAGACGCCCGGTTCAATGATTGCAGATTCATCAATGTGAACAATTCCATTTGAGTCGTCGATGTAAGCTCCTTTTTTACGCCTATACCTGCTTCCCATGTCTGTTAGCATATCTGCCATTTGCCCTTTCAGGGTAGGTAGAACTGACCAAACAGGGCCATCTGGGAAACAAGGCTGTCGACCTAAAGATTCATCCAAAGATGGCCAAAGATCTTCCGCAGCAGGGGCGCTCATCAAACCACCCCATACTATGCAGCGATTTGACCTTTTCATGCAACGCTGTATATTCGCTTACCAGTAGAACGGTCAAGAGTGAACCCCACGTAATTCTTTAGATACCGGGGGATAAAGAAGCCCACTTTACGAGACGTAAGCCCGTGGTTGCGCATTCGGCGCGTATTAGAGAGGTAATCTACAATATCTGCAGCAGAACAACCAGGGTTTGCAGATACATATTCAACGATCTCTAATTTCAGCCTCTCTCTTCGTGCAACTTTCTGTGTTCCATTTCCATTCATAATATCTTATAGGTTTACAAAGTATATTGATTGGAATGGGGACTGCCCCGGGACCCACGTTTTTGCAACCTACCTCATAGGAAATCTAGCATATCAGACCACTTGAATGAAGACCCTCTTCGGAACATCTTTTCATGAAAATCTGTTTGAGGAAAATGAGCACACCGATTAACTCGCCCCCTACTATTATAGCATCCAATCCGCGTATTTATTGGCACCATAATCGTGGATAAATCAAGCGAAGGACCGTTTGGTTTTGGAATGTCAATAACTACATTTTCTTTAATTCCATCCCATGAAATTTGTTCAAACGAAGGTGGTAATAATTCTAAATCATCTTCTAATCGAATTACACCTTCAGCTAGTTTCTTTGGAGCCCAAGTGTTTGGATTGGGGCCATCAAGCCATTGTACAACCCGCTTCATGTCTGCAGGCTCCAATAGAGTGATGAAAGTTCTCTCCCACCAACCAGGAGAACGTACAATTGTAACATGATGTATTCCAGGAACAACATCTCTAGCATCCAAATTATCCGCCCAAGTCCGACATATATTTTCCAAGCGAACTGGGATGATTGGCATCTCAGGAGCCATAATATCACATAAGCGATATGGATTTGCAAGTTCTCCAGCAATCAGTAGTGGTCTCCTCTTTTCTAGATTAATTACATCCGAAAGTTTGGTTCCATCTTCAAAAATATGAGAGCCGATATATGACTTCAGACCATCTAAATCAATAGATTCACCTTCTGGCATTGAGGGGGCAGAAAGATCTCTAATTTCACGATTAGAGAAAAAGAGGGGCCCCCCTGGTAGTGGTAAAGGAGAGTTGCCTGGCGGGTTTGGCCATAGCCTAGGTGATGAGGACATAGTTTGCCCACTCTGGATTTATTGTTGAAATTAACTCAAAGAATGAATCGAGGCAAATGCCTTGCTACAGTACTAGGAGAAACAGTACCAACAATCGCTCCCTCATTATCCGTAACTGCTAATTGATTCAAATCGTGCATCAACATCAAAGCCGCGGCTTTGAGGAGAGGGGTACTCTCTTTCATTGTAAATGATTTTTGAGTAATTAATTGCCTAGCTGGAATCACATGCATCCAAGCAATGTCTCGATTAACTGTTTTCTTGGCAATTACTTTCAAGACATCAACGGCATGTATTCTCCCCATAGGAACCCGTTCAGTATCTACAATGAACAAATGATCTAAATTCATTCTAGTTATTCTGTCAAGGGCATCGGCCACCGATGCATCTCTTCCAAGGACATTAGGTGAACTCATCACTTGACCGCAAGTCAATGAACGAATCGCCTTTGAATTGGCGAGTTTTGTTGAATTCCGGGTTTTACTCTGGGGCAATTTTACTCCTCCTTATTCCCCCGCCCTCTACTCAACCTATTTGAATGCATCAAGTATTTGAGGTGCCAAAATGACATTATTTCGGAAATAAAACCCCGTATTATGAATAAAAGTTCGGAGATAATTACGGTTAGCCGGAAAGTAATCGCCGAATTATGGCGGGATATCCCCTTCTGATGCGCACAAAACGAACCTTCAATGGGAAAGAGGACCCGAGTGGAGGGTATGGCACTACCCGGAGATGTACTGGCGCATCTAGCAAGCCTTTCAGGATACGAACAAATGTTGGAGATGGATACAATTAGTCGTACACATGGAGTCGGTTTGGCAGAAATTGAATCTGAATTGGCACAATTCAAGATGGCAGCAACCGCTCCAGCTTCAGATCCAGCCCCCGTATCTTTCGAGGAAGAATTTGTACCCGGCGCCTACAAGGAGGCTGTTGATTTGGAATCTGCTAGGCCGCTAAATGTTGGGCCAACATATATCGATAATGCCGATCAATATCGAATGAAGTATGATCCTTCACAAGGTGGTCAAAGTAATCAATCACAAGTACGACAAGCAATTATCTGTCCAGCCTGTTCATCACCTTTAGGAATACCAGAGATTAGACCAATCAAGGTCACGTGCCCGCAGTGCATGCATGAGGCAGTATTCCAATCGTAATCAAATTCCCCAGTAGCGCTCGCCTTGGGCCTGACGTGCTTGTACTGCACGAACGATTGTGGTTGTAACCCACAGGACAGCAATCCACATCAGCGGTTCTAACATGACATTCCAAATACCCCGGACTGAGAATTCATAATCTCCGCCGGTTAGTACATCTATTGCAATTAATAGTCCTTGATCAAGGAAGGAATAAACAACCATTCCGAAAACAGCCAGGACAATTAATCTGCCAGAGAAAGAACCCTTTTTCAATCGTAACAGCATGAATCCAGCAGTTGATGTTAGGAATGCAATAACAATCCATGCAAGTGCAGAATGCACGACTCCAATCCACACAACAGAATAATTCGAAGTCGCTTCAAGTTCCATATATTTGTCATACCCCGTTGCCACAGCAAATATTGCACTGAACACGGTTGTTGTCCAAAGTAAGGATGAGAACATAGCAGCATCAGCATTCTCTCGCATTTCTTGCGCCACTCTGCTCACAGTTGCTTCAATACCAAGGCCTTTGGATAGAATGAATAGCCCAAAGATCAGAGGCAGAGATCCAATCACAATCCCTCCCAATGTATCCGGTAGCATGACTCCCAAGCCAAAAATTGCCATAATAGCGCCAAGAGGAATGAGCATCTTAGCACGCCATTTAGGATCTTCGAGTGCCTTTACGATGTAGTAATAGGTACCTTCAATTCCCTTGGATTGTTTGACAATAATTTTCTGAACATGATCGATTCTTACCTGACTTTGAATAATAGGCAATACCGATTCATCTTCAGCACCATCGGTAACAAGTATCGCTTGGTCTGGTTGAAACTCAGTTACAATTTCTTCTAATTGAGCGGCAATTGCCCGATCTGAGCGAACCCCCACTTTCTCATCACCGGTAAGGATTGCAATTTCGACCTCGTCACTTTCACTATTTCCTTCGATGAGATTATCGTGTTGATGAAGGGCGCCAAGAATAGCATTAGTATCACTTTCTTCAGGATCGGCAATACCTAATCTTAGTGCGGCAGTTAGCACCTGCTTTCGGCCAACTACGGGTCCGCGTATAGCTGTTTTCAAACCAAGATCATTATCTCGGTCTACAGTCAATACGAGAGTTCTAGTCATTATCCACAGCCCCGGCTACAATAGCGCTGATGCGCTTCCTATTCATCAAGCATCGCCCGAATTGGGAGGAATAACATTCACTTCGATACTTTCCTGCTTCTTTCGTCTACGTTGTTTGGCACGTATGTATTTCAGAGGATGATCCATCCATGGTTGATCGCACAATCGGTCTTCCCCGGTTCTGACTGCACAATTATGGTTAACTTTCAACTTTGAACATCCAGAAGGAGTATATTCTCTTTCGTAAAGGTGCCCTACTTGGTAGGTAGTGGTCCCTTCATTAAAGTCGGGGGCTGCTCTAAAGAAATCAATTGTAGTTTCAGCAGGTAGACCGATACAGCGCGAAATAGAACCTAAGAAAACTCTTCCGAAATGATTGACATTCACACCTTCAGCCAGTTCTGAAACAGCCTTTCGCATACAAGGGGGCCAATCTTCTTCTCCAGCTCCAATAAGAGCGATGGTTTCTGCAGTACGAGATGCTACTAGGCCACGAATCATCCCCACAGGTTCCGATAATCTGATGAGTAAACTCTCATCCATTTTAGTCATCTTTTCAAGTGCATCGAGCTTAATGTCCTCTTTCATTCTCTCCCGCAATAACCTAGCAACTTTACCTTTGGACGAATATTTGTCACCTTCATCAAAAAGAGTGACCCAGCCATCTTTGATATCACAATTAGGAAGTCTCCATCGTGAACCGGTAATTCCAGTACATAATTCAATAAAATTAGCAAGACCAATTCGCCAAATGCCGTTTTTATCACACTCTATTTCAGAAATATATGTGTTAGCAATTATAGAGATTGCATCATCACGTTCGAGAATACGCTGTGCCCTTTCAGCTTCAGCCTGGGCCCATCTTGAAATCAACCGCTCATCTTCACTAGCTCCAACAACTAGTCTAGCATAATAGAACGAAAAGGCCTCTAGTAACCGCCCTTCCTCTGTATGGATGTCGCCAATTGAAGCAACCTCTACCCCATCCTTACTATCTACTGAATCAACTAATCGTGACCTTGCACGTACACGCGCCCTTTCCATCATCGCCCCGTCAAGTAATTCATCGATATCGATTTGGTGCGTCGATGCCATTCTTGCAATCCATTCCTTTGCCTGAGGCAGGAATGGGTATCTTGCAAGTGTGACCTCATCTTTGAGATCAGGAATCGTGAATGGCTTGGGCACATTTACTAATTCTATGGCGTGACATTTGAACCCTCTTATTCATGTGGGATATCGAGGTGGCATGGGCCAATGCAACCATTCAAGCAAGAGTTGGTTCGCATTCAAGATGAGATAAGAGAGTACTTCGATTGGAGTCTTGAGGCGGATTATAAGAGCGCATTATTACTCTTGGAATCATGTAAAAACCCCGCACCGTCGATACTTCTAGAAGGTAAAGTTACAGTGGTGGGAGCCGCTGTAAATCCAGGATATATTCCTCAAATGCCAACACTAGTTGCTGATGGTGCGATTGGAGCGATAGAAGATTATTCAAAAGTTGTACTAATTGTGAGTGACGGGGACGGTTCTCCATATATCGAAAAAGCACTAAACAAAGGAATTCCGATTTGTCTCCATGCCCATGGGGATAATATCGAAACTTGGCAAAATATCCTATCTGCTATTAACGAAAAGCAACAAATAATGTTGACCCACCAAACACCTGAAAAAATCGAAGGAATGCACAACCCTGGAGGATTTACAGATGGAGACCGAGCTGTATGTATTGCATTTGCATTAGGGGCTACCGAAGTTGAATTAGTTGGATTCTCTACAGACGAAGTAGGTCGTTGGTCTGGTGCGACTGATGAAAAACGAAAACTAATGAAGTTGAAGTGGATGAATAGAGTGTTGGAGTTGCTATCATTGGAGGTTAGTAGATGAAGAAAAACCATGTTTTGTGGTTTATCGCACTATTGGTAGTGAATACGGGGTGGTACTTCGTCAGTCAGCAAAGCGCCAGTCAAGAAATCAACAGACCAGGTGCAGATTTCTCCCCGGAGAGAGAAGCCAAAGTCGGTTCCATTTTAGGTAGTTCAGTCGATTATGAATTAGAACATTGCTTCGCTTCAATTAACGGAGGTGTGCACGAAGTAAGCATCAAAGTTGAATCGGATTCGACAGTAATTTACTCATGGAATGGAACAACAGACGATGGCTGTATTACATATTCTGCTGCATCCGATGAAGGGACTCTTCTAATCATAACAGAACTCGAAGATGGCGCAGAGACGACTACGACCCTCTATACATGGCCTCTAAAATCCGCTTTACTTCCTGGGATCGTATTATTTTCAATAGGTACATTGGTTGTGGCTTATGGTGAAATTACAGTCCGTGCACTAATAACCAAAAAGTTAGAAAAAATAGAATCAGAACACAAAATAACTTTGCAGAACGCTGACTCAACCGAAGCAAGCACTTCCGCCATTTGGCAAGATCCAATGAGGCCCAAGTAATCAGAGGAAATCAGCCAAACTCATTTGTTTAGCCTTATCATTGTTGAATAGACTTTCAACACTTTCTGCAAGCCATTCGACGTTTTGTTTAGTATAATTGTCTACCCCGTATGTCTCCATAACGTGTTTTGTAACTTTGATATATTTTCTAACAGCGCCTTCGGTAACGGTCAGTGCTAAATTACCCCCGCACATTTCACCCTCTGCTTTACGAACTCCAAATGCACTCATGCCTCTACCGGTTTGTACTTGTGGCTGAATACATTTAGCAGCCAATGGCATTCGCCGATAAGAGTGACCACATTTCAGGCACCGAACCTTCTGTCTAGTAAATGCCACTAAGTTACCTCTTAAATCAGGAAGGAAATGTGATCTGATAACACTTGAAGCGACGGTTCGGACATTCACTCCTCTCAATCTGTGGCCAAGTGATAATTGTCCATTCATTTTGTCAATCATTGTTTCTAGTGTTTTGTAGGCTGATAATTGTGGCCCTTCTGCCATATTTTTGGTAGAGTGAGTGAAACCCAGACCTCTTACTGCAGCTACACTACCGAGGCGTCGTTCAACGAAGTCCATGCGATCTGCGAGTTCTTTTGGGTGTGGTTGTGCGATTGTAGCTTCATAGAACCACCTTTCATAATGCCATGCGGAATCTACGTTCAATGCTTCTTTATCGACTTCAGTAGGATTTAGTCTAGTTGTTAGAACCAAAGGGGCATCCATTTGTCCACCACGATTCGAAGGCAAAATCTCTCTACTGAAATTTAATAATCCATCCATCAATAACATGATGGCATCCTCATCACCATCACAATTTCTTCGCTTAGCAGCATGGAATAAGGGATGAGCGTAACCTCCGGAACTATCTGAAAAACCAATCAAACGAGATAGAACCCCTCCTGATGTATGGGGCGCTAGTGCGCAGATAAGTTGCCCAACCAAGTCTTCCGGTTCTTCTACATTATAGAATGGCTCAAGCCCATAAAATCTAACTAATAATTCATCAATATACTTTGCAGTTCTTACGAAATAATCGGCTCCATTTTTGGCTAGAATAAAGTCCTGAGGAAATATTTCTAATAATTGTTCATCACTAGTTAGTTCATCACCAAAGCAATCGTAAGTATAGCTTAATTCCCTTAGTTTTTCCCAACCAACCCCTATTTCTATCGGGGTAAAATGTGTCACTGGAACATCGCTCATATCGAATCTAACCGTTCCATCTCTGAAAACAGGTAATCCGTGCTTGGCACGTAGAATTCCCTTTTCCATGGGTTCTGGAGTCTGATTTTTACTCATCATTTTCTTGACTCCTTTTATTCGCTTAGGGACACGATCAATACCTAATGAGATACGCGCATCTTCAAGTAAATCATCTAGTTTGATAGTCTGTATTTCCCCGCGCCTTCTAGCCTTAGATTTCGCATCAGACACTCTCAATTCAGTGCGTCCACCACAATTGCCCCCGGGAACCGACTCACCATTACTGTCAATTTTCCGATGGTGGCAAGATATCATTGGAGATTTTCTATCACATGTCGTACAAAACCTAACTCCAACCTGTGCTCGCAATTCCTGTTTGGCTGCGGCGTTTCCAATTAATCGCTGATTGCCGCCAGAATTTTCAATTGGGAAAAGGGAGTGCACAGTTGGCTTTTCACGAGGAGCACTTTTTTCAGGACGCCCCATTCTACAACCAATGCGTACTGGGGCAGAATGCTCCCATCTAATCCTAGAAATCATCCTAATCTGTGTGAGTATCCCATCGACACAATGGTCGTCTTCCATAATTTGAGCCTGCAGATATTTTGCTGGGTTTTTAGGGCCAGCATCAGGTAATTGTTCAGCAGCTTCCTTTCCGATAGTATCGGTTTCTGCAATTCCAAGACCACGCTGTCTTGCACCGGTTTCAGCAGCTATACGGACAGTAGATCTTTCACTTTCCAAGACACTCTTCCGTCCCCGTTCTTCAGCAAGAATAAGTTCAGTATCTCTCAAACTTTGTATTCTATCTTTGAATATTGTTAGAGCATCCTCTATACGAATAGGTGCTTTACCTTTGTATGAATAACCTAAGCCATCAAGCATTGCTTGCCAGCCTTCGGTTATGATTAAATCATCATTTTCATGATGATGAGTTAGACCCAACATTAGTGCTGAACCTTTGACGAGTCCATGTATTCTTAACACCCAACTATTGGGTACTGCTGATATGAAAACGCCATTTTCTACAGGAATGTTAGGGCCAGGCATAGATCCGAAATCCAAATCATCCTCTATTTCAGGACGCAGTTCATCCATCGTATTCGGATTCCAGTCCTTGACTCCTGAAATAAAGCGTAAACAACCATCACTGATAATTGAATTATCAATCGCTTCTAGTAAGGCAGGAACCCATTCTATCGGCAAATCCCGCCACCATGGATTATGTGGGGTAATGAG
>Ga0315322_10002900_pt1 | contig 13301 bp, 10 predicted proteins | sample M110021515metaG_FD_203461 | JGI IMG/M metagenome (GOLD analysis project Ga0315322, IMG submission 203461) | Ammonia-oxidizing marine archaeal communities from Monterey Bay, California, United States - M1 100m 21515 | ecosystem: Environmental > Aquatic > Marine > Intertidal zone | place: USA... | reverse complement strand
ACAATGACATGGTGTAAGACAAATACCACCACAATCTATACCAGTTTCATTTTGATTTTGTATGCCATCGTAGCAACTTGGACATGGAGTACAAGTTGGACCTCCACAATCAACTCCAGTTTCATTACCATTTTGGATGCCATCTGTGCAAGTAGGACAATTGATAACAGCTCCCCAGCCTGAAAAATTTACTGATCCATCAGAAATAAATTCAACTGTAATACAACTTCCCGTTGAAGCAATTATTCCGGGGTTTGTTGTGCCGCCCGTTACAGATGATTGATACATTGGTGTACCTGTTGTATTTGTTCCGTCATAAATATTTAAAAAGTCAAAATTTGTTTCAACTTCAAAAGGAAAGGCAGAAAAATCTAATGCAATAATTCCACCAGAACTAGAACAAAAAGTCATGGTGTAATTCTCTCCGTTTGAATAGTTACCATTTTGTCCGCCTGAATCATAAAGTGTACCCCCACAACCCGTAATTGTTCCACCTTGACTAATTAAATAATCTGTACAGACATTCGGGCAAGGCCCTCCGCAATCTATTCCAGTTTCACCTTGGTTCTGTATTCCGTCATTGCAAGATGGTGTGTTGCAAGAAATTACAGCTTCCCATCCATTTAATGCTACTGAACCATCTGATGAAAAGGTAAACGTAAGACATCCTGTACCATCTGATGATATCGTACCAGGAGGGTTTCCTGAGTCAAAGGGACTACCGTTAATTTGCGGAGAAAAAACATTAGGGCCATTGTAAACAGTTAGTGCATCCCAATTTGTTTCAACATCAAAAGAAGTAAAATCAAAAACTAATTCTGTTCCTGGTGTATTTGAACAAAAAGTTATTGTGAAAAATTCATTGCTATTGTAACCAAAGAAATCACCTCCAGAATCGTAAAATGTTCCACTACATGTATTTACTTGGGTATTATTACTTGCTCCATTAAGGGTGTAGATTTGTGAGTAATGATTGGAAACGAAAAAGAATATCGAAATTAAGAAGAATAATCTTCTAATAAATTGTAGGGGCTTCATTTTATAGTGAGATTATGTAATTTGAAATTGGTAGTAAAAAGATCATTCTTCCCTTTATAGTTAGGGTCAGTAAATTGGTGAAAAATTACTAATGATCCTTTCTCAAATTTGTTGACATTTCCAGTAACATATGATTTTGCAGGAATTTTTTTCTCAAAAGATAGTTCACTATTTGAAAGAGATCGATTTATTTGTTTACCACTTATTTTATTGGCTGAAAAATCCCAGGAAACTAAAATTGAATGTTTTTTATTATTAGTAACTCTGAAAACTAGATATTCACTTTTGTAACCACTTTTAATGTTGTTTTCTTGGAATGAATATTCAATAGTAATACCATTTTTCTTTGAATATTTTTTCCAATCAAATTGATTTTTTTTAATACTAGAAATAGTATGAATTTCAACTTGAGACGAAATTAAAAATGGAGTAAAAAGCAACCAAAGTAAAAAAAGTTTTTTTTTGGTTATTGAAAATAGGGTTGAGGGTAGCATTATTTTTGTAAGTAATTTTATATTTAAAACTTTGTTTCATTAATAATTAAAAATATGAAATTAATAAGAACTTACAAAGAGTTTTATGTTAATTAATTAAGTAATAATAGCGGGCCTTTGAATTGTTCATTTTCTCCAAATTTATTAATGAGTTGAACAACCCAAATGTATGATCCTTGAATGCACTTTTCACCAGTGTTTTGATTGTATCCATCCCAAGGCTGATTAATGTTTGTTGTTTTGTAAATTAACTTTCCTTGTTTATTGTATATAGTCATTATAAATTCAACATTCATCAATTTTAAAGACTCTGGAATAAAGCTGTCGTTTATGCCATCTCCATCTGGTGTAAAAGAGTTTGGAGCGTATAAGTTGAAATTCTCTTTTATTTCTAAGGGTTTTGTTGTAGAGCTCGAGCAGTTATATTCATTTGTTTGTTTTAATGAAATTAAATATGTTCCCTTTTTATGAAATTTATGCTCAGGGTTAAGTAAGGTTGAACTGTGCCCATCACCAAAGTCCCATTCGTTTGTAGCGTTAAATGAATTATTTGAATTGAATAATATTTTAGGGGTTCCATCTTCAACTTGTTTTTCAAATTGAAAATCTGATTGCGGTATTTCATTGACAGTAATCATTATTGCGTCTGAAACTGTTTGTAAATTGTTAGCGTTTGTGGTTGTCAGTGTAACTCTGAATTCCCCACTATTTTTAAACACATGATTTGGTGATGAATCATAACTTGAAGAGCCGTCATTAAAATCCCAATAGTATGAATAGCTTTCATTTTCTGTTGGATGAAAATTAATGGATTCTTCTTGACATATGTCTGTTTTACTTACAGTGAATTCAGCAATTGGGTGTGAAATTTGACTTGTAGAATCCGTGTCTATATTTTCAGGATTTATTGGTGTTTCAATTTCTTCATTTGAATTATTTTCAGTTTCAAAAATAGCCTCGTTATTATCATTATTAAGCTGATTGATGTATGTATCTTGTTTGTTTTTAATTTTTTGTTCTTTGATGATTTTTTCTGTAGTTATATTTCTGACATTTCAATTTCATCATTTGAGTGAAATGTGTTTGTGTTTTCGTTTTGCTGGAATTCCTTTACTAAATCAGTAGAAATATTTTCTTTAAGAGGATTAGAACTTGTAATTATTTTTTTGGATGAATTTTCTGTTCCAATATATGATGAAATGATTAATAAAGAAGAAGTAACTAAGATAAGTCCAATAGCAATAATTGATGTTATATTAGAGTTAGGCTTTGGTAATTTTTTTTCAATAGCATCCCAAGAATCATAACTAAAATCAACTTGATGTTGATTTAGTTTATTGCTTATTATTTCCTCAAAGGGATCTAGCTTATTCATAATTTTCATTTAACTTTTCACTTAGCATTTTTTTTACGTTTGCTTTAGCTTTAGCAAGATTTGATTTTGATGTGCCTTCACTTATTTCTAGTTCCAATGCAATTTCTTTATGTGTCAGACCTTCCATTATGTATAAATTAAATACAGTTCTGTAGGCAGGAGATAAGTTTTGCATGGCGCTTACTACATCTTTAATTGATAATGATTCATAAGGGTTGAAATCTTCTTCAACTTCATATGAACTGCTTTTCTCATTGTATATCGATTCATTTAATGTTAATTCTCTTTTTCTTTTTCTGTAAGAATCTAGGGCGGTATTAACAATTACTCGTCTTAACCAACCTTCAAACGACCCTTCAAAGCTATAGTTGTCAATTTTTTCAAAAACTTTAATAAAACCGTCTTGCAAAATGTCTTTAGCTTCATCTTCGTCTCTTGCATATCTGTAACACACAGACATCATTTTAACGTAAAATAATTCATAAATTTTACGTTGACTTAAAAGATCTCGCCTCTTACATTTATTAACTATAATTGATAGCTCCTTTTGAGACAGTTTCATTGTTATTGTATAATTGACGTAAACTTAATTAATAAGTTGCCAAATAATATTAAATTATAATTTGATAGATATTAATTCTAATATTACAATAATTAAATCTCAATAAATAGGATAGAAGTAATTGAATTTTTATTTTCGCAAAAATTGATATAAAAAAAGATTTATGAAAGTTACGATAGTTGGAGCAGGAAACGTTGGTTCTACCTGTGCAGATGCCATTGCTTATAAAAGAATTGCTAGCGAGGTTGTTTTGTTAGACATCAGAGAGAACTATGCTGAAGGTAAAGCTCTTGATATGACACAAACATCAACTCTTTTAGGTTTTAACACTAAAATTGTTGGAAGCACTAATGATTACAAGAAAACAGCTAATAGTGATGTTGTTGTAATTACAAGTGGAGTTCCAAGGAAACCAGGAATGACAAGAGAAGAATTAATTGGTGTTAATGCAGGTATTGTAAAGTCAGTAACAGAAAATATTTTAGAGCACTCTCCAAATGCCGTTATTGTAATTGTTTCAAATCCAATGGATACCATGACCTATTTAGCCCTTAAAGAGAGTGGTCTTCCTAAAAATAGAATAATTGGAATGGGTGGAGCTTTAGATAGCGCTAGGTTTAAAACTTATCTATCAATTGCATTAGATAAGCCTTCTAATGATGTTCATGGAATGGTGATAGGTGGGCATGGTGATACTACTATGATACCTTTAACTAGGTTGGCAACATATAATGGTTTGCCAGTATCAAATTTTTTAAATGAATCTAAAATAAATGATATTGCTGCTGCGACTATGGTTGGAGGTAAAACATTAACAGGAATGCTTGGTACTTCTGCTTGGTATGCTCCAGGAGCTGCAGTTTCTTATTTAGTAGCTAGTATTTTACACGACCAGAAAAGAATAATTCCTTGTTCTGTACTTCTTGAAGGAGAGTATGGACAATCTGATATTTGTATTGGCGTTCCAGTTATTGTTGGAAAAACTGGATGGGAAAACATTGTTGATGTAGAATTAAATAGTAATGAAAAAGAATTGTTTTCTAAGAGTGCTGATGCTGTTAGAAAAATGAACGATGCTCTAAAGACATTATAATTTTTCGAGTTCATATTAAAAAGGAGCTTATATGGAGCTCCTTTTTAATATATAATTCTTTCATGTTTAGAGTATACCTGATCTAATTTACAGGCATTCCAGCTTAGTTTTTTCCTTCTTTTAGCAATTAAATCGTATAAATAATTTCTAACTTTTAATGGAATAATCTTTCCTATAGAAACAAATTGTATGATTCCTTTCATTAATGTTGCAGTTTTAATAACTGCATCCGAATAAAGATATACATTGTTGTCAGAAATTAGAATAACAGTTTTGTCAACTAAATCTTTTAGTTTGTTTTCTTTAATTATTTCTCTTGAAGTTGTAGAGTTAGACCCAGAAACAAAGATGGATTCAGATTTGTCATTTTCTATAATAAACTTTGCCCATTTGTTGCACATTAAGCAATCGTGATCAAAGATTAATATGTGATTTGGTTTTTTGATTAATATGGGTCTTCTTCTCCTAAATCAATAACAATGTGAGTTTCACCTTTTCGACTTTCGATGGTAGTAAAATGACCTCCAGAAACTAGTGTGTCGTTTATTGTTGTATTAACAAAGAAATAATAGTCTCCCCTTTTTAAATTTTCAAAAATTGCTAACCCGTCATCATTAGTTTGCATTGTATCATCCCCTTGAGATGTAGCGCCTGGAAATAATTGTCCACTGTAAAGTACAGAGACTTGAGTCTGAGGTAAGTTAAGAGCATTTCCGTTATCTATGCTTTTAATTACATGAACATTTATTTTGGCTTTCCCCCCAATACCTGCAGTTTTTGAGCAAGAAAGAAATAAAAGACAAAGCAATATTAAAGGAATTGAATAGAGGAGTTTAGACATGAATTATATTTTAATAAACCTAGACATAAAGCTATTAAAATTATTTTCAACTTTAATAAAATAGATCCCTTTTTTGAGTTTTGAAACATTAATGTCGCCATAACTTTTCCCATAAATTATCTCTTGACCAAGAGAGTTAAATATTTGAAATTCAAAACTTGATACGTTTCCTATTTTGAGAAAATCCTTGCAAGGATTTGGGAATAAATGTAATTGCTTGTTTTCAATTTCATTAATTGAAATAGGGTTTTCTAAAGTTCCTAAAAATAAAGATACTCCTCCTCTTTCATTACCTAAGATTAAATCGGGTAGTGTGTCAGCATTTAAATAAGAAACTGATGGTGATGCATTTGGCCCAATGTTCACACTTTGAAGTGTGTCAATTAATTGAAAAGTTCCAGATAAATTATTGTCAATGTCACCAAACTTTAAGACGTATCCGCTTTCACATCCAACATACAATTCTAATTCGTTCTGTTGATTTCTAAAGAATTTAGGAATACTGAACCCTATATTTGTAAACCATTCGGCTACTTGGATATCTCCAAATTCATCTGAATAAAATTTAAATAATGGAGAGGATGGGGAGCCAATGTTTTCGTAGTAATTGATATTCCCTAAAGCTTCACCAATAGTTAAATCTAAATCACCATCACTGTCTACGTCAAAAAGATGCGGGATAGCTGCGTAACCAATGTCTATGACATTTCCATCATTGTCTTGATATTGAGGTGTTGTTAATGAAAGATTAAATGATGCAGGAGAAGATGATGTGTTTTCAAAAAAATGTATAAATCCAGAAAAATCTCCTAACAACAGGTCTATATCTCCATCGTTATCTAAATCTCCAAATGTTGGATAAAGGCCTTTGTCAATGTTTAATGAAGAGATGTTCTGAAAGTCATCAGTAACTAATTCAAATTTAGGAGATGTTAAAGTTCCTATGTTTTCGTAAAGAGAAATAGAACTTATGTAATGAGATGGGATGCTTAAGTCAAATCTTCCGAAATTGGAAACAAAGAAATCTTTTAGTCCATCATTGTTGTAATCGAAAAACACAGGATGAGATGATTTCCCCATTTCAATCATTTCACTTTGAAATTTATTTTTAGATATTAGGTTAAATGATGGAATTGAGTTTGTGCCAAAATTTTTATAAAACCATACGCTTTCTTTGTTCTGAGCTTCAGTGTCGATATTAGGGCTAACTAATAAATCGTTTATCCCATCTAAATCAATGTCTTCATAGTATGCTCCAGGATATAAGTATAAATCTACAGGAACTGTATTTGATGGGAAAACAGTGTCTTGACTAATGAATGAGGTGTTAGCATTAACTCCAGTATTATCATTATACAAAGCAACAACATTACTGAAAGAAACATCTCCTAAAATTAAATCTTTAATAGTGTCATTGTTTAAGTTTAGGGATAATATTGTTGAGCCAGAATGTTTTTCATCGTTTGCAGTAGGTGCGTGAGGATTAGCAACATTTGAGGCGCAAGTGTCAAACAAAACACAAGTATTTGTGTTAAAGCCAGTTTCTAAAAAGTGTCCCCAACAAGCGTTTTTAATTTCATAAGTTAAGCTGTCAAAAGCATGTCCATTTTCTACAGAGAAATTTTGATGATATTCTATTCTTGAACCAAGGACTCCAAATGTTAGAACATCCAAGTCCCCATCTCCATCAATGTCATTAATGTCTGGAATATCTACTTTACTTACGAACAAGTTTGTTTGATTTCCAAACTGATATGAAAGCATATAGGGATCTTGAGTGTTTGTTGTGTAATTAGTAAAAGTAAGTTTGTTAAATGAAATTTCGGTTCCAACACTAGTATTTTCCCAAACACCTATCCCGCCAGAAACATATGAGAAAATATCTTTTTTCCCATCATTATTAAAGTCTCTTAATAAGGCCCAATATTCTAGTGGAGGGAATAATTTTGAATACTCTGAATTAAATGTGAATGTTGTTCCATTGTTAATGTAAATGGAGACTGTATTGCCTGTTCTGTCAAAAATGAAAAGATCTTCTAGACCATCATCGTTGACGTCAATTTTTGAAAATTGTGCAGCATTTATACCTCCCATCCAAGGGGAGTTTAATTCATTTCCATTTGAAATTACTTTAATACTATCAACTTGATGAAAAAATGCACTTTGAGTAAAAATGGTATGAGAAATAAACAAGGAAACTAAAAGTAAAATATTTTTCATCATTCAAATATAATTAAAGAAATCATGTGAAATTAGAGACGTTTTTTTTTATTTTAAGTTGCTTTCGTTTCCTGTTATTATAGTTTATATCGTAACAACTTGAAATATTGTTGTTTATAATAAGATGAAATTCTATATTTGCTGCCCCAATTTTGTTAAATATTATAATATAACACAATGCGTAATAAAGGATTTTTATGGGTATTAACCATATTATTAGTAGTTGCATGTATCTATCAATTGTCATTTTCATGGGCAACAAAATCAATAGAAACAGCTGCTTTTGAACACGGAAAAGAACAATACAAGACATTAATTAATTCAGGTGCTGAAGAAGCTGTAATTGACAATGAAACAGTCCAATTATATTCAGGTGATGCTGTTTCTGAAAAAGCAAAGCTTAAAGTCGAAGCTGATTACGAACAAAAATATTTAGCTCTTCATGGAGAAGATAAAGCTTATCCAGGATTAGGCATATCTTATCAAAAATGTAAAGATCAGCAACTTGGTTTAGGGCTTGACTTACAAGGTGGTATGTCTGTAACTTTAGAAGTTTCTATTTCAGATTTAGTTAGAAATCTAGCTGGGAACCCTCAAAATCCATCTTTTAAAGAACCTTTTCAATTAGCGCTTTCAGATTTTAAAAGAGGTCAATCTTTTGAAGATGCTAACGGTGATGATTTCATAGGTTTGTTTTATGCTCATTACAAAGAGTTAAACCCAGAGAACCCTTCAATGTCTTATTTTAATTCTTCAAATAAGGATTTATTTAAAATTGATTGGAACAATGATCAGATTATTGCAGAGCTTAAAAATTTAAGCAGTAATGCTATTGATAAGACACAACGAATTATTGAGTCTAGAATAAACAAATTTGGAGTTAGTCAACCAAATATTCAACGAAATCCAATTTCAGGAAGACTTCAAATTGAGTTGCCTGGAGCAAAGGATAAGAATAGAATTAGAAAATTACTTCAATCCACAGCAAGCTTACAATTTTGGGATGGTGCTCACAAAGACTGGACAAATTCGTTTTTAGAATTAGATAACGCAATTAAAAAACGAAAAGATAATGGGCAAGAAGAAATTATAGTGGATTCAGATTTTGTTGAGATTTCAGATGACTCTCTGTTAACTCTTAACGAACTAGATAAAGAAATTTATTTTGCTTCTAAAGCTAGTTATGACTCCTTAGTTATTGAGAAAGAAGCTGAATTAGCTCTTTTGGATTCTAATAAATTAAAGAAACCTATTCTAGATGGTAATCTATATTTTATACATAGTAACAATAGTCCTTATATAGGAGTTGCTAAAAGTGCTGATACAGCAAAAGTAAATTCATTGTTGAAAGGTGCTGAAGCAAAAAATATTTTCCCATTAAAGAAGGTTAAATTCCTATGGATGAATAAATCTGAAGAGTATAATTTTGGTAGTGAGAAAATAGATGGATATGCTTTAATGGCTGTTGAAGTTCCTAATTCTGGAAAACCAAAATTAGATGGTGAAGACATTAAACTAGCTGAGCAGAGTTTCGATCAGATGAGTAACCCAGCAGTATTTTTGATGTTCAAATCTCAAGCAGCAAATATTTGGGAAGAATGGACAGGTGAAAAAACCGGAAAATTAATTGCGGTAGTTTTAGATAATCAAATTTACTCTGCACCTTATATAAGAACTAAAATCTCAGGGGGGAATACAGAAATTAGTGGTGGTTTTGAAACTATTGAAGAAGCACAAGATCTTGCAAACATTTTAAAGGCAGGATCTCTTCCAGCTCCTGCAGTAATAGTTGATGAGGCAATAGTTGGTCCGTCATTGGGACAAGAAAATATATCTGCTGGATTGTGGTCTTTTGTTTTTGCATTTGGACTGGTATTAGTTTACATGATTTTTTATTACAATAAAGCTGGTTTAGTCGCTAATGTTGCCCTATTGGCAAATATCTTTTTTATTATAGGAACTCTAGCTTCTATGGGTGCTGCTTTAACTCTTCCAGGTATTGCTGGTCTTGTGTTAACAATTGGTATGTCTGTTGATGCTAATGTTCTAATTTATGAGAGGATTAGAGAAGAGCTAAGAAAAGGAAAAGGAATTAAATTAGCAATTCAAGATGGGTATAAGCATGCCTATTCTGCTATCATAGATGCTAACATAACTTCATTGTTAACAGCAGTTGTTTTAGCTTATTTTGGTTCTGGACCAATTCAAGGTTTTGCCACTACTTTAATTATCGGAGTTTTCACTTCCTTATTTAGTGCAATTTTTATCACTAGATTGATTTTTACATTAATGTTAGATAAAAAGAAAGAGGTTTCTTTTTCAAATAAATTAACTGAAAACCTTTTCGCAAATAGCTCAATTCAGTTTTTAGCAAAAAGGAAAATATTTTATGGTATTTCTTCGCTAATTGTTATAGCAGGTATTGCTTCTTTATTTTCAAGAGGTCTTGATGGTGGAGTTGAATTTACTGGAGGGAGAACTTACAGGGTTGAATTTTCTGATACACCAGTTAAAAAAGATGTGGTTAATGCAATAGCAAATGCTTCAATTTCTTTAGATGGAGACAGTGTTAAAGTTTCACCAGAAATAAAAACGGTAGATAATTCATACACTTTAGAAATTACAACTAAATATTTAAATGACTATATCCCTGAAGAAGGGGCTTTAAAAAGCTCAAGTGAATTAGTTGATGATGCTATGACAAACGCTTTTGCTAGTCTTGGATATGTCAATTCAGAAGAAACAGAACTTTCAGAAACTGACAAATATTTCTTAATTAAAACTTCTAGAAGAGTTGATTCTCAGATTTCTGATGAATTAATTTATGGTTCGATTTTAGCAATTGTATTTTCATTAGTTATAATATTCATATACATTGCTTTTAGATTTAAAAAATGGCAATTTGGACTAGGGGCATTGGTTGCAATGTTTCACGATGTTTTAGTTGTTCTTGGTTTGTTTTCTTTGCTTTATAATTTAGTTCCTTTTTCAATGGAAATAGATCAAGCTTTTATAGCCGCCATATTAACAGTTGTTGGGTACTCAATAAATGATACGGTTGTTGTTTTTGATAGAATTAGAGAATACACAACATTACATAAAAGAGCTAATCAAGTTGAAGTAGTTAATAATGCCCTAAACAGTACCCTTTCAAGAACCTTAAACACTTCTTTTAGTACATTCTTGGTGTTGTTAACAATATTCATTTTTGGTGGAGAATCAATTAAAGGCTTTTCATTTGCTTTAATGATTGGTGTTTTGGTTGGAACATATTCATCTGTTTGTATTGCTACACCATCTGTAGTTGATTTGACAAAATCTCTTATACAACTTCCCTCCAAAGAGAAGTAATTTCTTTTTTATTTAAAGCCCTCTAATTTTGAGGGCTTTTTGTTTAATTTTGTTTAATATGAATTTGTTTCTATTACTTGATGGAATAAGTGGCGGTGAGCTAATCTTTGTTTTCCTTGTGGTTCTTTTATTTTTCGGTTCGAAAAGTATACCAAAATTTGCTAGAACAATTGGTAGAGGTATGCGTCAAGTAAAGGATGCAACTCAAGAAATACAAAATGACATAAAGAAATCAGCTTTTGATAATTCTGAAGAAATTAAAGAGATTCGGGATACCTTTAAGAAGCCTAAAGAATAAAAATGTCAGAAATTTTTCAGCTTTTATTTGGTTTAGTGATCCTTCTTATAGGCGGTGAGTTTTTAGTCAGAGGTTCTATCACATTTGCAAAGTTTTTAAAAGTATCTCCATTAGTTATAGGATTAACTGTTGTTTCATTTGGAACTTCTGCTCCAGAACTATTAGTAAGTCTTCAAGCTGCTTTAAACGGCAGTCCAGATCTAGCTGTAGGAAATATTATAGGTTCTAATATTGCAAATTTAGCTCTTGTTCTTGGGTTAACTGTTTTAATTCTTCCCATGGTTGTAGATAAATCTAGCTTGTTTTTTAATTGGTTAGTTATGATTATGGCAACATTGTTGTTTTGTGTTTTTTCAATAACTAATCAAAAGATTGTCTTTTGGGAAGGGCTAATTCTATTTTCATCTCTTTTAGTTTATTTGCTATATTTTTTCTTTAATTCGAATAAAATAGTATCACATTCCGATATTGACACTAATAAAAATAACAAAATATGGCTCGCATTAATTTATTTTGTTTCAGGATCTGTAGGGCTGTATTATGGAGCTAAAGTTCTTGTTTCTAGTGCTGAAATTATAGCCATAGATGTGCTTGGTATTTCTGAAGCTGTAGTTGGTTCAACTATTGTTGCTTTTGGAACTTCTTTACCAGAGCTTGTTGCCTCATGTGTTGCGGCATTTAAAAAGCAATCTGGAATTTCAATCGGGAACCTTATAGGTTCTAACATTTTCAATTTACTTGCTGTAATAGGTGTTACATCGATAATTACACCTGTTTCAGTTTATGAATCATTTATTCAATTTGATTTTTATTGGTTAATCATAATTTCGATAATTATTGGTCCTGTATTACTATTTTTTAAGAAAGTTGGAAGAGTTATTGGCTCTTTTTTAGTTCTCTTTTATATAGCATATATTTTATTTCTTTTATAATTGTTGAAAAATTATTTGATTTATCAACAAACAATTTTGGTTTATTTGATAATTAATTTTTAAATAAATTTAATTTTGTGCAAATATTAACTAACAATTTGAAATGAGTAAGTCAAAATTAGAATACATATGGTTAGATGGTTATCAACCAACTCAAAACATGAGAAGTAAAACTAAGGTGATTGATGATTTTAGTGGCAAGCTTGAAGATGTCCCTGTTTGGTCGTTTGACGGTTCTTCTACTAAACAAGCTGTAGGTAATTCATCAGATTGTTTATTGAAACCAGTAGCTATTTTTAACGATCCCGCAAGAGTTAATGGTTTTCTAGTAATGACAGAAGTTTTAAATTCTGATGGATCTAATCATATTTCAAATGCTCGTGCTACTATAGATGATGACAATGATGATTTTTGGTTTGGTTTTGAGCAAGAATACTTTATCATGGACAGAGAGACTCAACTTCCTTTAGGTTTTCCTGTAGGTGGTTATCCTGGTCCTCAGGGACTGTACTATTGCTCTGTTGGAGGAAGGAATACTCATGGAAGAGATTTTGTCGAAGAACATGCTGATTTATGTATTGAGGCTGGAATAAATTTTGAAGGAATAAATCAAGAAGTAGCTAGTGGGCAATGGGAATTTCAATTGTTTGCAAAAGGAGCGAAAAAAGCTGGTGATGAAATCTGGATTGCACGTTATTTATTGGATAGATTAACAGAAGATTTTGGTTACTATATAGAATATCATCCAAAACCAATCAAAGGAGACTGGAATGGTTCAGGAATGCACGCTAATTTTTCAAATGAATTATTAAGAACTTGTGGTTCTAAAGAAGTGTATGAGAAAATATGTCAAGCATTTAAACCAGTTATTAAAGAGCATATCTCAGTTTATGGTCAACACAATGAACAAAGGTTAACAGGACTTCATGAAACAGCTTCAATCAATGAATTTAGTTTTGGTGTTTCTGATAGAGGTGCCTCGATAAGAATCCCTATTATAACAGTTGAAAATGGATGGAAAGGTTGGCTTGAGGATAGAAGGCCTGCTTCAAATGCCGATCCTTATAAAATTGCATCAAGAATAATCAAAACCATTA
>Ga0315322_10002899_pt1 | contig 13301 bp, 11 predicted proteins | sample M110021515metaG_FD_203461 | JGI IMG/M metagenome (GOLD analysis project Ga0315322, IMG submission 203461) | Ammonia-oxidizing marine archaeal communities from Monterey Bay, California, United States - M1 100m 21515 | ecosystem: Environmental > Aquatic > Marine > Intertidal zone | place: USA... | reverse complement strand
CGTTGAAGATACAATCTTCAATGCAATAACTCATACTGAAACAACCCATGATTTGGAAGATTGGGACATCACCATGACCCTAAATGACGCTGCGTTCAGCAATAATACTTCATTCGTTTTAACCACTCAAATTTGTAATAATGACGGGGTTTGTTTGATACCAGAGGAAGCCACATTATCTACAGATGATAATAGAACATTCACTTCTGCTGTTACTGCAATAGAGGACCACACCTACGTCAATTGGAGAGTGAAGGCAACATATGTTGATGATAATAATTCAACCGAAATGTTCCCCTCATCAGGGTTCTACAAGACTTGGTCGGATTGCTGGTTAAATGATGGTGAGTGGGGTGGTGATGGATGCCCTGAATCAGAAGTACTAGGGCCGAAAGAATCGGATGGCCTGCCCGCATTGGGAATTATGGCTACTGTTGGAGCAATCGCCCTAGCTGCTGTTACTCGCAATGAATGAATTCAACCAACCGCTCGATAAATCGGCGTTGTTCGGGACCAAAATCGGTGATTATTACCTCTACCCCTTTGGTATTGATTTTCCCATCTCTAAATCCTCTTCGCTCTACATCTGAAGGCACTAAAGGAAGGTTCTTTTTCTTGAGTTTCAGTAATACGCCGTCTTCAACAACTTCAACTTTCATCTCAGAACAAATTGCTGCTTGAATTAACACAAGTAATTCATCGGGACTTTCCCCCCCTCCGTATGCTGAAAGAAAACCAAGGTCGGTTTCATTCTGTTCTAAGAGATCGTCCAATCCTCTTCCACTCATCTTTTCACCTCATAGTGGTGTTTCGAGAAGATTCCAACCAATTACTTGACCGTTGGTCGCATCCATAACCAAAGAAAGATAATTGTCCCATTCTGTAGTTTCGCCATCGATTGTTTTTGAGGAAACCCACGAACGGGTTAAATCGAGTGTAGTGGCCCCCGAGTCTCCAGAGTTAAGACGATTTAGCCAATCTGTATATTCACCATCAGGAGTTACTACCAAAATACCAACTCTTGTTTCAGGATGGTATTCGCCGGACGAAGTAAAGAATCCGTCATCACCACTCAGAGTTGGATACCTCGTCGAGTCGACTAAGTCCAATTCAAGCATACTGATATTCAAGGCAGAAGGTATGTGAGTTCGGCTATGGGATACCGTTTCATCATGCCCCCCGTGCTCGACATATTCACAATTGGTTGAACTTGGGTTGCCCAATACATCGACAACTACCCAGCCGGAATTTGGATCAGTGCTTACCCAAGAAAGATTCCATCTGGTCGCCCCTGATTGATCACTACGGTCATCTCTTGCCCTCCAGATATATCCGTCATCATTTAATGCAGAATTGGCGGCTACCGCTTCAGAGACGAATCCTGAACTTAAACAAGTGATAGCATCTTCCAATATTTCAGAACGAAGCCCACTATTATCTGGCAAATGAGTTTCATTTCTCCCCCAATCAATCAATTCTCCAGAGGTTGGAACATAAGCTCCGGCATTAGGGGTAGAAGAATAACTCCGGCCCAAATCTAGCAACTTATCGCCACGGACAAGAGTGTTTTTGGACATCTCTAATGATAGGCTCAAACTTCCTTCTGGAAGTACGACATCTGCAAACTTCTCGCTAAAAGTACCGCAAGAAGACTTGTCGCCTTCGTCGCCTGAAATTTGGACATCAACATTTTGTTTTACAGCCCAGGGTGAGTCTTCAATGACCCACATTGTAATTCTGGCATGACCGAAGCAATTATCTCTAATTTGACGATTTTCCATCGAAACTTTCCACATCTCTTCGTCCCCGATTTCATCAGGCCCTACCACATTCCACTCCCAACCCAAATGCGTTCCATTAGTCCCTGTATCAATTAATTGTGAGCCCATCAGATCATGTATTTCGATAGGTGAAATCACCATGCCCACGCCTGGGGCGATATCTTCCAATAGGCCCAATACGCCTCCTAGTCCATATGACATTGTTGTGCCTTGGCTATAATCGCCACCTAGATTCAATATCCAATCTGCTTGGGTTGAGATTACATCCCGTTCAGAAATTTCAGTCCATGATTTGGTATCGAATTGCAAAGTCCCGCCGAGCCCCCCGGAAGGTTGAGACATACATTTCCCACTCAGGGGATTAGGATGGTAACGTGATGTTGAAAATGAATCGAAGTTGCGAGTTTGTACCTTTTCTACCGTTAACCAATCAAGCCCATACGCGCCTTTAGCTTGTACTGCGCCCAATAATGAATTATCAGGTTCAAATGTCAATTCATTGGCATCGCCATTTGTAACTGAGGTAGTTCCCGTTCCTGAAAACTCCAATTGAAGGCGACATGAATTATTCAATTCTTCCGTCTCGATATTTTCTTCTAACAATTCTACATACTCACCAGTGGCATCTATATCACCATTCAGAATTGTATATTCCATCGAATCCCCATATCTTAAATCATCAGCAGTAAAAGGTTGTAGTTGAGCATTGACATACCAATACCAACCTCCCGATGCTAAGAGTATTGTAATTAGAACCGCAGCAACTTTTGGATTTGTTATTTGTTCGAATAAGGTTGCTGGACTTGATTTCTCTTTGGAAAGTGCTGGCCAAAATTCTTCCACTTCTTCGATTTCTTCGGCTTCAATAACTTCAGCAACTAGGATTTCTTCCTCTTCCGGTTCCGGTTTGGGTTTCAATTTTGGTTTCTCTTTCTCTTTCGCAATTGGAAGAGGTACTGTTTCCGCCTCTTCGAGTGAAATCGATTCTTCATTGAGATGTTCATCTAATCGGGCGATTAACTCGGCTTTGCGTCCTGCAACTGAAAGCCCGTTCTTCTTACACATAACCTTCAATTCGGCCACTGTGTGAGAGGACAGATTGTCAGTAGTCGGCTCACTCATCACTATTGACGGGTGCTTCACCCTCTTTCAAGGATGGGGGTAGATGTGACCCCTATAGGGCCATATCAGGCATCGGGGTCAACATACGGGACATATTGTCCATCCTCGATTACGTATACGGCTTGGTCGTATGAACCATCTGGTAATTTGCGGAAGAACCACCCCTCGCCTTGATCTTCAAATACATCTGCTTCTGCTTCTGCTTCTGCTTCCGCTTCTGCTTCTGCTTCTGCTTCTACTTCCGCTTCCGGTTTAACGGCCGGTACTATCTCTGTAACCGGTGGGCCGGATGGACCTGTTTGCGGAGGCCCTGTTGGGCCAGATGGCGGTGGGCCAGTAGGCCCCACTATTGGGGGGCCGCTTGGCCCTGCTGTAATACGGGCCGAGGTAGTCTGCGCCAATACCGTTTCTTCGATACTAGGTTCCTCTTTTGGTTCAATTAGGCTTTTAACGAATTTACCATTCTTCTGAGCTCCTATGAACGCGAACGCAGATAGAACTAGGGAAACTGCTCCAATCAATGCTAATGGGAATTGGTTAGGGTACATGTCAATTTCAGATTCAACATTCACTCCGGAAAAATCTTCACCCGTAGAAGCGACTACAATACGAATGCAGTAGATTCCAGGGTCCGCTTTAAAATCGATTTCATAACTCTGTGATTCGACAGGATCTTCTATGACATAGTAATTATTAGGGTGTTTAGATTCTTCATTTCGTAGATCTGTCTGAGCTTGTTGAATTGAGCCATCTGTAGCACTACAACCTTTTTTATTCTCAATCATAAAAACCTCAATACTCTGTATATCAGTAGGTATTGCTTGAACAATAACTTCGATTTCCACTGGAATATCTGTAATATCTTCGCCAGGAATGGGTATTGCCCAAACTGTCACTGTTTCTTCAATAGAACCTACGCCCTCATCAACATATAGGCTCAAACTCATGAATGGGTACAGTGCGAAACCGAATAAAACAACGGCTAAACCGAGGTACATGAAGACATTCCATCGTGATTTTTTGAGCGCTTCTTGGCGCTCTTCGATAGTCATTTCAGGGACTTCATCCTCTTCTGAAACAACCGCTGTCTCTTCGGCAATTTCTTCGCTCATGGCTGGCCCATTGCCAATCAGAACTTGAAGTGAACGATTGTGTGAATAGGCAAAGGACTGAAAAAGGTAGGGGTCGCGTCAAGGTTTATGACGACTCGATTGGCTGTTCTGTCGCGTGGCCCGCGGTTGTATAGTACGCGTCGTTTAGTCGAAGAAGCGAAGTTGCGAGACTTGGATGTCACAGTTTTAGACCCAATGCAGTTTTCTTTATTTGTTGCAGAACAAGAAATTGAAGTCCTACATCAAGGACAAAAATTCGATTATGATGCCGTAATTCCTAGAATTGGACATTCGATTACAAAGCACGGGGTATCTGTATTACGCCATCTAGAACAGTTAGATGTGTGGACTGCAAATACAAGCCAAGGTATCTTACAAAGTCGCGATAAATTACATTCTTCGCAAATACTTGCACGTAACAGAATCCCTACACCGAGGGCATCTTATGTTAGAGATATGAAAGACATCGAGCGCGCTATTGAAGCGGTAGGTGGGCTTCCTGCAGTAGTCAAAGTAACTCAGGGAACTCAGGGTCACGGTGTGTTTTTACGCCATACAATACATGAGACTCGAAACTTGGTTCAAGGATTATTGGTTACTGGTAAAGCGGTATTAATCCAAGAGTATATTGCTGAAAGTCACGGAACAGATATCCGGGCATTGGTAGTAGGTGGCAAAGTTGTTGCTACCATGAGACGTAAAGCCCGTGGAAGAGAATTTAGGTCCAACTATCACCTCAATGGAATCGTTGAGAAGGTCGAAATCAGTGAAGAATACGCTGAAGTTGCATGTCGGGCCGCAAGAGTGCTGGGCCTGAATGTTGCAGGAGTCGATTTACTTGAGGGGAATGATGGACCACTTGTTTTGGAAGTTAATTCATCGCCCGGTCTTGAAGGCATCGAGAAAGCAAGTGGAGTAAATGTCGCTGGTGCAATTATTGATTATGTAATGTCAGAATCTGATTTTAGTGAAGTAAATGTTGACCAATTGCTAAGGACAATTCCTGGTCAAGGGGTACTTTCAGTTCATTTGCGTAATCACCCGCATCTAATCGGTTTGCCAATTAGTGAAATATTCAAAGGAGAAATGCCCGTTTTCGCATTGTCTCGTGCTGGTGATTTAATTTGGAACCCTGAGCCTGAAATGCAATTGAGGTTCCGTGATTCCTTGATTTGCTATGGAGATCTTGCCCAACTTAGAATTAATATCAAAAGAACAATTCTTGATTTACCACCTGTATCGGATATTGAAACTAATGATTCCGAAGTTTGAAGGGGCTTTAGTAAGTCGTGTTTGACTCCCTTGGATTCTGTTACAATAGTATTTACAATCCTAATTCTATTGCAATAGCGTCTGCTAAGTAGTGATATTCGCCTACATCGTTATACAATTGTGCGGAGATTCTGATATAGCGTCCTTTTGGAGAATCCCATGACCAAACCGGCACCTGAATCCCATATTTCTCTAGAAGTAATTCATGCAAGGGGTCTGGCTCATGCATAGGAGTTCCGCCTATGCCAGTTTCTGGTAGTTGCAATGTTGCTATACAGGCAATCATTTCATCTGGAGAAGGGGCTTTGATTCCTAAACGCTCACAGAGAATATTTCTTCCTTCGAGAACCAAATCATGATTTTTTGCAATAATGCTTAACCAGCCGCCTTCGACCAAATTAGCCATTCCATCAATCACTAGTGGAAGAGAACAATGTGCTGAAAGGTCTCTAGTTCCGGTCCAATCAAATTCGTGTCGGAAACGAGTGGTATCCCCCAGAGGGAAAGTCATACCATGGCTGATGGTTAATGGATGTATTTTGTGTTGGAGGTCTTTTCTGACGTGAAGGAATGCTGAACCTTTTGGTGAACATAACCATTTGTGACAATTACTGGTGGTGAAGGATGCGCCCATTTTATCGAGATCGAGATTTATCATACCAATTCCGTGTGCTGCATCCAACAAGACATTGATTCCTTTAGACTCCAATTGATTTATTAATTCTTCAAATGGCATCAATAATCCAGTTGGGCTAGTGACAGTATCAATCATTGCTAGTACAGTATTTTCTGTAACCTTTGACATAATAGCGTCAATTGCGATTTGCTTATTGGCGATTGGAAATGGAATCTTGCAGGTCACGACTACAACACCCCATTTTTTTGCGACATAATCGATAGAATTTCTGCATGCCTGATAGGCATGGTCGGGGACCAATATTTCATCACCTGAATTGAATTTAAATGAGCGCAATACCGTATTTACGCCAGTTGTTGCATTTTCAATCAATGCAATATCATCAGCATCACAATTTACTAAATCAGCGACAGCTTCTCTCGCGACTAGCATTGCATTAGGGGCGATTTTTTCAAAAAAACGTACCGGCTCGTTCTCCAATATCGTTTGCCAACGGCGTTGTTCCTCTTGGACGAAAATTGGCGATGCTCCAAAGGAACCATGGTTGAGGAATACACAGGATGGATCTAGGCTCCAATAGCCCGAGTACTTGCTACGGCCAGGGGCTTGCATAAAGTTGCGTATTTGAGCCGGATTTTCAACTTGTTCATAGCAATTAGACTCGGAAAGGAGCATGAGTGCGCTTTGCTTCAAACAATAAGTAGGCCACGAGTACCGTTATTACATTATTTTTGTACTTGTGTAGCTACTAATTACTTTGTAAATTAGGTGAGTTTTGTAACACTCAAAGGTGTTTTTTCTCACTTAGTGCCATTTTTATGATTGCACGCCGCACTTCATAGGCCGACTGCCATTCGAGAAACTTGATGACGACCCTCTCTGGTGTGCCTAATTTGAATTCTGAATACATCGCCTGGTTCAAAGGAACTGGCATGGATGATGTTGCATCCATTGGTGGCAAAGGGGCATCGCTTGGCGAGATGTATTCTTCCTTAACCGAGAAAGGAATCCCTGTTCCAAACGGCTTTACTGTCACTGTGGGTGCCTATGCAGAGTTTGTCGATTCCGAAATAGACTCGATGCGATGGAGTGGGGTTTCAGAAGCTGAAGGATTGCCTGGATTGCGAGATTTGGTAATGAAAGCGTCTACTCTCAGAGGCGCAATTCATGCATGCTTTGAAGGAGCAGATACTTCGGATCATTTGGAAATGCATTCCAGAACATTTCTTGCTCGGTCTCTTATCCTAAAGAGCGTCGTTCCTGCTTATGTTGAAGAACAAATTGAGAAGGGTTACAGTGCTCTATGTGATGAATATGGGCCTGGGGTCGATGTTGCTGTTCGTTCATCGGCAACTGTTGAAGATTCGGTTGATGCATCTTTTGCAGGGCAATACGATTCATACCTCAATATTACTGGTCCAAGAGGTGTTGTATTCCATTGGAAAAAGTGTATTGCAAGTTTGTTCACCGAACGTGCTGTCGCATACCAAGTAGACAGAGGAATGAATCCTCTTGATGCATCGTTGGCAGTAGTTGTAATGAAAATGGTTAGGTCCGATATTGCTTCATCGGGTGTAATGTTCACCATAGACCCCGATTCGGGCCATACAGGTATTATTCACATCTCTTCTTCGTTTGGGTTAGGGGAACTTCTAGTTCAGGGCAGCATCTCTCCCGACGGTTTCCTTGTTTGGAAAAAGGGGCTTGAGCAAGGGCTACCTGCAATTGTACAGCGCCACCTCGGTGGTAAAGAAGAGAAGATGATTTACGGCGAGGATTCCGAAACAAAAACCGTTGATGTCCCACTTGAAGACAAATTGAGGTTCTCATTAGAACGTTCCGAAATCCTAACTCTTGCTGAAATGGCACTTACTATCGAAGCACATTACCAAATGCCGATGGATATCGAGTGGGCTAAGGATGGAATCAGTGGAGAGTTATTCATTGTTCAAGCAAGGCCAGAGACCGTCCACTCCAAGGAGAATACATCGGTTCTTACTCGCTACCACATGAATCCGAAATTATTGAAGAAACTACATTCTGATGGTTCAATTTTGACGACAGGTCAAGCTGTTGGAAAGAGGATTGGGGGGGGGATGGTTCGACAATATCAGAACTATGAATCAGTAATAGCGAGCAAGCGGAACCTACGTGATAGGTTGGCTACAGGGGTGGAAATAACTGAACTTAGTTGGACGGATAGAGTCTTTGAGCAGGGTGATGTTCTAGTTACTGAAATGACTACTCCGGATTGGGAGCCAATGATGAAGCAGGCCTCCCTGATCATTACTCGTAAAGGTGGAAGGACAAGCCATGCTGCTATCATCGCTCGTGAATTTGGAATCCCTGCAATCGTTGGAGCAACAGATGTTATGCATCTCTTAGATGATGGGGTGGTAGTTACTGGCTCTTGCGCAGAAGGAGATACCGGAATCATATACAAAGGAAAGCAACCGTTCGAAATTGAAGAAATTGTTATTGATACCGATCAGAAACTCAAGACTAAAATCAAACTGAATGTTGGTTTTCCTACCAAAGCGCTTGCCGATTCAATGCTACCTGTAGATGGGGTGGGACTTGCGCGAATCGAATTTATCCTATCGGCAGAAGTGGGTATCCATCCGATGGCATTGGTCCATCATAATTCGTTAATCGAATATGTTGAAACTGGAGTTATCCCCCAGAAGTTACTGCCTTTCCAACGCGGCCTTGAACGTACCAATGGACGCTATAGGTCGGAATTAATCAGAGCGATTTCGGAAAAGAGCCGGAACTCCGAAGACCCGAAATCTCTCTTTATTGATGAACTAAGAGAAGGGGTTGGACTAATCTGTGCGGCCTTCCATCCCAGGCCAGTACTAGTTAGGCTCTCGGATTTCAAATCTAACGAATACAGAGAACTTCTCGGTGGCGAAATCTTCGAACCGATTGAGGAAAACCCAATGATTGCCTGGCGAGGTGCGAGTCGATATGTCGACCCAAGATTCTCAGAAGCATTTGAATTAGAATGTAAAGCATTGCAAGGTGTTCGTCACGATATGGGCCTGGATAACCTTCAGTTGATGATTCCGTTCTGCCGTTCACCTGAAGAAGGGATTGCTGTAAAGGAAATTCTGAACAGTCGAAAACTCGGCTCTAAGGATGGAGTACCCCTGTTTATTATGGTCGAATTGCCTTCGAATGTAATAGAAGCAGAACGCTTTATCGGAGAGATGGAACTCGACGGTGGTTCAATTGGAACCAATGACCTTGTCCAGACTGTTTATGCGGTGAGTAGAGATGATGTGGAGGGATATTTACATCCTGTCGATGCAAGGTCTTCAGCTGTCAAAACAATGGTGAAGAAGACTATTGAGGTTTTCAAAGAAAAGGGGCTCGAGATCGGTATTTGTGGTCAGGCTCCTTCAGATCACCCGGAAGAATATCCACGATTCCTTATCGAATGTGGAATTACTTCGATTTCAGTTACTCCTGATACTGCAATAGCGGTCAGGATTGCGGTTGATAAGGCTGAGAAAGAACTCACATCTTAGTCATTCAAACTTCGTATCGGTGGTACAGTTGATGAGAATGCCACAATCCAAAATACTGCTCTAATTTCCTTGGAATTTCAGAATTGAGTTTTTGTTGAAAACAAAAAATATTAATTGCTTGTGATAAATAACACAAACATGACTGAAACTACTTTACCGGAGAGTGGGAATTTGGTTTTGGTTGAAAATGCCTCTAGTGGTGGAAAGTCTGGCCCAAATCAAAATCGTCGTATATTGATTGGGGGCATTACACTGGTTCTCATTATCGCCGGAACTTTACTCGGTTTCTTACTCTGGCCAACAGACCCCGAGCCTTCCCCTCTTGCTGGAGATTGGATGCAAGGAAATGGAGAAGTTTACACAATCGAAGCAGATGGATCTGGTTCGAACCCGAGTTGCATGCCAAAATGGACAATCGATGGGAACGAAACCACCCACTCCGAGGACTGCACAAGCCTCTCTCCGGATGGTGAACCGCTCTGGTCGGAGAGAATCTACAGTTTTGAGTTCGTGGGCGATGTACTGTTCATGAAGTATCTCTCATTTGAAAATCAAGACGGATACAATGTTGCACCATCCGACGTACTGTGCACAGCATGGGTATTGGAGGATAAGGCTCCAGATGCTGCGACTTGGGAAACTATCGTTAACGCAACAGTGATGCCCGAGATGTGCTCTGGTATTGCTGGGATTCATGACCAAAATTAGGTAGGACATTTCAAGGCCAGATGTCATAATTATTTACTATCTCAGGGAAAATCGAATATCCTTGTAATGATAATTTCGGGTTTCGGTAGAAATTAGAACCATTCGACGAATTTAGTTTCGGTCTTTTCAAGCCGTTAAGGATGGGATAACGCGCGAAGCCTTCATATCTTGGAACCATCAAATGCACTATGTCCTTCGGGACACGGGATGCACGGCTCGCTTCGGCGAGTAGGCGGTGACGCCAATGAGAATAGAGCCATACAAGGCAAAGCACAGGGCAGTACAGCAACGACTGTACACAGATGGTCCAGAGCTGCCGCCGCGTCTCGTTAATCGCGCACATCTTCCATGGCTAGGGTCCTATACTACGCAAATGCAAACGGAAGGCAAATCTGTGAATACACAGAAATCCTACATGATCGCTTTACGACACCTGATTGAAATGCCATTACCTGGTGAAGATATCATTACTGAATCAGAAAGAGATTCGATGAATATCGAACAATTATTGGAGCGCGTTGAACCGTTCAATGGTAGACTCGACCTTTGGGTTCATTCTCTCATCGACCGTTCCCCTTCAACCGTCAAAGCAAGATTGGCTGCTGCAAACCATCTCATGAACTGGCTTGGTCAAAAGTGGCCAGAGCATCTTATTCGCCCCAAGAGTGGGAAGAAATTACCTAGAACCTTGACTAGCAGGGAATTATCTCTAGTCAAAGAAGCAGCAGCGTGTAGTGAAGACCCTGTGGCAAATTTAGTGGTCACTATGATTCTTGATACGGGATTACGTGTTAGTGAATTATGTGGATTGGGTGTATCTGATATTGATATAGCAGACCATTCTGCAATGGTAATCGATGGTAAAGGTGGGAAAGATAGACTTGTTCTATTTACTCAGGCAACCGTTGCAAGGATTTTGGCTTGGCTTCCTCTACGCGAAGAACGAGGGCCTCAAGGTGATTTTTTGTTAATCTCAAAGGCTGGAACTTCCCTACAATCTCGAACCGTTCAAAGGATGATGGACAGGCTTGCGGATGAGGCTGGAATTCCAAGAGGGCGACTTACCCCCCATGTGTTGCGTCATAACTTTGCAACTGGGTTATTGGAAAGAGGTGCCGACCTTGTCAGCATCCAAAGGTTGCTCGGACATGCTAGTATTGCTACAACTAGAGTCTATCTCGAAATTAGCGATCAGACTCTGAGAGAAATTTACAAGCGGGCGCAAACTATTGATACCGAAGATTCGGATTCGTGAACTCGCATTGGCATGAACTATCATATTCATTGAGTGTCTCACAAACTAACTGTTGTTTTACTCAACCTTTGTTGAACCAAGGCATATCGGTCACAGACCGAGGTACTTTGAGAGTCTTGCCTTTCCTTCCATCTGTAGATTTGGAAGATTTGACTGTCATACTTCCTGCAGTTCTCTTGATTGATTTTTCAGCAACTTTTCGTCCCGATGCTGTTGCCTTGGATGCTGCTTTCTTTGCAGTCGACTTAGCCTTAGAAGCCACTTTCTTTGCGGCTGATTTCTTTTTGGATGGTTTCTTGGTTGCTGCCTTCTTTGCAGCCGACTTAGCCTTAGAAACTACTTTCTTTGCGACTGATTTCTTTTTGGATGGTTTCTTGGCTGCTGCTTTTTTAGCAGGTGATTTCTTTGTGACTGCCGACAATAATTTCTTTGAAATTACAGCACTAAGCCCTGCTTTAATCAGTCCTTTTTGGCCTGCTTTTGCTATGCTTGCTGGAGTCTTAAGGCCTGCACTACTAAGCTTCTTTGCGGTTGCTTTTCCAACCCCAGGTAATGTCATAAGAATTGCGAGTGGGTCCTTTTTTGGCTTGGCGGTCATATCTTCACCTGATAACGGGATAAGGCCTCACTATGATGAACCCTTCTCTCAATTAGGGGTATGATTGAAGGACAAAGCATGTTGTGACATAAGTCATGCAGGATAATTTGGACCCAAGTAAATCAATTCTGTACGCCCAAGTACGCCATGCTGGACCGACCCACGGTTATGATTCAGAACAGAATTTACGGCCAAAAGCGCATCCTGCAAATATCTCTACAGTTTACCTTGGAGATGTTGCATTAACATTGTTGAAAGTCATCCAAGGAAATTCGACCCCAATTATGGTTAAAACTCCCCAATTCGATGAGCAAAGATGGGAATTTACAACACGGACAGGGGATATCGATTTGAAAATTGAAAGTTTTTCTTACTGGGGCTTTGGCTTAATCACTAGATGCTATGCTAATACCATTACATTGGAAGGTCCTGTCACTGAAAGGGCGAGAATTATCTTTGATTTGGTCGCTGCACTTCCGCACAAACCATGGGAACTAGCATGGAGGGGAAGGTTTGATTCAAAAATCGGTGATAGTAAACAAAATGCTGTTGCATGGAACTCACACATTGAAAGGGCCAGGGACGACCTTAACGAATTGATCGAAATGACAATTATTGAGAAAGGGGAGTCGCCGGATATCGAAACAGCTAGAAATGCCCTTGCAGATGATAATGCCCCTGCAGTACTACGTGCTCTTGCACGAATTGAAGCAGATTCTATCGGCGTTGAAGTTGAGGACTTCTCCCCTGATGGTATTTCTTTAAAGTTTGAAGATGATGAAATTCCATTCATTGATTTGTCTTCAGAAGAGGAATAAGTTACGCGCGTTGCGTTGATAAGTGAAATCGATGTCGGCGGTGTCATGGCAAAGAAAGACGGAGGCGGTATTCAGCAGGCTGCAGGTCTGATTCGATACTTCGATGAAGAATCTGAAGACGCTTGGAAAATCACTCCAACTCAAATTTATCTCACATGTATTGGTTTGTCTGGATTCATCTACCTCGTAAACGAGGGAGTTGTTGCTTGGATTATGAATATGTTTTGAATCACTGAAGTGGTTCAATCAATACAACAGACCCTTCTGTTTTAGCCATTCCTTGGGCTACTTGCATTGCTGTATCTAAATCAAGAGTTGCTCCAAGTGTTCTGGGACCTTCGATATCATGAATGATCAATCTGTGAGTTAAATGTGATAGTGTCTCTTGGCTAATACGCTCAAATATCCACTTTTCGTTTTCGATTCTAACCATAGCAGGAACATCGGTAAGTGGCCCCATGTCAG